>Ga0070694_100000457_pt1 | contig 22317 bp, 45 predicted proteins | sample KBSK1251metaG_FD_65470 | JGI IMG/M metagenome (GOLD analysis project Ga0070694, IMG submission 65470) | Corn, switchgrass and miscanthus rhizosphere microbial communities from Kellogg Biological Station, Michigan, USA - KBS K1-25-1 metaG | ecosystem: Host-associated > Plants > Roots >... | reverse complement strand
GGCGATCTTCCGGGGTCATTCTCAGCTCTCCTTGTGAGCTGGTTAGTGTCGATCGGTCGCCGAAAAGAGGCGCAACGCTTTCTCGGTTGCGGCGATCACGGCGTCGATCGCTTCCCCCTGCGCATGGTTGGCCGCGGCAATGGCCGTCAGTGCGTCGCGGAGGCCCGCCACGGTGTCGTCGAACGCGGTCGACGAGCGGCGCAACGCGATCTGCGCCGCGGAGAGATCTGCGAGGACGTCCTGCAGGCCGGGGGTGTTGTTAGTCATAACTCTCAGCTTCTCCTTGTTGGAAGCTGGCGGCGGGCGGGAGGCCCGCGACCGATGTGCAGATCATAATGCGTAGCGGCTACGCATGTCAAGCGGTCAGTTTCGGTCGATGTTTGCTGAAGCGCCGCCAAGGCTGCGTGACGGCGGCCGCGATCGGCAGCAGCGCCGACAGCCGCTCGAGCGGCCCGAGCTCGTGGACCGGCCGCAGGTGCGTGTAGCCCTGCGTCGTCGCGATGTCGCGCTGGGCGAGCAGCGACGCACGCAGCGGCTCGGACAATCCCTCCATCTCGGCGAAGAACGTCGCGACCGCGTGCCGGATCGCGTGGAAGGTCACGCCGCCGCGGCGCATGCCGTACGTGAGGCCTGCGCGCTTCGCTGCGGCCGCGACGCCGGCGCGCACCGATCGCACGCGGCGGCCGCGGTAGCTGACGACGTAGCGGCCGCGGTTCCGCCGGCGGGCATCCTGGAGGATCTCCCGGAGCTGCTCGGTGACCATCGCGACGATCGGTTCCTGCGTCTCGGCGTCGGTCTTGTGATCGGAGACGGTGATGCGCGTCAGCCCCGCATCGAGATGGAGCGCCCACTCGAGCGCGAGCACGTTCTCGAGCCGGAGCTTCGGCGCGAGCGCCGCGATCGCGAGCGCCAGGCGGACGTGATAGCTCGCGACGGTCATCCACTCGAGCATCTGCGCCGGCGTCAGGTCGACGTTCCGCCGCACGCGGCGATCGCGCGGGACGCCGACCATCGGGTTCTGCGGATTGCCGGTGATCTTTCGGTAGCGCGGCACCTGGGCGACGCGGTACATGCCCGAGATCGTCGAGCGGTAATGATTGCGTGTCGAGCCGGCGACGCCGCGCGCAACCATCCAGTCCTCGAACTCGTCGAGCAGCTCCGGCCGCTCGATCGGATCCCACAGCTTCAGATCGTGATAGGGCTCGCCGGCGACGACCTTCGCGGGATCGCTCGGCCGACGTCCCCAGAACCGCAACACGACTCTGATTAGGTCGTCGACGCGATCAGGACGCTTCACTTTCTTCCGCGTCGTTTCGTACTCGTAGTAGACGCCGGCCCATTCTTGGAAATAGGGCGCGTCACGCGCGTCGAAGATGCCGGCGCCCTGCCGGCGCAGTTTCGCCTTGAGGTCCGCCTCGAAGGCCTCTGCGTCTTCCTGCGTGAGCTGGCCGGTGCTGCCTTTGTACTGTTTCCCGCGGAACTGAAACTTGTACGTCCAGGCCTGCCGGTCCTTCTGTTTGTAGACGCTCACCGAACGAGACTCACAAAATCGCGCGGCGGCCGCGGCGGATCGTCGCGGTTGCAGTCGGGGCAGGGCTCGCCGGCGCCGGCGCACTGGTCATCGTGATGGGCTGGCCGATGGCGATGCGTTTCGCAGACCCAGTACTCGCCGCCGCAACGGGCACAGATCCAGCCGTCGAGCTCGAGGACTGCGCGAAGGCCGTCCGCGTCGGCAAGCGCGAGCCCGCGCGCGGCGTACCGCCGGCCGGACGCGAATTCGCCGTTGACGAAGACCTGGAGCTCCGCGCCGGCGGCGCCGCCGGCGTCGCGGAGTTCGGCGCGCCGTGACTGGTCGCCACGCGTCAGCGTCCATAGATATTCGCCGGGCTTCGGCTGACGCGGCGGCGGCGGCGGTTTGTTCGGCGCGTAGAAGGGCAGCTCGTCGCTCATCGGACAAAAACGTCTATTTTGCGCCTGACTCTCCGCCGAGCTTCGAACCGTCGGCAAACAGGATCTCGTCGGGCAGCCAGACAATTTTCATGTTGTCGAGCGACGCGTTTCGGAGCGCCTGATGCGTTCCGATGAACTGGTTGTATTTGATCGCGCCTTCCCACGTGGACTTCTGACCGGCGCCGATCGGATCGGAGATCGTGAGATGCGTCGTGAAGATCTCCTTGCCAAACAGGTCCGTGAATTGAACGCTGCCCGTGAACGCGCGAACGTCTCGGCCGGATTTGTTCTCGTACGCGCACTTGAGCGTGATGTAGTCCTCGAATCGACCGCCAATGGGATTCGACGGCGTGAATCCTTTATCGAAGACAGTTAAGGCAATCGCTTCGCGCATCTGCGCGGCCATCGCGTCGGCCTTCGCCTTCGCCTCGGCGGCCAGCCGTTTCTGTTCTTCTTCCTTCGCCTTCGCGTCGGTTTGGAGCTTTCGTTCCTCGGCGATGACCTCACCGACAGTCTTTCCAACAATCGGTGGTTCGGTGGTCTTGAGCGCGGCCGCGGCCGCGCGGCGCATCTGAAACGAGGTGAGCAGGCCGAATTCTTCCAGCGTCAGACCCTTGGTGTCTTTCAACTGCTCCATAAACGAGTCTTTGTTTTGATCCGTGATCTTCAGCTTGTGCGGATCCTTCGAGCAGCCGACGCCAGGCAGCATGAGCACGACGACGAAGGTGGTGCAGCGAAGCGAGGCGCTGACGTTCTTCATACGTGCAACCCTTCATTTCTGAGAACTTCGTCGACGATGTCTTCGATGACTTTCAGGACTCGCGGACGGACGCCAGCGAGGATCTGCAGCTTGTCACCGAGCGATCGCGATCGCCGTCGCCGCCGCCGGAACCACCACAGATAGAACTTCGCCACCGCGAGGGCTCCTGCTGGGGGAAGCGTGGAGAGATCGCGCGACCGACACCGTCCGATTGTGACGTGAGCGTCATGACTCTACCGTCCAGCAGCGCGTCCGTTCAACCGCTGTCTTTGTAAGTGCACGAACTTTCATCGAGTGTCGCAGGTGGTTGTCCTACGTCACGCGCTGCGTTTGCTTACCTTCGATTTCCGCGGCTGAAGTTCGGCGATCAGCGTTCGCAAGCTGTCGCGCCCGCGCGGCGTGAGCTTGCTCCACTCGTCGAGCAGCTCGCGTTCGGCTGCTGTCAACAATTGCGTCCGATCTTTGCCGTAGAGCGATTCGATCATCTCAGCGACGTCCGCCTTTCCCGCTGCGCGCAGAACCGCCGACGGCGATTCGCCAGACACCCGCGCCAACCGTAGGCAGTTCGTGACGTTGAAGGGAAAGTCATTGGCCTTCAACGCGCGGCTCAACCGCGACGCATCAATGTCCATCGCTTCCGCGAACGCTTTCTTCGACGGGAAGCGACTAACGGCTTTATTTAGCAGCTCAGTGAAGTCCACGCTGGCTCGAACATATGGAGCCGCTGGACTTGCTGCAAATCAGTACTGGACGGGATTGAATCCGTTCCAGTCATTCTTGACTGTACATCCAGATCAGGCGTATCGTCACCCCTCATGGGAGCAAAACCTGCGCGGATTGACAGTGCGTCCAGTGGCAGCGCGGAACTCGATCGCCTCGAGGCCATCCGCCTCGACCAGGATTGGTCGTACCGCGAGCTCGCCGCCGATATGCGCCGCGCGCGGATTGTCGTCTCCGACAAAACACTGCAATCGCTCCTAAGGTACCGGCCGAAACGGCCGTACGACCGAACGCTGCACAAGATTCGCAAGTACCTCGCGGCGTTCGCAGAGCTGCACCCCCCGCAAACGACGACCTCGTCGTCGAAGCGGCGCGTCCACGCGTGACTTCCCAAAGGTCCGAACCCATGGCGAACCACGGCACCAATGTCCGTCGAGCGAGTGTGGAAACCGAAGGCGCGCGACACGACGAGCGTTTTGTTGACGATGATGAGGGGGAACTCGATGGCGCAACGGTTGCCGGCAGTTTCCAAGACGTCGACAAACGGGTCGCGGTCCGCATTTGGTACGACGTGACTGCGGCGATCGACGACAAGGAACTCGCGTACGACTGCGGGCTGAGCCGCAGCTACTACTCGAAGATCGCCAGTGGGGAACAAGGTGATCTGCTCGGCCTCGTCTACCGCGTTGGGAAGAAGCGTCCCGAGCTGCGACGTGAGTTCTTTGTGCGACTCGCCGAGCACGAAGGCGTCGATCCGGTGAGCGCGGCCGCCGAACAAATGGTCGTGGCGGCGCTGCGGTTTCTGCGATTGCGCGGCCTCCGGGTCGTGAAATCGCGCATGGCGAAGGCGGCGCTGTGATGGCAGACACGAATCGGCTACTCACGCTGAAGGAGATCGAGGCCGAGAGCGGCATTGATCGCGTCACGCTCTATCGACTCATCGCCGCCGGCGATCTCGCCTGCGTGCGAATCCAGCTCGGACCAGGCGCGAAGCGGAAGACGCGCGGGCACATTCGCGTCAAGCGATCGGACTGGGACGACTGGGTCGAACGGCATCGGACGCCGGCGACCCGTGCGCAGACGGCGCCGGCGAAGCGGCCGACACGCGCGGACACCGTCCTCGAGCTGCCGGGCGCCGGGCGGTACGTGTCATGAGCGCGACGACGTCGGATCCCACGCGTGGCTGGCCTGACACGTGTTCGTTCTGCTCGGCGCCGGCGCTGTCGTCGTTCTATTGCGGCGCGCTGTGCGCTGACCACTACCGAACGTTCTTCGCCATGCACGACGCGCTGAACAGGGTCAACGAGATCTCGGCGCCGGCCTTGGTGGTCGCACTCCAACAGATCAGGCTCGCGCCGCTGTCCCACGGAGACGAGGCGATCGCAGAGATTCTACGGATCGCCGACGAGGCCATCGCCGCCGCAGAGATCGCTGCGGCTTCGCGTGAAGGCGGACGAAGCACAGAGAACGGTGCGCCGGTCCAACCGGAGGGGTTGGTGTGATGCCAGCCGTCCGCTCCAATCTGGTGTTGGTGTCGCCGGATCCCGCGCACGAACTCCGCGAGATCGACGCCGCGATCGATCGCGTCGTCGACGAACATTTCGCCGCGACGGGCAAACCGCGGTTCCACGGCGGCCGCTGTGGACGGATTGATCTTCATCACCAGCTCGTCGCGCTGCACGCGCGCAAACAGGAGTTGACGGCGCAGATCGCCGAACGGGCGAAGCGCTCTCAGAAGGCTTCTGAGAGTTCTGAGAAGGTAGCGACGCGCGCCGGCTAGCGCGCAGGAAACGACAACGCCGCGGCCGCGAGCAGGAAGATTCAAAACACCCGCGGCCACGGCAGCGACCCCCCAGGGACTCGGGAACTTGTGAGGAAGCCGAGCCATGAGGCGCAAGCCGATTTTAGTCGAAGCGCAGTGGTTTACGACGGCGGATCTCGCGCGCGCGATCGAACGATCGCCGCGCGGCGCGACGTGGATCGCCGATCAGGAGAAGCTGACATGCGCGCGCACGCCAGCGAGGCAACGCCTCTATTGGAAGGACGACGTGCTGCGCCTGGTCAAGCGCCGGACCGAGGCGCGGCTCAGGAACGTGCGCGCGCTGCGGCCGCGACGGTACGGCGTGCCCGGCGAACCGCGCCAGCTCTCGTTCTGGGGACCGCGCCGAGTCGAGCCCGTGCGTGGACCAGACGCAGATTTCACTACCGGACTCGGAAGTACATCACGCGGATTCGTTCCGGAAAAGGAGCGGGTCCGATAACGGGTCTTTGGTTAACCCGGCTCACCGAAAGGAGGCGCCCCGACGCAGAACTTTGGCTGGGAGAACGAGTGTCGAGCGGGAGGCCGCGCAAGCGGCAACGCAACGCGGCCTCCCGGCGTGGGGGTGATCACGGACCTCAACCGCGAGGAGGCAGTCGAGCCCGCGCCACGGTTCCGAGTGTAGCAGAGGAGCCATCTCAACATGCCGACAGAGAAACCGTGTTGTCAGACCGGCCCGAAGTGGATCGTCGAACGGCTGAAGGATAAGCACGCACTCGCGCCACTGACCGGGCAGGACTGGCGCGCGCTGACGGCGTTCTTTCACGCCGTCGCGCTCTACGGCAATTCCGACGGCGACGGCCGCCGGTCGGCGTTGCTGGCGATGGCGTACCTCGTGCGCGCGATGCAGCCGTCGACGCGCCATCTGGCGAAAGCGGGCATTCCCCACGTGCTCGACTGGAGTCACGAAGACGAGATCTGGCGCCAGCTCGAGACGCTCGATTCCGATGCGCTCGAGGACGCGCTCAACGTTCTCGGAGGCCCGGCGTTGTGAGTGACGTCGAACAGAAAACGCGACGCGGCCTCCCGGTGACGATTTTCGTGCGTCGCGTGCGCGACCGCAACAGCGGCGACGAGTACTTCACCGCCGCGGAGACGCTCGACGAGTTCGACGATCGCGATGTCGTCGGCATCTACCGACGCACCGAGGTGAAGACAATGCGCGTGACGAGGAAGCTGCAGTGACGATGCACGCGATCGAAGTGCGGCGTCTTTACGAGCGCAGCGAGATCGCGCAGCAGGGCGGCGCGCGCAATCCTCGTCGGTGTGACGGCGACATCGATCCGGGACGCGTCGTGCCGGACGACGACGATTTGGACCGCGGCGGCAACGGCGACGACGACGACGATGCGGATCGCGACGTAGACGACGATCCCGACGGCGACGCCTCGTGGCGGAGTGAACGTTGAATGTGCTGCGGTCAACACCCGTGACGCGAGAGCTGCGGGGCACACAGCTCGGCGTCACGACTGGCGTAAACGCGGGGTGACGGAAAGGAGTTCAGCGAGCACGAGGGCCGATCGATCGGCGCGTCGCGGATTCCCAGCGCGCTGAGGACCGATCGGAACCAACGAAGCGGCACCGGCGACCGGGCTCATCAACCCGGTCGCTGCGCATCTCCTGGATGAACAGATTCGACCGTTCACCTTGAGTCTGGACGCACCCCCGCCCCGATGCGGGCCAACGCTGTGAGCGTGGGTGGCGTCCTGTGTGCCGGAGATCGCCGTGACGAAGAGCGATGAGCCAGCCCTCACCTTACACATCAGCGCGTGTTTTAACAAGAGTGCTTCGGGTGCCATTTCAGATGGCCCACGAGGTGGCCGGTGAGCGCCGCGGCCGAGGAGTCTGCGGCGATCACGATTCGTCAGTTGAACCTAAAGGGCAGCCGGCGGGCGCTACTCGAGAAGATTGCCGAGCTGATCCCGGAAGGGCAGACCATGACCGCGCCGATCGCAATTGAGGACGTGGCGACGCTGGCCGGCTACCACGAACAATCGATGCGGCGCGCGGCGCGCTTCCTCGTCACCATTGGGGCGCTGCGGATTGTCGGCGGTGGCCAGGGACGCCAGGCGAGCTACGAACTGCTCGCGCTGCCTGGCGCCGGGGCCGATCCGTTGCTGCCGTTAATGGGCCGCGCGCGCCCGCCGGCGCGTCCCTCACCGCCGAGCGGTCCGCTCTTCGATCACCCGGCCGCCGACGTCGAGAGCGCCACCGCGCACGGCGTCGACGACGTTCGGGCAAATGACGTCGTGCAAAAGTACCGATGTTGGTGGAGGAACATCGTGCATTTTGCACGATGTTGGAGCGCACGCTGTGTCGCGTACTTCGTGCACTTCGGTACTTTTGCACGAAGTACGGTCCTTAACTTCGTGCAAAAGTACCGAAGTGGCGTCGCGAACATCGTGCATTTTGCACGAAGTACGCGCACTGCTGTAGGCGTAGGCTCGCGCGCGCCCGCGCGCGAAGATCTTAAGAACAAATACGAAGAAGTAGTAGACGCGCGCGCGCGCGAGGCGGACGCGTTTGTCGCCTGGTTCGAGACCGAGTACGCCGCGCGCCACGATGGTGCGCGCTGCACGATCGAGCGCGCGCCCGATGGCGGGCGCGTTTACGACTTGCTTCGCCGCGGCCGCACCGTCGACCGGCTGAAGGCCATGACGCTTCTGCTTTGGAGCGTCACGACGGACGCTGTGCAGGGGAGCGATCGCTGGTACATCGCGGAACGCGTCCCAGTCCGCAATATCTGGCTGCTGCATCGCAAGGCGGATTTTCTCGATCTCGAGGTAACCCGGGCGTTGGCGGCCGTGGCGCCAGAACCCGATGTGTGGACGGAGATCCTGCACCGCATCGAGCTGAAGCTGGATCGTCACACGTTCTACAAGTGGTTCCGCGGCACAGAGCTCGCCGAGGACCACGGACACTACCTCACCGTCGCAGCGAAAACAGACCTCGACGTCGGCTGGATTCAGCGGCATTACGCCGATGTGGTACGTGCGGCCGCTGGTGACGTGCGGCCAGGCCTACGCGTCGATTTCGTGTCACCGTTGGCGAAGACGGGCATCCGGAGGCGCAGCGGATGACGCCGCAGTACGGCTGGCTGAGCGTCGATGACGTGCTGGTTTCGACTCGGCAAAAAGTCGAGATCGTCGCCGAATTCCCGTTCGGGAAGGTCCGGATCCGCGCGATCGAGAAAACCAAGATCGCGCACCGCGAGCCGTGGTTGAAACCCGGCGCGGAGGCAACCGTGGCGAAAGACCGCGTCGAACCCATCGACGAGCCGGAGCCAGCCGCGTGACGACGGCGCGATCGATTCATCTCGGTTTCGAAGTCGGCAGCGGGAAGGCGGTCGAGATCCCGGTCCGCCATCTCTGCGTCACCGGCCAAACACAGGAAGCCGGGAAGACGACGACGCTCGAGGCGCTCATCGCGCGGTCGACACTGCGCGCGCTGGCGTTCATCACCAAACCGGGCGAGGCCTCGTTCGCCGGCGCGCGGGGGATCGCGCCGTATTTTCGCGAACAAGCCGACTGGCGCTTCGTCGCGTCGCTCCTCGAGGCGCACCTGGGCGAACGGTTGAAGTTCGAGCGGAACTGGATCTCGCGCGCCGCCGAAGGGCAGAAGACGCTCGAGGCTGTGCGCACGCGGGCCTGGTCGCTGGCGGAGTCGGCGCGTGGCGGGTTCAACCAGGACCAGTACCGCATGCTCGGCGTGTATCTCGACGAACTCCTGCCGGCGATCGCCGCGATCCCCTGGGCGACGCGCCTCGAGCTCGCCGCCGGCGTCAACGTGGTCGACGTCTCAGGCGCGTCGACGTCGATCCAGAACCTGGTGATCAAGTCGTCGATCGACTGGGTGCTCGAGCGCGAGCGCGACGTCGTGGTCGTCGTCCCGGAGGCGTGGAAGTTCGTGCCGCAGGGCCGCGGGACGCCCGTGAAGCTCTCGGCGGCCGCGTTCATCCGGCAGGGCGCGGCCAAGGGCAACTACCTCTGGATCGATTCGCAGGACCTGGGCGGCGTCGAGAAGGAAATCCTGCGCTCGGTCGCGGTGTGGCTCCTCGGCGTGCAGCGCGAGGCGAACGAGATCAAGCGCACGCTCGAGAACATCCCGGCGCCGGTGCGGCCAAAGGCGCAGGACGTGCAGACGCTCGAGCTCGGGCAGTTCGTCGCCTGCTGGGGCAAGCACGCGATCCGGACCTACGTGCAGCCGGTGTGGATATCCGACCATCTCGCGCGCCAGGTGGCGACAGGCGTGCTTGACGTGCGCAACGCGTCGGCGATCGCGGGCATCGGCCGCGTGCGACGTGCCGCCGAGGCCTCCGGCTTCACGAGCGTCGGCGCGATCGCGCGGCAGTTGACAGAGCGGCCAAAGGAGGAACGGGTGACGAAGGACGAAGCCGCGCGGCTCACACGCGAGAACGAGGAACTGCGCACCGAACGAAACGCGCTGAAGGTGGAGCTCGCGTCGCTGCGGCTGCGCCTCGAGGCGCTCGAGAAAGGGCAGTATGACGTTTCGACAGCAGGTGGAGCGTCTGATCGGGAAGGAGTTGGACGCGGGAACGCCGCTGCTCGGTCTAGCGCTCGCGCTCCTGCACCACGCGAACACAGTCCTCGTGCTCATGGCAGCCGAACAGAGTCGATCGACGTCTCAATCGACGAAGCGCTCTACCAAACCATCAAAGCGCGGCTCCTCGCCGACGCGCCGGCGCTCCTGAAAGTTCTCGCCGAAGGCCCGGAGCTCGACATCACGATCGAACGTCGCCTGATCGAGGCGGACGGCAGCTCGCTGCGCGGGCGCGTCGCGCAATTGATCAAAGCCGGCTGGTTCAACGACGTGAAGAGCGGGCACAGCACGTTCGAAGAGCTCAAGCGCCGCGGATTCTCGACGTCGAAGCCGAACGTCTACAAGGAGTGCGACAAGCTCGCCGAGTTCGGTTTTCTCACGAAAGAGAGCGGCGGTTACCAGGTCGTCGCGGACGCGGTCGTCCGTGTCGTCGATCGGCGGATCGCATGAGAGCCGAACGCCGGCGCCCAGCGCCGCCACCGCTGACGCTCGAGGAGGCCTGCGCGCGGCTCGAGGCGGCGGCCGCGCAGGCGCCGACGGTGCGCGTCGACGGCAAATTCGTCTTCACGGAGCACGGCGTCTGTCGCGAGTGCGGCTGCACCGACGAGCGCGCGTGCCCGGGCGGGTGCATCTGGGTCGAGCCGAATCTCTGCTCGCGATGCGTGCCGCGGAAGCGCCAGCGATAAAAAGGAGGCGAGTGCATGTCGGCCGATCTCTGGTTTTGGTTCGGCATGGCGATCACAACGCTCGGCGTGGCCGTGTTCTGGATTCATCGCGTGGAGACGCGACGCGCGCGGCGGCTCGACGAGGAAGAGCGGCAGCGGCGCCTCAAACAGGAGCTGCGGCAATCGCTCGCGCACATGGCCCCGCCGATGGGGCGACGCAATGGCGGCGATCGCGCGTAGAAAGGAACGACGATGCCCGGCCCCGTCTCCGACAGTTTCGATCCCGAGTTCTCGACGGCGGCGAACGCCCAGGACGTGCGCGAGATGATTGGCCATGTCCGGGATCGCGTTGTCGGCCGACGGCTCGCGCCGCACCTCAAGGACATCGTCGACGTCGTCCACGGTCAGCCAGGCGACACGTTCAAAATCGTCCTCACCGAACGAGACTTGCGCATCATCCGCTTCGCCATGAATCGCGCGTTGGCATCGATCTAGCCATGAAGCCCAGCGATACGGCAGGCATCGGCTCACCCGCGCCGCGCACGATCCGAGCTGCCGTCACGCTCACCGTCGTCGTCGACGTCTTCCAGGTCGAGGACCTCGAGCGCGTGAACACGCAGGTGCACGAGGAAGTGTCGAGCCGCGTCGCGGTCGGGGTCGAGCAGCACACGGCGGCCGGCCAGTCCTACCAGGTGCGGGCCATCGAGCGCGTGGCCGTGGAGCGGCGGTGATGCGCACCCCGCACGCGCCGACTCCGCGGTGGCTGACGATCGTCAGGATCATCGGCATCGGCGGGAATCTGCTCGCCGCGGGGCTGAATCTGGCGGTCGGGGCCTACACGCTGATGGGCGTGAACGCGTGCACGGCGGCCGGGATCGCGGCGATCGCGGAATGGCAGCGGCGCGCCGAGGCCGAGCATCAGCTGCGGATCCGCCGCGCGCGCGCCGAGGCGGAAGGCGCCGAGCACGCCACGGCGCTGCTCGCCCACCAGCGCGCGTGGTTTGAGGCGCACGCCGCCGCCGCCGAGGGTGACCCCGACGTGCGCGGGCCGAGGCACTGATGACGACCGGTGTGCCACTGACGATCGAGCGGCTGAGCGTGGAGCCACGATGAGCCTCGCCGATCACGAAGTCGATGCACTGCTCAATCAACTGATTGAACAGACGCTACCCGATCGGCCGAGCGATGACGAGGCGCAGCGTGTCGTGCGCTGGGGCGAGAATGCCCGCATGTCGCAAGAGTTGTTGGCGATGGTGCTCGCCGGCGACGTGACCGTGCGTGTCGGCCCCGACAACGTCGCGATGTTCAAGTTGACCGAGCAAGGGCGCGCGAACGTGCGCGAGCTGCTCCAACAGTCGCCGGCGGCGCGGGAGTATCTGGATCAGCTCATCGCCGGCGATCGCCTGATGAAAGGCCCCGAGGGGCAACAGTGAGCGCAAAGCCGTCGATCGACGAGCTGCGCCTCGCGCTCGAGGAATCGGTGAAGTTGCAAAGTCATTACGCGAACCTACTGAACATTCACGACGGTGGCCACCGTATCGGGTTCGCGAACGCCGACGCCTGGATCCAACGCTTGCGCGACACGGGCACGCTGCCGAAGAAGGGCGGGCGCCAGTCATGACGCACCAATCCGATCCGCGCACGGACTCGGCGGCGGATCTGACGACGACGCTGCGCGCCTGGCTGCGTGTGCGGCGCGAACCGCCGGACGTGCAAGCCGCAGCGCTCGCCTACGAGCTCGCGGCGCTGCTGGCCCGCGAGGCGCCGACCTCGACCGCGGCGTTTCTGCTCGTCGATCAGTGGGCGCGCACGATGAAGTGGCAGATTCACGAATTCGGCGTCGGGAAGGAGCATCCGTGATGCGCGACGAATCCGCGATCGACGTGACGAACAAGTTCGGCATCGCCCGGACCAACGGCGAGTTCGTCTTCCTGCTCCCGGTGCCGCGGCGCCTCTCGGAAGACGACGCGCTGCTCGTCGCGGCGTACATCGTCGCGATGTGCGCGAACACCGAACGGTGGAAGGCCATCCTGTCGGCGGTCTGCAATGCGTGAGAACGTGCGCGACCCTCGAACGCCCGCGGAATGGCAGGACGCGGCGAATGCCGCGCAAGCCGCGCTGTTGCTGGACAGCGCGCGGCAGTACGGACTAGTCACCGGTAGCCCGGCCGTCCACGTGAATCGCTGCGAGGACATCCTGTCGCGCGCGCGCGATCGGGGTATCACACCGCACCCCGTGGGCGTCGACGCGCACATCGTCGCGATGGTGATGGCCAGCAAGCTCGAGCCAGACGTTCCACGCGAAACCTCTGAGAAGTCGCGCCCGACTTCTGAGAAGCCATGACGCCGCCGGAGCTCAACGACTGGCTCACCAAACAGCAGGCGGCCGAGGCGATCGGCGTCTCGACCAAAACGATCGAAGCGTGGGCGCAGGCGAAGAAACTGCAGCAGGCCTCTCGGCCGCAGGCGCACGGGCCGGCGCTGGCGGTCTTTCACCCCGAGGATGTCGCCCGGCTCGCGTCTGAGCGGCGGACAGTGCCCGCCGCGTTCGTTGTACCGGCCGGCACGGACGTCGGGCGCGGCAACGGCCGAAGCCTCGCGGTGCCGGCACACGCAACCGGCGGCGCCGAGCTGTTCCGGGAGTTCCTCGGCGCCGCCGTCCAGGCCATCGCGGCGGCGACGCCGGTGCCGACCTCTGAGAAGACTTCTGAGAGTTCTCAGAAGTGGGTGCTGACCCTGGCGGAAGCGGCCGCGGCGTCGGGCTGGTCGCGGACCTACCTGCGGCGCGCGATTGCCGAGGGCCGCCTGCCGGCGGAGCGGGACGGCGGGTGGAAGATTCGGCGCGACGATCTGCAGCAGCTGCGATGCCGCGCCGGCCTGCCGTGACGTTCGGCGAGCTCGCGATCGGCGACCGCTTTGAGTGGCGGGACACGGCCGACATTCAGCACGGGCCGCCAGGACCCGAGCCCCTGCGGAAGGCGACGGCGACGCGCTACGAGTGGTCGCGCGGCTTTGGCACGGCGGAGCCGCATTACCCCGTGCGGCGGCGGAAGGACCTGGAGCAGCTCTGATGACACGCGAGCAGATAGCCGCCGACTTGATGACGCTCGTCCTCCGCATCGGCAACGAACTGCCGCCGCTCGACGACTCCGAATTGCCGGCCGACGTTCGGGCCGCGGAGTGGGCATACGTGAAGGGGATCGCGTCGCACGCCATCCTGACGTTACGCGATCGGCTACTCGGGGTCGCGCCAGAGACATCGCTGTCGCAGGTCACCGAGAAGAGCGGACCGTCTCGGCGGCGGGACCTGGAGCAGCTCTGATGATCTTGTGGCGGCCCTGCACGCCTGCGAGAAAGTGGCCGCGCGGTCATAAGTCCCACGTCGACTGGGCCGCCGCGTGCGGAGCCTTCCAGGTGGGCCGCCACAGGCGCGACGTGGAGCAGCGCTGATGGCGCGGCACTACAGCAAAGTCCTCGTCGAGTTGCCCGACAGCGATGGCGATCCGCCCTACGCGATCGTGACGATCGACTGCGACGTGTGCGGCCCGAGCGAGATCCGCCTCCATGTGGAGCATCTCGGGACGCTAATGCGCGTGCTGGCGCAGACCCTCGCCGGCCTCGAGGACGACGGGCACACCGAGGCGCTCTCGCCGCTGCTCGAAGGCACACGCGCCAACAAAGCGCGCGCGCGGGACTACCTCGATCGCGTGTTTCCGGACTGGAAAGCGTATCGGCTCCGACAACGACGATGACGCGCGAGCAGCTCACCCCCGACAGCGATCCGCCCTCGCGATCCGCGCGCTGGTGTCCGGCGTGCCGCGGCTGGCTGTTGACGCAGGGCCGGCGCCGCTGTCCGACGTGCCACACCGCCGTGGTGCGCCCGATGAAGATCCCGCCGAAACCGAAACCCGGCGAGCTGCGGCCCGGCATCATCGCCGAATTCGCGGATCCGCGCGATCGCTACGACCCGGCGCGCGAGCTCGCGAAGTTGCGGGCGCAGCTGACGGCGACTCGGGCGAGGCCATGATCTTTCGCACCGAGCAACCCTCCGAGCCGATCACCTTTCACGCGCACGCCGGCACGTGTCGCTACTGTGTGGAAGGAATCGTGAAGATGCGGCGCGATCCGTGGACGCTCGCGCTGCTCCCGGACCAGTGTCGCTGTCTGCAGTGCGGGCAGCCGTACCACGTCGAGGTCGCCGATCTGGCCGCGTGGGAGGCCGAGCAGTGGCGGCAGACGAATGAACGGCGATGACGTACGAACAGTTTCTCGCGCGCATCATCGATGACGGCATCACCGCGGCGCGCGCCGACTACACGCGACCAGATGACGCGGACCGGTTACGCGGCAGCGTCGACGGCTTCGAGGCGTGTCGTGGGTTGCTGCCGGAGCAACTCGGGTGGCTACTCGGGATCGCGTCCCGGGAAACGACCGACCGATTCCGCGCACAAGCGCCGGATTACTGGTACTGGCGAAGTCGCGAAGCGGAAATCGAGTGGGTCTGCAACTGCGTCAGCGCCGCGTTGCTCCACGAAGGCCGTTGGCCGATCAACACCTACAGTTGGCCGATCTGCGTCTGGCTGCCCACGCTGCGCGGCATCGTGAAGACGCTCGAGGTTCTCAACAGCGACCAGCCGGCTCGACCGCGAGATGGCGATGACGATCGTGCGAGTCGTGCGTTAGAGTCGGAGGCAGGAGGTTCTATGGCCGATCAGACGACGCAGGGCACGTGGAACGATCGCGCGAGCGTCCAGCAGTTCATGAACGACATCCGTCAGGGCATGAGCCAGGGCGCCAAGTGCTTCTCGACGGGCGGCAAGCCACTGACGACGCTCGACGACGTCGCCGGCGCGTTCAAATCCGAGGGCCGCGTCATCCTCGAGCCGCACATTTCGAGCACGGTGCTCGACCAGGTGGTCACGGCCAGCAGCGGGTCCAACGTCGGCGATCGCGATCGCGCGAGCTAACGCACGCCCGCCGGTGGGGGACAGACGGGAACGCGCACGCCGTCTGTCTCCGTCAGGCGCGTTTGCGTTTAGCAGAAGGGAAGGACGCGACCGCTTTCGCGGATCGCTTTTTTCTCGCGCTGACCTCTTGGAGACTCTTCTTCAGCGCCGTCAGGAGATCGACTGTGCCCTTCGTCGGGCCGACGGCCGGCACGCCGACGGTTTCGTCGCCGGCGATCTTCGCGTCGATGATCCGCTGCAGCCCTGCACGGTACTCGTCCCTGAAGTGCGCGAGATCGAGGGGCCGGTCGAACACGCTGATCACCTGGCGCGCGAGCTTCACTTCGTCCGCGCTGACTGTCGTCGGAACCGCGTTGAGCTCGTCGACGACGTCCATCGGACGCAGCTCGGCGGCGTGATGCAGCGTGTGCATCACGAGTCCATGCGCGTACGGCCGAACCGCGACGAGGTACTCGCGGCCGTAGATGGCGAGCTTGCCGACGCCGACTTTGCCGATGAGCGCCTCGCGAATGACCGCATAGGCATTGGCGCCGGCGCCGTCTGGCGCGAGGTAGTACGTCCGATCGACATACATCGGATCGATCGCGGAGTCTTCGTCGAACTGGACCAGGTCGATGACGTTCGTCGAGGCGGTGCGAACGTTGTCGAAATCCTCCTCGGACAACAGAACGTAGCGCCCCTTCTCGAACTCATAGCCCTTGACGATCTCCGAGTTCGGCACCTCGCGGTCGCAAAGCGGACACCAACGCTTCTGTTGGATGCGCGTCTGGCACTCGCTGTGGAGCTGATTGAAGGAGATCCCCGCGCTCGACTCGGTGGCCGGGAACACCTTGATCGGGATGTTCACCAGGCTGATTTTCAGAAAACCTTTCCAGGTCGCTCGTGCCATCGCTCATCCGTTTCGTGTCGGGGTTCCGCCTACAACAGTTCGGCTGATCCATCGGATCGATTCGTGAACGACGATAGGGCAGATGACGTGCGAGCTGTGCGGCGACGAAGACGGGCAAAACCGTGAGTCCTGTCCGGGCTGCCGCGCGTTCCTCGCGCGATCGGCGCCGGTGCGGCCGCCCGCGAGCGGCGAACGCCGGGACCTGCGGCATCAGTACGCGATCATCGGTGGCGACCGCCTCAGCGATCCGCCTCTGACCACGCGGGAATGTGCCGACTGGATGGGCTTTTCGACGGACTGGGTCCGAGCAGCGATCGATGAAGGCGTGATGATCGAGGGCGAGCTCGTGAAGCTTGAAGCCGAGACGCTGACCATCAACGGCAGGCGCGTCCATCGGATTCATCTCGATCGCTTCGTCGCGTTCCTGCAGGCGATTCACTGGAAGCGCATTCCGCGACGGCCGCCCGAGCGGGCTGCAGTTGTGTGAACATTCGACAACCAGACCCACCACGTGACGCGAGCAATCCGAGCAATCCGAGCAATCCGAGCAATCTGAGCATCGCCGCTCTTGTGCCGCCGCCCGCGCAGGCCTGATCCTCCATAGCGGCTCGCGCGACCATCCCGGTCGCGCTCTCCTGAGAACCGGACGGATTTCTGGACCATGGCGGACGTGTCTGTGCCCCCGCTCACGACCCGAGCTTGCGCTCGGTATCTCGGCTTCTCGGCGAATTGGATTCGCACCGCGATCGACGCCGGGATCGTCGTGGGTGATTCGCGCGTGCGACTCGAAGCCGAAACGGTGACCGTCGGCCGCCGGCGTCAGCATCGCATTCATCTCGACAAGTTCATCGAATTCCTCCGGGCGATCAACTGGAAGCGGTTGCCCGACTGGGAACTGGCCCGTGGGGAATGACAGCATCGCCGTCGGCATCGTGCCCTTCACCGATGAACGTGGGCTCCGCGACTATCGCTCACAGATCGCGGCGTCGGTGCCGCCCTGGTCGCCGTGGGGCTGGTGGCTGCTGGTCGCGTTTGTGGTCGGCCTCGTCCTCGGGATCCAGCTGCAGGGGATCCTCTGAATGAATGGGCTCGAGCTGCAGGTCCTGATCGTGGTCGCGGGCGTGCCGGACGGCCGCCACACCGTGACGATGCCTGCGCCGTCGTCGTCAACGACATGAGCAATTGGGATCGCGCGATCACGGCGTTCCGCGAAGGCTTCCTCTTGACGCCGCCTCGCGAGTTGTCCTGGACCACGGGCGGTCTGTTCTACGTCGACGGCGTCGCCGTCAGCCAGGCGGTCTACGACCTCGCGGAAGCCGGCGAGCTCGCAGCCGCCCGCGCGTTGTGGCTGGCCGGATTCGAGAATCGACTCACCACATGAACCACTACGCGGGACAGACGATCCTCGTCACTGGCGGCTCCGGGACGTTCGGCACGGCCTTCGTGCGCGACGCGCTCGCCGGCGGCGCCGCCCGCGTCATCGTGGTGTCGCGCGGTGAACACCGCCAGGCGGAGCTGAAGCGCGCCGTCAACGACGGACGCCTCGAATGCTGGATCGGCGACGTCCGCGATCGCGACCGCCTGCGGTGGGCATTCCGCTCGAGGCCCGACGTCGTCATCCACGCCGCGGCGCTGAAACGGATCGACAGCTGCGAGCAAAACGCCGACGAGGCCATCAAGACCAATGTGGACGGGACTCGGTACGTGGTCGCGGAAGCGATGCTCGCCGACATTCGGAAAGTCCTCGTCATCTCGAGCGACAAAGCCTGCAGCGCCGAAATCGTCTACGGGACGACGAAGGCGGCGGCGGAAGCGGCCGCCATCGGGCAGAACGCGATGCGCGGCGCCGGCAGCACCCGGATCAGTGTCGCGCGCTACGGCAACGTGCTCGGCAGCCAGGGGTCGTTTCTCGAGCAACTGCTCCGCGCGCGCCAGACGGGGGAGCCGCTCGCGATCACCGACCTGGAGGCGACCCGGTTCTGGTGGGATGCGCAGTCCGCCGTGGCATTTGTCGGCGCCGTCCTCGGACGCATGCGAGGCGCGGAGATCTGGATTCCGAAGATTCCCAGCGCACGCGTCGTCGACCTGGCGCGCGCGATCGCGCCGGCGTCCGAGCTCGTCGAGACGGGCATGCGCGGCCCCGAAAAAACGCACGAGTCGATGATCAGCGCGACCGAAGTGCGCTACGCCTGGGAGCTCCCCGACAGCTACGTGCTCCTGCCGAAGCATGGCGAGTGGTGGAGTCCCGCCCCGCCGGCGGGCGCGGTGAAGGTCGGCAGCGATTTCCGGTACAGCAGCGATGTCGATCCGCTGCCGGTCGAAGTCGTGGAGCACGTATGCGCATCGCGGTGATCGGGTGCGGCTCGATCGGGCGGCGCCATATCGGCACCCTGCTCGAGCTCGGGTGCGACGTCTACGCCTATGACCCGAGCAGCGTGGCCAGGAACCGCGCCAGGCAGGAACATCCGTCAGCGCGGACCTTCGGCGTCCTCGGTGGTGATGAACCGTTCTCTGCCTACGTCATCGCCACGCCCCACAACCTGCATCAGTACTGGGTCGAAGAGGCGGTGCGCCGCGGCATCCCGTTCTTCGTGGAGAAACCGCTCGGCGCGCTCGAGCAGCTCTCGCGCTGGCGCGAGCTCGCGGCCGCGCCGCTCCCAGTCAACCAGGTCGGCTACATGCTCCGCTTTCATCCGAAGGCGCTGGCGATGAAGGCGGCGATTCCGTCGCCGATGTGCGGCCGGTTTCAGGTCGCCGCCGACATGTCGACGTGGCCTGGCGTGGCGTACGGACCGATGCTGCTGGAGTTCTCGCACGAGATCGACCTCGCGCTGTGGTGCGGCGCAGAGCCGGTGGTGACGTACGCGACCTTGACCGACAATCGCGCCTCGATCGCGCTGGGGCCGTGGTGGGTGTCGATGCAGAACTGCGCGCCGTATCTGCGCGAGTGGTCGATCGCCGACGAGGCGAAGGGATATCAGCAGGCCTTTCTCTCGCCAGAGGAGCTCGGCGTCGGGATGTACCTCGACGAGCTCGAGCACTTCCTCGCATGCGTCCAGTCCGGTCAGCAGACAGCGTGCACGCTCGCCGACGGCCTCGCAGTCCTTGAGGTCTGCGCGCAGGTGGCCGCGATGGCGCGGCCGACAGTTCCGCCGAACCGCGTCATTCGAGAGGGCAGCCTGTCGTGACCGCGGCGCTGGCGTGGCTCAACGATCTGATGCAGTGGCTCGGGCGCTGGATTCCGCGTCCGGTCCTGATTCGCGCGACCCATACCGGCGTGCGCTTCGGTCGTCGCGGTCGCGTCGCGACGCTGGGGCCGGGCCTGCACTGGTACTGGCCGATTGTTCAGGAGCTCGAGCTCGTCATGGGCACTCGTCGAACGATGACGACGTCGCCGCAATTGCAGCATGGGGAAGTCGTCGGGCTAATCATCACGTATCAGGTCGTCCACGCCGCGACAACACTCCTGACGCTCGCCGATCTGCACGCGAACCTTGACCAACGCGCTCAGGCGCTGCTCTCGCTCGTGTACCGGAAAGATTTGACCGATGCGCAGCTCGTCGCCGGCGTCCGGGACCCGATGCACGAGGAATTCAACGCGTACGGCGTATGCGTCATCGACGTCGGCATCGCGCAGCGCGGCTGGGTGATACCGATCAAACAAGTGGCGGATTGGTCGTATCACGAGGAGAAAAAACTCTGAAGACCGTCTGCATCGTCCAAGCACGCTCCACGAGCGCGCGACTGCCGAAAAAGGTCCTCGCGCCGATCGCCGGCCGGCCGCTGATTTACCACGTCCTCGATCGCGCCGCGGCGATCCCGCGCGTCGACGAGCTCGTCGTCACGATCCCGCAGCGCGATTGCGATCTACGCCGGGTCCTCGAGTCGTACGGCGTCACGATCTACGCCGGGCCTGAGCACGACGTCCTACGGCGCTTCGCGCTCGCGGCGGAGGCCTGCCAGGCGGACATCGTCGTGCGCGTCACCGGCGATTGCCCGCTGCTCGCACCAGAAGCCGCGACAGAGGTTCTGACCTTCGTCCGTGATGGTTGCGAGTACGCGTGGAACGACACGCGTATCAGCGGGTGGCCCGATGGCATGGACGTCGAGGCCTTTACGGCCCGCGCGTTATTCGAGGCCGATCGACACGTGTCGCCTGATCTGATCGAAGGCGATGACGATCGCGAACACGTGACGCCGTTCATCCGGCGCCGCGCGCGCCACACGGGTTTCGCGTCGAATCATGTCGGCCTTGGCGCGGCGCTGTCGAAGGTGAGCGTGGACACGGCAGAGGAACTCAATCGCGTGCGCCGAATCATCGGACACGTGAAGCCCAGCCGGTATTCATTCGAAGACACGTTCGCGGCCGCGGTCCGCGCCGGCGAGTGGTCATGCGAAGCGGTGGAGGAGGCGCTCGATGCCTCACCCTTCTGACCAGGAAGTCGGCCGTCTGCAGAAGGTGACACGCGCGCCGCGCGTGGACTTTGATGAGCGGCCGCCCGCGCCGGACGAGTCCGGCAGATTCGAGTGGGACCGGTTTTGCCGCGTCAACAACCTCGATTCCGAAACATTTCTGGGAAGCCGACTCTGATGCTCATGTCTGATCACGCGCGCAATTTGATTCCAGGCGGCTGCCATACCTATTCGAAGGGCGCGGATCGCTATCCCGCGAACGCCCCGCTCGCCGCCGGCGGCCGCGGCGGCCAGATCTTCGGCGCGGACGGTCGCGCGTACGTCGATTGGGCGATGGGGATCAACAACGTGCTCATCGGCCACGCGGAGTCGGCGATCGATCAGGAAGCGGCCGCGGCCATGAGCAATGGCCAGGCGCTCTCGGGTGCGAGCCTCCTCGAGGCGAAAGCGGCCGAGGCGGTCCTCTCGCTGTTTCCGGCGATGGACATGGTGAAGTTCGCGAAGAACGGCAGCGACGCCAACAACGCCGCGATCAAGCTCGCGCGGGCTGTGACCGGCCGGCAGCGGATCGCGTTCGATGCCTCGGCGCCGTTCTTCTCGAGCGCGGATTGGTGGGGCGCGCACTCGCAGCATCCGCACGGCACGTTGCAGATCGAACGTTCGTACGCCGACCAATTTGCGTACAACGACTTCGACGGCCTCGAGCACGTCTTCGCCGATCACATCGACGAATGGGGAATCAGAGAAAAACCGGCGTGCCTGTTGATGGAGGTCTGCCGCGCCGAACGGCCGCAACCGGGTTTCCTCGAGCGCGCCCGTGAGCTCTGTACAAAGCACGGCACGTTGTTGATCTTCGACGAGGTCGTGACCGGTTTCCGGTACCACCTCAATGGCGCGCAGGCGCTCTTCGGGGTGACGCCCGATCTGATGACGCTCGGGAAAGGCCTGGCCAACGGCCACAGCGTCAGCGCACTGCTCGGCACACGTGAATTCATGGAGCGTGGTGATCTCGCGCGCTTTGGCACGGACGGTGTGTTCTTACTGTCAACGACGAACGGCGCCGAGCAGTCCGGAATGGCTGCGGCGATCGCGACTATGCGCTTCTATCAGGACCACGACGTCATCGGCCGCTTGCACGAGGTCGGCGCGCAGCTCATCACCGATCTCCGGAGCGCCACGATCGCGCACGGCATCGCCGGCCACATCCGCGTGACCGGCGATTTCTCGAACCGGCCAATGATTCAGTACCTCGGGCCGTTGGGATTACCGGACCCGGCGTTCCGCGAGCTCTTTCAGCAGGAGATGTTCCGCCGCGGCGTCTGGTGGGCGCAGTGGGTTTGTCCGTGCTATCGACGGACCGCCGAAGAGCAGGACGCGACCGCGTCCGCGTTCGAAGAGGCCTGCCGCATCTACGCCCGCGCGCTCGAGGATCTGTCGACGAAGCGCTGGCTGCTGCCAAGGGTCGCGTGAGTTGACCTGGCGCGAGTTGCGGCGGATGTTCGAGCAGCTCGATCGACTGCGGTTGGCCATGAGCCGGGTCGATCCACAGGTCGGCAGCGCCGCGCGCGAACGCAT
>Ga0070694_100000455_pt1 | contig 22411 bp, 16 predicted proteins | sample KBSK1251metaG_FD_65470 | JGI IMG/M metagenome (GOLD analysis project Ga0070694, IMG submission 65470) | Corn, switchgrass and miscanthus rhizosphere microbial communities from Kellogg Biological Station, Michigan, USA - KBS K1-25-1 metaG | ecosystem: Host-associated > Plants > Roots >... | reverse complement strand
TCGAGGGCCCGGTGAACGCGGCCGGGACGGCGATCGACTGGGCGGCCGCGCGGCTGGGCCTGCGGCTGCGCATGACCGACCTGGACCGCCGGCTGGGAGAGGACCCGGGCCGGAAGCGCGCGGTCCATTTCCTGCCCGCCGTCTCCGGCCTGGGGGCGCCGCGCTGGGACCCGACCGCCCGCCCGCGGTTCGCGGGGGACGTGCGGCGTGCCTCGACCGTCGATCTGCTGCGCGCGGTGGTCGAATCGATCGCCTTCCGCTGCGCCGAGATCGTCCGGGCCGCGCCGCGCCGGCACGGCGAGGGACCGGTGCTGGCCGCCGGGGGCCTGGCCCGCTGCCGGACGCTCCTGCAGGCCCAGGCCGACCTGCTGCAGAGACCGGTCGTCGTCCGCGAATCGCCGGACGCCACCTGCCTCGGGGCGGCGCTCCTCACGCGATCCCCGTCGGCGTGGTGGCATGGCGCGGCCTCGCGGAACGGCTCCCTGACACGGCGTCCCGGGGACGTCGTCGTGCGGCCGCGCCTCTCCAGGAGCGAGGCGGAGGACCGCTACGCGGCATGGGAGAGGGCGGTCTACGGCCGGGGGGCCTCGAGGTAGGACTTGAGCACGCTCTCGTACGCTCCGCCCGGGAATGCGCCCCAGAAGATCCGGGCGATCTTCCCGTCGCGGTCGATGAGGTGCGTCACCGGGGCGATCGGGATCCGGCCGTAGTCGTCGTACATCCTGCGGTCGGCGATGAGCACCGGATAGGGGATCTCGTAGGTCTCGACGAACTTCTTCAGCATCGTCCCGGGATCGTCCGGCATCAGGATGGTGTCGGTGTTGATCCCCAGGATGACGAGCCCGCGATCCTTGTGCGCCTTGTAGAGGGCGATGAGGTCCGGCGTTTCCTGCCGGCACGGGAAGCACGCGGAGTACCAGAAATTCAGCAGGACGACCTTGCCGCGGTACGCGGCGAGGCTCACCGGGCGCCCGGCCATGTCCTTGAGCGAGAACGGCGGCGCCGGGCGGCCCAGGAAGCGCTTGAGGTAGGCGTCCTTCAGGGGCGTCGGCGAGGCGTCCGCCCGAGGCGCGGCGGGGGTCGCGAGCGCGGCGACGAGGGCGATCGCGCCGGCGATCGGGAACCGGCCCAGTCGACCTCGGGACGCGCGGCGGGCCGCCGGCCGACTCATGCCGCCGCCCGCCCCGCCTCGCGCAGGCGATCGATCACGAACTGCCGATCGAGGAACGCGAGCAGCCAGCCGGCGCGCGGCCCCTTCGATCGCCCCATGAACGCCAGGTAGATCGCCTCGAAGGCCGCGGTCGTCGGCTCGAGCCCGACCTCCTTCGCCAGGGAATAGACCTGGGTGTGGATCTCCTCGCCGGTCATCTCGGGGCGCAGCGCCCCTGCGAGCCGGGACAGGAAGGCCCGTTGCGCGCCGTTCAGGCCGGCGGCGGCGGGCGGCAGGGAGCGCTCGATCGAGAATTTCACCTCGGGCGGCGCGAACTCCTTCAGCCAGCGGACCGCGTACCCGGCCCGCTCCTTGAGCGCCGCCGCGTCGGGGACGGGATAGTTGTTGCGCTTCAGGATGACGACCGCCTGGTCCAGGTCGAAATCGGCCATCTGCACGACGTTGACCAGGTGCCGGAACGGCACCTCCACCGGGGTGAACTGGTCGGCCCCGGCCAGCTGCAGGGCGCGCGGATCGCGCCCCTGCGCCGCCGCGTCGTCGAACTCGTCGATGAGCGACAGGAGCGGCAGACCCGGATCGAACCCGATCGTCCGCATCGGCCGCGTCTTCACCACCAGGTAGCGCAGCACCTCGGGGGGCAGGACCTCGAGCATCCGGTGCACCGAGAGGACGATCCCCTTGCTCTTCTTGAGCTCCCCCTTCCCCTGGAAGGAGATCCACTCGTAGGTCACGGGAAAGGGCGGCGGGGCCTTGAAGACGTCGCGGCAGATGAGGGCGCCGGTGTCGTACGAGCCGCCGCGCGTCGCGTGGTCCTTGCCGAACGGCTCGATGCTGACCGGGATGCGCGCCCAGCGGGCCGGCCAGTCGACCCTCCAGGTCAGCTTCCCCCCGCCGCGCATCGACACCGTCCCCTTCCCGCCGCAGGCGCAGGTGTAGTCGACCGTCTCGGCCTTCTCGGAGAACCCGGTGACGAGCGTCCCGGTCAGCCGGCCGCACGTCCCGCAGATGGGATTGAAGGGGCTCCACTCGGGCTCCATGGTGCGCCCGGTGCACTCGTGCAGGATGCGGGCGATGGTGTCCCGTCCCTTCAGCGCCATGATGATCTGGGGCACCAGGAGCCCCGACTTGTACATCTGGTCGGCGTAGATCACCTTCACCCGGATTCTCAGGCGCTCCAGCGAGGCCAGGAACGGCTCGAGAAAATGGGCGGCGTAGGACGGGTGCCCGGCGCACGGGCAGGGGAACTCGGACAGCGGCTTGCCGATGTGGTTCGTGTAGACCGCGGCGTCGAGGAACGGGTAGACCTTGCGCAGCGGGTCGAAGTTGTCGGCCACGTAGTCGAGGGTCACCTCGACGCCGCGCTCCGCGAGGACGCGGTAGACGACGTCCGCGGTGATCACCTCGCGCAGGTTGCCGATGTGGATCTCCCCCGAGGGGGAGATGCCGGTCGAAATCTCGTGCGGGCCCGGGCCCAGCTTCAGGATCTCGTCGGCGATCTCGTCGGCCCAGTGCCGTTCACGGACATGAACCATGTCGTCCCTCTCGCGCCAGCGGCTGCGCGATCACCGCGGGGCCGGTCCCGCCACGAAGCGGAACCGCACCTCGATCGCGTCGTCCATCACGAGCCAGAGGAAGCGAGGGATGGGGATCCCGTAGTCGCTGTACGTCAGGGTGACGCTCCCTTCCGCCGTGAAGAGCCCGTTATCATACCGGATCGCCACGGGGACGATCAGGCTGCGCTCGACGCCGTGCAGGGCGAGGGTCCCCTCCACCAGCGCCTTGCGCTCCTTGACCTGGATCGACGTCGAGCGAAAGACGATCTCCGGGAACCGCTCGACTTCGAGGTGCGACTTCCGCATCTTGCCGTCGCGCATGCGGTTGCCCGTCTCGAGCGAGACCGCCTCGACGCGCAGGGCCACGCTCGCCCCCTTCGACAGGTCGGATGGGTCCAGGTGGACCTCCCCTTCGAACCTGCCCGCCGTGCCTTCGATGGACTCGCCCGGCCGGTGGATGGTGAAGGTGATGCGGCTCGCCGCCGGGTCGAGAGGCAGCGCGACCGTGCCGGTCCGGGGCGCCTGGGTCGCGGTGGGTGCGGGCGCGGCGGACGGCGTCCCGTTCATCGCCAGCAGGGCCGCCGCGAGCGCCGGCCACGCGACGAACCACGCGGGGCGTCTCATGGGAGGAAGCGACGCCTGCCGGCCATGGCGGCGGCGTACTCCGGGCGCGCCAGAAGCGCCGCCTCCTCCGTGACGATGCGCATCCAGAGGATGGCGCCGAACAGGACGCCGAAGGCGATCGCCGTGATCCAGGCTCCGCCGGCCAGGGGCATGGCGAGCCCCTCCCCGATCACCGCCAGGTAGTTGGGATGCCGCATGAGGCGGTACGGCCCGCCGGTCGCCACCCGGACGGCGCGCGGCACGATGACGCGCATGGTCCACTGGTCCCCGAGGTGGCGCACGGCCCAGAGCTTCAGCGCCTTGGCCGCAAGGAACAGGACGGCCATGGAGACCGCGAGCCAGGCGGCCGGCCGCCGCCCGGCCAGGAGGTGCTCGGCGACCGCCGCCGGAAAGGCGAGCGCGTAGACCGGCGCCATGAGCCGGAAGACTCCCGGCGCAATCTCCTGCGCCCCCTCGCGCAGGAGGCGGCTCTCGTTGCGCCGGGCGAGCAGGCGCTCGCCGGCCGCGAGAAGGAGGGCGGCCGCCACGAAGCCGACGTACGCGATTGAGGTCCGATCCATCCCGGATTCCACCCGTTTCAGCCGAGTCCTACGCCAGCAGCAGCCGGGCCATGAAGCCGGGGCCGAGGACCGCCCGGGCCTCGACGGTGTCGCCGGCCACTTCCGCCAACAGATCGGCGAGCCCCCGGTCCCGATCGAGCCGGCGCGCCGCCCAGTCGGCCAGGCGCGGACGCCTGAGCACGGACTGCAGCAGGCGATCGAGGCGAAGCCGGTCCCGGAACGCCGCCCGCCTGGCCGCCGCGTACGGCGCGAGGGCCCGCCGCGTGACGTCCCCCGCCCCGAGCGCCCGCGCCAGCACCTCCGCCGCCAGCTCGGCGCCGCGCAGGGCCATGCCGATCCCCTCTCCCGTGAACGGGTCGTAGAACCCCGCGGCGTCCCCCACCAGAAGGACGCCGTCGGCGATGCTGTCCGAGGCCCTGCAGGCCATGGGGCCGGTGGCCCGGAGCCCGGAGACGTGGGAGGCGCCCGCCATGCGCTTCCTCGTCAGCGGATGCGCGGCGATGCGCCGGGCGAAGAACGCGGCCAGCCGCGCGCCGCCCGGCGCGGCCGCCCGGATATCGGCGCGGTCGACGACGATGCAGACGTTGGCCAGGCCCCGGGGCAGCGGGTTGATCCCGCAGTAGCCGTACGGCGTCACGATCATCTCGCCGTGGTCGCCCGCCGTCTCGACGCCGCGAAAGTGCCCCATGACGGCCCACTTGCGATGCCGCGGCTCGCTCCGCCGCAGCCCCAGCCGGCGCGCCACCATCGAGTTGCGCCCGTCGGCCCCGACGACCAGCCGGGCCCTCAGGCTCTCTCCCGACTGGAGATCCACCGAGAGAATCCCGTCCGCCGCGCGCGACAGGCCCGTGACGCGCGTCCCCTCGAGGACCTCGACCCCGGCCCGCCGGGCGCCGTCGAGCAGGATGCCGTCGAGATCGTAGCGCCGCAGCGCCAGGCCGCGCGCCCCCCCGCCGTAGCGGCCCAGGACCTTCGTGCCGTCCGGGGAGATGACCGCCATCCCCACGTGCCGGAGCGGGCCGGCCGCCTCCACCCTCTCCAGAAGCCCCAGCCGCGCGAACGACTCGAGCGCCGCGGGCGGCACGTACTCGCCGCAGATCTTGTGGCGCGGGAAGCGCGCGGCGTCGCACAGCGAGACGGAGGCGCCGGCCCGCCGCAGGAGCGCGGCCACGGTCGATCCGGCGGGGCCGCCCCCCACGACCACGGCGTCGACGACCGGACCGCCGCTCACGCGTCCGCCGCCCGAAGGACGAGCGCGGAGTTCTTCGAGCCGAAGCCGATGCAGTTGCACAACGCGACGCGGGGGGCGCCCGGCCGGGCCTCGTTCGGCACGTAGTCGAGATCGCACTCCGGGTCCGGGACCTCGTAGTTGATCGTCGGCGGCAGGAAGCGATCGCGCAGGCCGAGGAGCGTGGCCGCGACACCCGCCGCGCCGCACGCGCCCTGGGTGTGGCCGATCATCGACTTGATGGACGAGGCCGGCACCGACCCGGCCCGCCGGCCCAGGAGCGCCCGCACCGCCAGGGACTCGACCCGGTCGTTCTGCTGCGTGGACGTGCCGTGCAGGCTGATGTACCCGACCGCGTCGGCGGACTCCCGCGCGGAGCGCAGCGCCAGCTCCATGGCCCGGGTCGACTCGGCGCCGTCGTGGCTCATGTGGACGCGGTGATGGGCGTCGCAGGTGGAGGCGTAACCGGCGACCTCGCCGTAGATCCGGGCGCCGCGGCGCCGCGCGTGCTCCCCGTCCTCGAGGACGAGCAGGAAGGCGCCCTCTCCCAGGACGAAGCCGCTGCGGTCCAGGTTGAATGGACGCGAGGCCTTCGAGGGCCTGTCGTTCCAGCCGACCGCGGCGGCCCGCATGCGGCAGAAGCCCTCCAGCATGCCGCGCGTGATGCACGCCTCCGCGCCGCCCGTCAGCAGGACGGCGTGCTCCCCGCGGTGGATGGCGTGCATGGCGTAGCCGATCGCGTCGGTCGAGCTGGTGCAGCCGTTGCTGAGGACGTGCGACGGGCCGGCGAACCCGAAGCGGATGCTCAGCTCGCTGCTGAGCATCCCGACCACCGACGAGGAGATCGCGAACGGATTGACCCGCCGGATCCCCGATCGATAGTAGGCCTCGTACTGACGCTCGGCGAAGTCGATCCCCCCCGCCCCGGTCCCCAGGACGACCCCGATCGATCGGCGGTCCGCTTCCGAGATCCCGTCGTGAAGGCCCGCGTCCGCGATCGCTTCGCGGGCGGCGGCGATCGCAATCGGGACGACGCGGCCGACCCGCGGGAGGTCTTCCGGTTCGAGAAAGGCCGCCGGGTCGAAGGCCGGGACCTCGGCCACGACCTGGCACGGCAGATCGCCCGGATCGAAGAGGGAGATGCGGCGCGTGGCGCTCCGTCCGGCGCGCAGCCCGGCGCGAAACGTCTCCGCTCCCAGGCCGAAGGGAGACACCACACCCACGCCCGTGACCACCGCCGACATGGTGCTCGAGTCTACCACCCCGCGGGCGGACCGGCGACGGTGGGGGGTGCCCCGCCTGCGCGCCCCGGCGACCCGATTCCGTGGCGCTCACCGCGGAGCCATCCCAGAATGAGCAGCGCGAAGAAGGGGAGATATTCGACCAGGCGGATCCAGGGATACGGCTCGAGCTCCCTGCCCGGGGCCCCCAGGTTGACGTACGCCAGGGCGACCAGGCCGCAGAGCAGGATCCAGGGGACCGACGGGAACAGGCAGAGCCACGGGAGAATCCACAGGAAATACCAGGGATGGGCGGTCGGGGACAGCAGGAGGATCGCGCCGGTCATCAGGTACATGCCGCGCAGGGGCTCGACGCCGCGGCGCACGAGCCACGCGGCGACGCCGAGCGCGGCCAGGGCGCAGGTCCCCTTGGCGAGATCGATCGGATAGACCCAGCCGTAGAGCGGTTCGAGCGCTCCGGTGTGCGGGACGTGCCGCCGCGCGAGCGTGATGGCCGCCTTCAGCGCCGGCGTCGGATCGATCCAGGCGATCGCGGCGTGCGCCAGGCCGAACAGCGACTCGTTCCCGAGCCAGCGCCCGGCGTACTCCGACAGCCCGGCGACGAGGCCCGGCCCGGCGGCGCGGAACGGCCACCAAGCGACGAGAAAGAGCAGGAGCGCGAGCGCCGCGAAGCGGGCGCGGATCGATCGGACGAGGGGGACGAAGAGGACCAGCGGGAACAGCTTGACGAGCCCGCCCAGAGCCAGGAAGAGCGCCGCCCCCGCCTCGCGCCGCGCGACGAGCGCGGTTCCGGCCAGGATCACGCACAGGGCTCCCGCGGGCTCGAGGTGCCCGCTCCACGCCGCCTCCATGACCGCGAGCGGGCTCCAGGCGTAGATCAGCACCCGGACGTCCGGGACCGCGCGGCGCCGCATGAGCGCCAGGAGAGCGCCGATCAGGAGCAGGTCCGCTGCGACCACGAGGGTCTTGATGCCTTGGACTCCGCGGCCCGGCGCGGCGCCGAGGGCGAACAGGACCTGCGCCGCCGGGGGGTAGACGGACGGGACGTCCGCGTGGTCCATCCGCGCGAACTCCGGGTCCTGCGTCGCGGCGGGGCCGCGCTCGGCGTGCGTTTCGGCGGCGCCGCGCGCGGGCGTCCCGCCTCGCGCCGCCGGCGCCACGCCGTAGGGATTCGCTCCGGCCAGGGTCTGGCGCCCGTCCCAGAGGTAGCGGTACAGGTCGTTGCTCAGGGCGGGCGGGGCGAAGAGGAACGTGAGGCGGAACAGGATCGCGAAGCCCAGGATGACGCGCAGGACCGACTTCGCGCCATCGGCATCCTGGCGGAGCGCGGCGCGGACCGCCAGGACGTAGCAGCCGAACGCCGCGAAGAAGAGGACGAGCCAGCCGGACACCCTTCCAGGACCGGGAGGGTGGAGTAGCATCAGGCCGAAACCGCACTCGATCGCGGCACCCAGGAGAACGAGGCGGGACAGGAGGACGGGGGACGGCGGCCGGTTCAGCTGCACGCGCCGGCATCGTAGCATCGGAGGGGGGCGGGTGGGAATCGTCGGCGCGTCGATCGTCACGCTCTACTACGCCACGCTGTCGCTTCTGGCCGTCTACGGCTGGCACCGTTACCATCTCCTCCGCCTGTATCGCCGCCATCCGCCCCGCACGCCATCCCCGGCCGTCGCGCCTGCCGCGCTCCCCGCGATCACCGTGCAGCTGCCGATCTACAACGAGCGCCGGGTGGTCGATCGCCTCATCCGCGCCGCCTGCGACCTGGAGTACCCGCCCGGCCTCCTGGAGATCCAGGTGCTGGACGACTCGACCGACGTCACCTCGGACCTGGCCGCCGCGGTGGTCGAGGAGATGCGCCTCGAGGGGCGCGATATCCGGCACATCAGGCGCCTGTCCCGGCAGGGATTCAAGGCCGGGGCTCTGGCGGCGGGGCTTGCCGGGGCGCGCGGGGAGCTGGTGGCGGTGCTCGACGCCGATTTCCTGCCGGAGAGGTCCTTCCTGCTCGACCTCGTCCCCTGCTTCGCCGATCCGCGCATCGGCATGGCGCAGGCGCGCTGGGGGCACCTCAATCGCGACTACTCGATCCTGACGCGCTGCCAGGCGATCTTCCTCGACGGCCACTTCGTCATCGAGAGCGCCGCGCGCCACCGCGCCGGCCGGTTCTTCAATTTCAACGGCACCGCGGGGCTGTGGCGGCGCTCCTGCATCGAGTCGGCCGGGGGATGGCAGTCCGACACGCTCACCGAGGACCTCGACCTGTCGTACCGCGCGCAGCTGCAGGGCTGGGAGTTCGCGTTCGTGCCCCAGGTCGTCGTCCCGGCGGAGCTGCCCGCCGACATCGATTCGTTCAGGGCCCAGCAGCATCGCTGGACGATGGGATCGATCCAGACGGCCCGGAAGATCCTGCCGCGGCTCCTGCGCGCCCGGCTGCCGGTGCCGGTCAAGATCGAGGCGCTGTTTCACCTGACCGGGAACCTGTCCTACGCGCTGATGGTCCTCCTGGCGCTCCTCATCGTCCCGGCCGTCGTCCTCCGCAGCGAGGCCGGCCTCCCGGCCCTCCTGGCCCTCGACGTGCCCCTCTTCGTCCTCACGACCCTCGCCGTGATGGCCTTCTACCTGGGGGCCCAGCGCCTGGTGCGCGAAGACTGGCGCCGCACCCTGAGAGACCTGCCGATGGCGATGTGCCTGGGAGTCGGCCTCAGCCTGAGCAACGCCCGAGCGATCGCCGCCGCGCTCCTGGGCCTGAGGCGGGAGTTCGCCCGCACGCCGAAGCACCGGCTGGTCGGACGCTCGGGCCGCCGGGAACGGGCCGTCGAGCGCACGACCGCGGGACGCCGATGGAGGGCGGTGGAGCTGCTCGCCGGGGCCTGGTTCGCGGGGGCCGCGGCCTGGGCCATTCTCTCAGGTCATTACGCTCCCTTGCCGTTATTCCTGCTGTTCCTGGCGGGCTGCCTCGTGCGACCGATCCTGGTCCTCGCGGAAAAAACGTCTTGACGCGGCCCGCACCGTGGCGTAGATGAACCTGCGCAATCAACCGACAGTCCGATCAGTCCGGTCCGGCCGCGTCCCCCGCCGCGGTGCCCGTTGTCATCATGGAGTGGGTCCTTGCGGTCGTCCTTTGCCATGGCGTGCGCCCTCGTCGTCGGAGCGGCGCTCCTCGTCCCGCCCGGCCCGCGCGCGGCGGAATCCGCGCCTCTCCCCGCCACGGCCACGCCCGGGCCCCTGTCCTGCGTCCTCGAGATCGCCGGGCGCGACGCCGCCGGGAACACCGTCCTTCAGACCGTGGGCTATGCACTCGATCGCCCGGGGCTGCTGCTGGCGCCCCTGTCGACCCTGGCGCCCGGCGCGGCCCGCTGGCGGAGTCTCTCGGCCGCTCCCGATCCGCTGGGATCCGGTCCGGCCTCCGGAGTGGCCTCCGGTCCGGCCTCCGGAGTGGCCTCCGGTCCTGCCTCCGGAGCCGCCGGGAGCGCCGGGGCCTCGCGGCCGTCCGCGGGCTCGGCCGAGGTGACGGAATTCCTGCTCGAGGATCCGGAACGGGATCTCGTCCTGCTGCGCGCCCCGGGGCTGGGCGCCTGCGAAGCCGGGGTCACGTCGGCCGTGCCGGCCGAAAGCGCGGGGGAATCCTGGATCGGCATCCGGAACCGCGAGGGCTACCGCGGCCGGGTGTATCGCGCGCGGCTCGATCGCACGATCCCGGTGCGGGGCGGGCCCGACCTCCTGCGCGTGCGCATCCCGGACGGAGGAGGGGCCGGATCGGGGTTCCTCCTGGATGGCCGCCGCCGGCTGATCGCGTCGATCCTCCCCGCCCCATCCGGAGCCGACCGTCTCCTCGCCTGCGCCGTGCCGATCGATCAAGCCGCGATCGACGCAGCCGCCGCGAGCACGGGGCGGTCGCCGCTCGAGGCCTCCTCCACGCCGCGGAGTCCGGGTCAGGCCGCTCGCACGCCCGCCGCCATCCTGGCGCAGGCGCTCCTCCTGACCCGGGACGACCAGGCCGACCGGGCGCTCGCCCTGCTCGACGAGGTGGTAGGGATGATCGGCGAATCCGACACCCTCCTGATGGAGCGCGGCGCCTGGCGCTTCCGCATCGGCCGTTCCGAGGCCGCCATCCTCGATTTCGCGCGCGCGGCCGTCCTGAATCCCCGCCTGTTCCCGGCCCATCTCAACCTCGGCGTCGCGCTGGGGACGACGGGGCGCTACCCGGAGGCGGCCGACGCCCTGAAGCGGGCCCTGTCGATCGACCCGTACAACGCCCCCGCCCACTACCAGCTGGCGCTGGCCCTGGCCGCGGCCAAGCACAGGGACCAGGCCCGCGGCGAATACGAGCGCCTGAAGCTCCTGGACGCGGCCATGGCGCACGATCTGGGCGCCCTCCTGCAGTTCTGAGCCCCCTCCGACCCGGAACGAAGGGCGGCCTGATTACCGTTCCGTAATCCCGTTCCAGCAATCTTCCGCCCCGCCTTGCGTTCGCAACATCAGGCCCTATATTGCGATTGCGTGATTTCGGATCCGATTGCGGACGCCGGAGGGGCGACGCTGAATGACTTCGAGAGGAGTGGAGCGATGAAGAACGGGATGACGTGGGTGGTGCTGCTCATCGCACTGCTGGTCACGGCGACCCCGGCGTCGGCCCAAGAGCTCACGACGGGGACCCTGGCGGGCAAGGTCATGGACCCGACCGGCCGGGGAATTCCGGGAGCCGTGATCATCGCCACCTCGCAGTTCGGGACCAGGACCGCCGAGACCGACGCGAACGGCAATTACATCCTGCCGTTCATGCGCCCGGCCGCCTACACGGTGCGCGCGGAGGCCCCGGGCGGCTTCACGACCGTCATCCGGAACGACGTGCAGATCGGGCTGAACCAGCGGGCCGCCCTCGACTTCACGCTCGAGCCCGGAAAGACCGAGACGATCACGGTCACCGGCGACGCGCCCCTCGTGGACACCAAGTCGACCGCCACCGGCACGACCTTCAAGTACGGCGATTTCGCCGACGCCGTGCCGATCGGGCGCTCGTTCACCGACACCTACGCCATCGCGCCCGGAGTCGTGAGCGGGCTGGGGACCGGCCAGGGGAACTACTCGATCGGCGGCGCCACGGGGCTGGAGAACGTCTACCTGATCGACGGCGTGAACGTGACCAACACGGGGTACGGCGGAATCGGCGCCTACAACATCAACTACGGCTCGCTCGGCACCGGCGTCACCAGCGATTTCCTGGACGAGGTGCAGATCAAGACCGGCGGATTCGAGGCCGAGTACGGCCAGGCGCTCGGCGGCATCATCAACACCATCGTCCGCTCGGGGACCAACGACTTCAAGGGCAGCGTCAAGTGGTACGCCAGCCCGTCGTCCCTGATGTCCTCGCGGACGCTCGTCGGTCTCGACGCCGGCGCGGCCAACACCATCAACACCAACGTGAACGACTTCGCCTTCTCGGTGGGCGGGCCGATCATCAAGGACAAGCTGTTCTATTTCGTCGCCTACAACCCGGTCGTCACCACGACCCGGCTGGAGGCGCAGGCCAAGCTGAACCCGGAATTCGCCGCCGCCAGCACCTGCACGGGCGGCAGTCAGTGCGAGTCGGTGTTCGACGAGGGCGTGTCGACCAACGCGTTCGCCGCCCCATCGGCCCTGGCCTTCCCGTCCGCCGGGCGCGAGCTCGAGCGCCAGCGCACGGCCAACAACTACGCCCTCAAGTTCAACTGGCAGGTCTCCCCGAAGCACCAGGTGGAGCTGAGCTTCTTCGGCGACCCGGCCGACGGCAAGAACGGGCCGCAGCGCGACAACGCCCCCCGCTTCACCGACTTCAACGCGGGCGGCGGATACAGCAAGATCAAGTTCGGCTCGGACAACCAGGCCCTGAAGTGGAACGCCGTGTTCGGCCCCCGCTTCTTCATGGAGGCCCAGATCGCGCACCATGACGGCACGTTCCGCGAGACCTCGGAGCTGGACCAGTACTCCTACACCGATCTGCGCAACACCCTGGAGTTCTTCCGCGGCGCGACGACCTACGATCCGGGCACGGGCGCCGTGCCGTTCGACCTGTCCCCGGTGAACACCCGCCTCGGCGGCATCGGCTTCATCTCGAACCAGGACGACTCGAACACGCAGTACTCGGTGAAGCTCACCAACGTGCTCGGCAAGCACGAGATCAGGTACGGCGTGCAGTACGACGACATCTCCTACAGGGACACATCCAACTACACCGGCCCGTCGTTCAACGTCGACGTCGGAGGCTTCCCGATCGCCACGCAGGGGGGCGGCCTCGTCAGCGTGCGCAACACGGTCGGGTCCGTCAGCGACGCGTACGATACGGCGAACACCTTCCGCGTGACCCGCGCCCGGCTGTCGCCGGTGGCGCCTCCGACGACCGCGACGGAGCAGAGCCTGTTCGTCCAGGACACCTGGTCGATCAACTCGCGCTGGACGGTCAAGGCCGGCCTGCGGATGACCGAGGAGACCGTCAAGGGCTCTGGCAAGTTCACGCTCACCCTGGGCGGCGTGCCCACGGACTACACGCCGAGCCAGTACACCTTCGACGGCAACATCGCGCCCCGCCTGGGCGTGACCTGGGACGTGCTCGGCACCGGCAAGAGCCGCCTGTACGCCAACTGGGGCCGCTACTACGAGAGGGTGCCGAACGACCTGGCCATCCGCGCCTTCAGCAACGAGGTCGGCATCAGCCGCGCGACCTTCACGGACAAGGCCCTGACGACCCAGAGCGGCACCAGCGTCGTGCAGGGGATCCAGCCGAGCACGGTCGTGAAGGGGACCAAGCTCCCCTTCGAGGACGAGCTGTCCGGCGGCTTCGCCTTCGAGGTGTCGCCCAACTCGTCGTTCGAGGTGCGCGCCATCTACCGCACCCAGGGCCGCGCCCTGGAGGACATGCAGGTCAACGCCATCGAGCAGATCCAGAACTACTACTACGGCGTCTCCTACGGCTACCCGTACGATCCGTTCGGCGGAGTCGACGGCGTGGACCAGGGGAACGGCGTCGGCGCGAGCGTGGCCTTCCCGACGGCCACCTTCGGCGCCTACGAGCTGGCCAACCCGGGCAGCAAGCACGAGCCGACCGGCAGCCTGTTCAACTTCCCGAAGCCGGTGCGCCGGTACAAGGCGCTGGAGATGGTCTACACGAAGCGCTTCTCCGACAACTGGTCGGTGATCGCCAACTACCGCTTCGCGCGCCTGATCGGGAACTACGAGGGCCTGTTCCGGAACGACAACGGCCAGAGCGACCCGAACGTCACCTCGCTCTATGACTTCCCGAACTCGCCGCTGGTGTCCGGGCAGTTCGCCGCCGGTCCGCTCCCGTCGGACGTGACCCACGTGCTGCACGTCTACCCGTCGTACACCTTCAACAACAAGCTGCGCGTCGGGGCCAACTTCTCCTGGTCGTCGGGCGTGCCGCGCACGTCGCTCCTGGCGCACCCGATCTACCAGAACAGCGGCGAGATCCCCGGCATCAACCCGACCTACGCCTACTGGGCCGACCCGGGCGGCGGCGCCGAGCTGCGGAAGACCAAGAACCTGTCGGCCGCGCTGTCCGACGTGGACGCCATCTCCGGGCTTATCTTCCTGTACGACTACGACCCGGTGAAGCGCGGCAACCTGGGACGGACCCCGGACCTGGTGACCCTCGACCTGCACGGCGACTTCCCGGTCACCTTCGGCAAGACGAAGCTGTCCTTCATGCTGGACGTCTTCAACGTCTTCCGGACCCAGGAGCCGACCGCGTTCGACGACAACATCGAGCTGACGGCCGGCGTCACCGACCCGGACTTCCTGAAGCCGGTCCAGTACCAGGCCCCGCGCCAGTGGCGCCTGGCGGCCAAGTGGGACTTCTAGAGTCGCGTCTTACGTCGTAGCCTCCTGACTCGGGCGGCCCCCTCGCGGGGGCCGCTTTTTTGTATACTCGCCGAGTGAACCGCCCGGGCTCCCTCGTTCGTCCCCTCGTCCTCTGCGGCATCGGTCTCGCGATCGTCCTGGCCGTCGGGACCGCGTCCCTGTTCGTCCACGTTCCGGAGGGCTCGATCGCGGCGATCGGCGGCGCCTTGCGTCCGTCGGGCTGGCGCCTGCGGCGGCCGTTCGCGCACGCCCGGTTCATTCCGCTCGCCGGGCGCCTCGATGGCGTCGAGGTGGAGCGGCAGACGGAGGAGGGGGCCTCCATCCGGGTCCGGCTGTCGTTCGCGTACGAGCTCGAGCCGGACCGGCTGGCCGGGGCGTCCGCCGCGCGGGCCGGCATGGCCGGCGCGATGCAGGTGTCGGGCCTGCGCGGTATGGCTGAGCGCCTGGCGCGCGAGGCGCTCGAGCCGATCCCGCTCGCCGCCCTGCTGCCGGTCCAGTTCGCCGACCCCACCGGAGGGGCCGGGGGCAGCATACCGGCCGGCGGCGCCGCGCCCGCCGCGCTCGGGGGGGCCAACGCGCCGCTCCCCCGCCCCGCCACCGAGGCGATCGCGCGCGCCCTGCGCGCGAGCGGCATCGAGCCGTCCGCACTCGTCGCCCGCGTCGGATCGCCGGCCTCGTTCGCGGCAGGGACCGGGGCGGTCGTGCCCGAGGCCACCGGGCTGCGCGTCCTTCTCCTGGGTCTCGACGGGGCGGACTGGGGGACCATCGACCCGCTGCTGAAGGCCGGCCGCCTGCCGAACCTGGCACGCCTGATCGAGAACGGCGCGCGCGGCCCGCTGCGATCGTACGACCCGATGATCTCCCCGCTGCTGTGGACGACGATGTCGACCGGCGTCGGGCCGGACGCCCACGGGGTCGCAGATTTCCAGGCGCTCGACCCGGCGACCGGCAGGCGCGTGCCGATCTCCAGCCGCTTCCGCCGCGTCAAGGCCCTGTGGAACATCCTGAGCGACGCCGGCCGCTCGAGCGCCTTCGTGGCCTGGTGGGCGTCGTACCCGGCGGAGACCGTCAAGGGAGTCCAGGTCTCGAACCTGGTGGTCTTCCAGACGCTGCGGCCCCGGGCGCCCGGCGCGGTGGCGCCGGCGGGCATCACCTATCCTCCGGAGTATTTCGACCAGATCCGGCCCTCGCTCGGGACGGCGGCCGACCTGACGTTCGAGGAGGTCCGCCCGATCCTGCACATCGGCCGCGCCGAGTTCGCCGAGGGGCTCGCCACCGTTCTCAAGCCCAGGACGTCCGACGACGAGGCCCCGAACCGCAAGATGGCCCAGCAGCCGGTGCCGCTGGCGATCTCGATCCTCGCCGGCTCGAAGAACTACGCCGCCATCGCCGCCGACCTGGCCGGCCGCCGGCTCGATCTGACCGCCGTCTACTTCGAGGGGATCGACATGATGGGGCACCGCTTCCAGCAGTGCATGCCGCCGCGCATGGCGCTCTGCCCCGAGGAGGACTTCCGCCGCTACCAGGACGCGGTCACCGGCTTCTACGTGAGGCAGGACGAGCTGCTCGGCACGATCCTCAAGGCCGCCGGCCCGGAGACCACCGTCATGGTGGTCTCGGATCACGGCTTCAAGACCGGCGCCGACCGCCCCCTCGACGTGCTCCCGTTCACGAGCCAGCAGCCGGTCGAGTGGCACCGCGAGGACGGCATCCTGATCCTGAGCGGCCCCGGGGCGCGCCGCGCCAGGCTGGGACCGCGCGCCACCCTGTTCGACATCGCGCCGACGCTCCTGTACCTCCTTGGCCTGCCGGCGTCCGAGGACATGCCCGGGCGTGTCCTGCTCGAGGCGATCGACCCGAAGCTCGCCGCGTCGTTCCCGGTCCGCACGATCCCGTCGTACGAGCGCATCGGCGCGCCGCGCGACACGCTGCTTGCCGCGGGCCCCGGGGTGCGCGAGGCCGAGGAGGAGCTCCTCGACAACCTGCGCGCCCTCGGCTACATCGGCGGCGACGCCGGCAACGCCCCTCGCGACGGGGGCCGGGAGGGGGCCGCCGCCCCGTCCGTGGCGGGCGTGACCACCGCCCCTTCCGCGTCGTCCCCCGCCGGCGCCGCCGCAGGCTCGTCGTCGCCCGCCGGCGCCGCGGCTTCCGGCCCCGAGGCGGACACGCAGGTCTTCTACCATCGCAACCTGGCGACGTATTTCATGAAGCGGCGGGACTATCCAGGGGCGGCGAAGCAGCTTCGCCTCGCGAACGAGAAGCAGAAGCTCCCGAAGACGTACCAGCTCCTCTCCGAGGCGCTCCTCGGCATGGGGGAGCCCCGGCAGGCGATCGCCGCCCTCGAGGAAGGGCTGCGGACCCTCGACGCCATGGACCCGGAGTCGGTCCTGTGGATCGTGCAGCTCTGCCTCTCGGAGCCCGGCGGCAGGCCGGCGGCGCTGGATGCGGTGAAGCGCTGGGCCGGCCGCACGGCCAGGACTCCCGGTCTCGACGACGCCATCGCCGCCCGGCTCCTCGAGGACGCCGGCGACCGCGACGGGGCCGCGGCGCTCTACTGGAAGTCTCTCCAGGCCGATCCGGCGCGCGCCATGGCGGCCCAGCGGCTGATGGCGATCCTGCCGCCCGAGAGGCACGCGGCGCTCGAGCCGATCGTGCGGCGGGCCCTGGCGCGCGATCCGCGCATCGACGAGTACCACAACCTCCTGGGCGTGCTGCTGGCGACGCGGGGCCGCGCCCAGGAGGCGGTCGAGTCGTTCCGGAGGGCGGAGGAGCTCGATCCCGAGAACCCGCGCTTTCTCTCCAACCTCGCCGCCGCCTATGCCCAGCTCGGGCGCTGGGACGAGGCCGCCGCGGCCTACGAGCGGGCCTCGACCCAGGCCCCGGAGGCCGGGCTGTACATGAAGCTGGGATCGGCGTACCGCCGGCTGTCGCAGCCCGATCGGGCGCTGGAGGCGTTCCGGCGCGCGCGCGACCTGGGGGACCAGGGGAGCGGGCCGTATCTGGGGATGGCGCTGGCGAAGTCGGAGATGAACCGCGTGCCGGAGGCGCTCGACCTCGTGCGGCAGGGGCTCGAGCGGCACCCGGACGACTCGGCGCTGCGATCGCTCCAGGACGCCCTGATCAGGAAGGGGCGTAGTCCAGGATAACCGCCCGGTCGTCCTGGCTCAGGTCGGTGAACTGGACGGCGACCTGGTGCGTGCCGTCGGCTGCCTTCACCTGGCGCACCACCTTCCCCTGGACCTTGATCTGAGACCGCGTGCCCGGCAGGAAGAACTCGATCTGCAGGACGGCCCCCACGTTGATCGGGACGTGCGTCGCCATCAGCATCCCCGATTCGCTCAGGTCCTTCGCCTGGCCGATGACCTGGCGCGTGGCGTCCTTCCCGGTGACGTTGAACACCACCGTGATCCGCTCGGACTCGCGTTTCTTGAGCGCCAGGATGCGGGCCACCATCCCCAGAAGTTCGTCCGGCTTCTGCGGCTTGACGACGAACTCGGTGCACCCCGCGCTCACGCAGCGATCGCGGTTCTGCGTCGAGCTGGTGGCGCTCATGATGATGATCGGTATCCCTTGCAGGGCCGGGTTCTTCCGCATCTCGGCGCAGGCCGCCGCGCCGTCCATCTTCGGCATCTCCAGGTCGAGCAGGATCAGGTTCGGCTGGCGCTGCAGCGCCAGGCGCACCGCCTCCTCGCCGGACATCGCCGTGAGGACCTCGAACCCGCCGCGCTGAAGGTAGGATTTCTCGACTTCGAGGAACAGCTTCAGGTCGTCCGCGATCAGAACCGTGACCTTCGCCAAGCGCTCCTCCCAGGGCGTCGCCCGGCGCCGTTTCGCCGATCGAATCCGGTGCGGGCGCGGACGTTACTACACGCGTTCGCGGGGTGTCAACGCACGGGAGCGCAGGGCACCGGTGACCTTGCCCGTGCCGCGCGCAGACGGTCAGCGCTCCTGGTGGTCGTCCAGAAGGACGACCTCGATCGGGTCCCCGGGCGCCATCGAAGATACGCTTGCCGGCACGATGGCCAGGGCGTTGCCGCGGGCGCAGGCGACGAAATCGGCCGAGCCGCTGCTCGGGATGATCTCGACCTCGAAGGTCGTGCCGTTCCAGCGCGCCCGGGACTGGAGATAGGCATCGCGGCCGGGCCGCTGGCGCACGGGGCCCTTGAGGACGCCGCGCACGGGGGGCTGCACCGCGTCCGGGCCGCCCATCAGGCGGCGCAGGGCCGGGCGGGCGAAGACCTGGAAGATGACGTAGGTGGACACGGGATTTCCGGGGCAGCCGAAGACGAGCGTGCGGCCACGGCGGCCGAAGGTGAACGGCTTCCCGGGCTTGATCGCCACCTTGTCGAAGAGCAGGTCGACCCCGGCGGCCCGCAGCGTCTTGCCGACCAGGTCGTAGACGCCCATGGAGACGCCCCCGGAGAGAACCAGCAGGTCATCGCCGAGGCCGTCGTCGATCATCCGCCGGAGCGGGCCTTCTTCGTCCGGGGCGATGCCGAGGTAGCGCGCGGGCACTCCGGCGCGTCTCGCGAGCGCCAGAAGGAGCGGGCCGTTGCTGTTGCGGATCCGGCCGGGACCCGGTGTCCGGTCGGGCTCGACCAGCTCGTCGCCGGTGGCGAGGATCGCCAGGCGCGGAAGGCGGCCCACGCGGACACGGGTGCGGCCGCAGGAGGCCAGGACGCCGATCTCGCCGGGCCCGATGAACTCGCCGGCGCGGAGGAGGACCTCCCCTTTCCGGATGTCGGCCCCGCGACGCGCGAAATTGTCCCCCGGCTGGACGGCGCTCTTCGGCCGGATCGCCCCCGCATCGCCGGGCACCGGCTCGGTCTCCTCCACGATCAGGACGGCGTCGGCGCCGGGCGGGATCGGGGCGCCGGTCATGATGCGCGACGCCATGCCGGGGGTCACCCTCTTCAGGGCCGCCGGATCCATGCCGGCCGGGATCTCCTGCAGGATCCGGAGCGGCCGGAGCGCCTCCTTCAGGTCGGCGGCGACCACGGCGAAGCCGTCCATTCTCGACTTGTCGAAATCGGGATGGTCGCGGTCGGCGCACACCTCTTCCTGGAGGTATCGGCCCGCGGACTCGTCCATGGCCACGTCCTCGAAAGGCAGGGCGGGCGCGGCGTCCAGGACGATCGACAGCGCCCGGTCGACGGGCAACGGCTCGGACATGGGCGGAGTATACCGCGGGGCGCGGGGGGCAGGCCTCGGCGGCAGGAGGCGCCCATCAGGCGGGAACGGGCTACCTCAGGCGCGCGCGCGGACGATGAGAATGCGCGGGATGCCGGCGAGGTCGGGCTGTACCGCGGTGACTTCGAGTCGGGGCTGTTCGCAGTACAGGGCGCGCAGACCGGCCTCCTGGCCGAGCCCCATCTCGGCGATCAGGTGCCCGCCCGGCTTCAGGAATTCGGCGCACTCGCGCGCCAGGCGGCGGTGCACGGCGAGGGGGTCCGGTCCGGCCGACAGGGCGCCCCGGGGCTCGTGGTCGCGGACCTCCGGCATGAGGCCGGGGAACTCGTCGTCGCCGAGATACGGCGGGTTGGTCAGGATGAAATCGACTCTCCCCGCCAGCTCGGATCCGGGGCCGCGAAACGGCTCGAACAGGTCGCCGCGGCGGAAGTCGATCCGGGCGGCGACGCCATGAGCGGCGGCGTTCTCGCGCGCCACCGCGAGCGCGGCCTCGGAGACGTCCACTGCGAGCACGCGCGCCCCGGGGATCTGCTTCGCAACGGTCACCGCGAGGCAGCCGCTGCCGGTGCCGATGTCCAGGACCACGGGATCGGGAGTCTCCTGGAGGCGCAGGAAGGCCTCGATCACCCCCTCGGTCTCGGGGCGAGGGATCAGGACGTTCGGGGTCACCTTGAACGCCAGCGACCAGAACTCCTGGACCCCGGTCAGGTACTGCAGGGGCTCGCGGGCGGCGCGCCGGGCGACGAGGTCGCGGTACCGCGCGGCCGCCGGGGGTTCCACGTGCCATTCGGGGTGGGTGTGCAGGCCGGACGTCTCGACGCCCAGGACGAAGGCCAGCAGGACCTCGGCGTCTCGGAGCGGGTCGGGGACGCCGGCCGCCTGCAGGGCCGCCCTCCCCTCCTCGACCAGGGAGGACGCGCGTCCGATGCTCAGACGCGCACCTCTTCCTTCAGCGCCTCGGCCTGGAAGTGGGCGGAGATCGGCTCGATGACCGGGTCGAGGTCCCCCTCCAGGATCTCCGGCAGCCGGTGGATGGTCAGGTTGACGCGGTGGTCGGTCAGCCGGTTCTGGGGGAAATTGTAGGTGCGGATCTTCTCGGAGCGCTCCCCCGTGCCGACCTGGCTGCGGCGGTCCTTCGCGATGGAGTCGCGCTGCTTCTGGATCTCGAAGTCGAGCAGGCGGGAGCGCAGGACCTTCATGGCGCGCGCCTTGTTCTTGTGCTGCGAGCGCTCGTCCTGGCACTGCACCACGGTCCCCGTGGGCAGGTGGGTGATCCGGATCGCCGAGTAGGTCGTGTTGACCCCCTGGCCCCCCGGCCCCGTGGCGCAGAACGTGTCGACCCGCAGGTCCTTCTCGTTCACCTCGATCTGCACGTCGTCCGCCTCGGGCAGGACGGCGACGGTGGCCGTGGACGTGTGGATGCGCCCCGACGACTCGGTGGCCGGCACGCGCTGCACGCGGTGCACGCCGCTCTCGTGCTTCAGGCGGCTGTAGACCTTGTTGCCGGAGATGAGGGCGATCGCCTCCTTGAGGCCGCCGAGGCCGGTCTGGCTCAGGTTGAGCACCTCGACCTGCCAGCCGCGCCGCTCGGCGTAGCGGCTGTACATGCGATACAGCTCGCCGGCGAACAGGGACGCTTCCTCGCCTCCGGTCCCCGCCCGGATCTCGACGATGACGTTCTTCTCGTCGTTCGGGTCCTTGGGCAGCAGCAGGGTGCGCAGCTCCGCCAGGAGGGAATCCCGGCGCTGCTCCAGGGACTGCAGCTCCTCCCGGGCCATGGCGCGCATCTCCTCGTCGTTCATCAGGGCCTGCGATTCCTGGATCTGGCGGGCCACGTCCTTGTACTCGCGATACTTCGAGACCGTCTTCTCGAGCTCGGAGTAGCTCTTGGTGACCTGCCGGTAGCGCTCCTGGTCCGACACCAGGGTCGGATCGCTCATCTGGTGCGCGAGCTGGTCGAACCGGCCTTCGATGGTCGCAAGACGATTCAGGATTTCCACGTCACGAGGCTCCCTTGCAGAAATCTAGCACCGCGCGGGGACGGACGCCACCCGCACGGTGGTCGGGGAAACGGATCCTAGCTGTTGGGGAATGCCGTGGACACGGGATCTAGGAGGCGGACTTGCCGGAGGACGTTCCGGCCTTGGATGTCGAGGCCTTGCCTGCCACGACCTTGCCCGGCACGACCTTGCCTGCCGTGGCCTTGGTCGCGGCCGCCTTGTCCGCCATGTCCTGCGTCTTGGTGTAGCGCTTCTGGAAGCGCTCCACGCGCCCCGCCGAGTCGATCAGCTTCTGCTTGCCGGTGAAGAACGGATGGCACTTGGCGCAGATCTCGAGGCGCAGGTCGTCCCGGGTCGAGCGGGTCACGAAGCTCTCCCCGCAGGCGCAGACGACGGTCACCTGCTTGTACGCGGGATGGATCCCTGTCTTCATGTCACGACTCCGTTGGGGCCGAAGCCCCGAATCACCGCGCGATGTGGCGGGAGTGGGCATTATAGAGGAAACCGGCCCCGGGTGCAAAGGGCGTGGCGCCGGCCGCTATCCTGGCAGGAAGGCACCGGAAGCCGGGCGCGGGCCCCTACCCCATGTTGCTCATGGACGACAGGAACTCCTCGTTGTTCTTGGTCTTCTGCATCCGCTCGATCAGGAGCTCCATCGCCTCGACCGGCGACAGGGAGTTCAGGACCTTGCGAAGGACCCAGGAGCGGTCGAGCTCGAGCTTGGCCAGGAGCAGCTCCTCCTTGCGGGTTCCCGAGCGGGTGATCTCGATGGACGGGTAGATGCGGCGATCCGCCAGCTTGCGGTCCAGGTGGATCTCCATGTTGCCCGTTCCCTTGAACTCCTCGAAGATCACGTCGTCCATGCGGCTCCCGGTCTCGATGAGGGCCGTGGCGATGATGGTCAGGGAGCCCCCCTCCTCGACGTTGCGGGCGGCGCCGAAGAAGCGCTTGGGCCGCTGCAGCGCGTTGGCGTCCACGCCGCCCGACAGCACC
>Ga0070694_100000453_pt1 | contig 22460 bp, 15 predicted proteins | sample KBSK1251metaG_FD_65470 | JGI IMG/M metagenome (GOLD analysis project Ga0070694, IMG submission 65470) | Corn, switchgrass and miscanthus rhizosphere microbial communities from Kellogg Biological Station, Michigan, USA - KBS K1-25-1 metaG | ecosystem: Host-associated > Plants > Roots >... | reverse complement strand
GCGTGTCAGGAGCCCGACCGTAAGGGCGGGCCTTGTTAGCGGAGGTTGCCCTCGCTTACGCTCGGGCTCCTGACAAAGCATGATGCGGCCCCGACGAACTCATACTTTGATTATATAAGGACTGTTGACCGATGCAGATACGCCCCCGCCTGGAAGCTGTCATTGAAGACATGCTCGACGGCCATATATTGCTTGACGAAGCACTCGAAGAGTTCGAGAAGCTCTATATTCAAAAAGCGTTCACGCGCAACAAGAAACGCATTACTCACACTGCGGCCGCGCTCGGCGCACACCGTAACACGATCTCCAAACGCGTCAACTCATACCGGGCTCAGGAACGAAAGACCGAAAAACGAACAGAGACCCGCAAAGTCAGAAACAAAAATCATTAACGCGCATAAAGCCTGGCCGTCCGGGCCTCGGCAATTGCACCGTTCACACTCGCTTCAATTGCACCGAGAGAGAAGGGCTTCGCAAAGAAAGCGAAAGCACCCATCTCGAGTACTGCTTCCTGATACTCATCGGGACGGCCGGAAATTACTATCACCGGCGTTGCCCTGTCACGTTGCCGGACGTGTTGCAAGACCTCGACGCCACCCAGGCCCGGCATGGAAACATCCGTGATCACAACGTCATAATCCTGCAACTCCAGAAACTCAAGTGCCTGTTCAGCCCGGTCCGCAGTATGACACTCATGCGTTTCCGAAAACAGCATCTTCAGTAAATCCCGGACGGCCGGATCGTCGTCAATTAGAAGTAATGTGGCCATGATTTCCTTGCGTCATTTCGCCGAGTTGTGTTTTCCGACTCAAACCCTCTTTATCGGTCAAAGAACCTCCCCGATCCAGTACTGAACGGGTTTTGAACGCCAGTGCGTCGGGAGAGAACGGCTTCTGAATGAAGAATACGTCATCATCCAGCACCCCGTGCCGGACGATCGCGTCGTCGGTGAAGCCGGACATGTAAAGCACGCGGGTCTCCGGCCGAATGACGGCCAGCTGTTCAGCGAGCTCGCGGCCGCTCATTCGCGGCATCACCACGTCGGTGATCAGCAGATCGATGCGACCACTAAAATCGCGGCACAATCGCAAGCCCTCGGGTCCATTCGCGGCCGAAAGCACTCTGTAACCATGCTTCTCCAGAATTTCAGTGGACAGAGCACGCACGATATCTTCGTCTTCAACGACCAGGATTGTTTCGGAGCCACGCGGGACTGGACGCAACTGACTGGTTTGCTCGGACGTGTGTCCTACGTCGTCAACCCTCGGTAGATAAATTTTGAAGGTGGTGCCTTTGCCGGCCTCGCTGTAAACCCAGACGGCACCGTCGCTCTGTTTCACAATGCCATAAACGGTTGACAGACCGAGCCCGGTCCCCTTTCCCAACTCTTTGGTGGTGAAGAAAGGTTCGAAGATGCGCGCCTGCGTCTCAGCGTCCATCCCAGAGCCATTGTCTGAGACGGAAAGCATGACGTAGTGACCGGCGCGAATGAGAACCTGTTGATTCCGGTACGCCTCCTCGAGACTGACGTTGCTGGTCTCAATCGTTAGTCGCCCTCCGCCGGGCATGGCGTCGCGGGCATTCACGCTGAGATTAAGCACAATCTGTTCGATTTGGCCGGGGTCGGCCTTCACCTGACCAAGCGAACTTTCCAGCACCGTCTCCAGCACAATATCTTCTCCGATCAATCTCCGGAGCATCTTTTCCATTTCGGGAATTACCGCATTAAGGTCGAGTACCTTCGGCTGAAGAATTTGCTTGCGACTGAATGCCAGCAACTGGCGAGTTAAGGAAGCTGCCCGATCACCGGCCTTCTTGATCTCAGTCAATTTCGAATACAGCGGATTTTGGGTGTCGAGATTGCGTAACCCGAGCTCACTGTAACCCGTAATAGCGGTCAGCAAGTTATTGAAATCGTGCGCAATGCCACCCGCGAGTTGGCCCACTGCCTCCATCTTCTGCGACTGTCTGAGTTGTTCCTCCTTGGCTTGCTCGCGCTCGATGAGGCTCACATTCTCGACAGCCGTGGCCGCCAGGTTGGCCGCCATTCGCATAGCGGTCGCGTGTTCCTGGCGATAGCTGTCGGGCTGTTGCGCCTGCACTTCGATGCAGCCAACGGTGCGACCCATCACCGTCATTGGCGCCGACAACGCCGACTGGGGCAACTGATCGCCGGCGACATCGCCGACTGAGACAACGCTCTCTCTGGTTCTCAGTTCGCGATCGAAGTTGTTGTCGATCAACACGGTTCCGGACCTGATTGCGCGACCGGTCATCCCGTCGCTTACCGGCACCTCGGCAACATCTTTCGGATCGTACTCGAGCTCGTCAGTCCAACAATAGGCGGCACGACGTGTCTCTTTGTCGTGATCGTAAAGCGAAATCACCAATCCATCACAAGGCACCGATACTGCCGCGAAATCCCGCAAGGCACGAAAGATGGTCTTCAGCTCGCGCGCATTTCCCAGCGTCTGACCAAGCGCGGCGATTCTTTCGACTAATTGCTCATAGTCTTTCAGAGCCCGCTGGTTCGCTTCGAAAAGTGACTCTTCTGCGTGAACTCGCTTGGTTATATCGTGGACACAAGTGTCAAAAAAGGCGGTGTTGCCGGAATCATCAGCTATAGATTTCGCGTTGAGATGAACCCAGATACGACTGCCATCCTTCTTTTTCCACAGAATCTCCAGCCCGTCCGCAGAACCGAATGGAAAGCGTTCCGCGATCAATTGCTCTCTTTGCTCGGGATAGTAGTAAACGTCGCGCCGCATGTCGCAGCCCAAAACTTCATCGACAGAGTCGTAGCCAAGCATATTCGCAAACGCATCATTCGCTTTTACCAATTTGCCGTCGACAGTCGAGCGATAAATCCCCATCGTGGCGTTATCGAAAATGCTGCGGTGTTCTCTCTCTGAGCAGAGCAGCGCCTCTTCCGCCAGTTTGCGGTCCGCAATTTCTTTTTCCAGCCCCTGATTGATACTTAACACTTCCGCGGTGCGTTCAGCCACACGCAGTTCCAGGCTCTGATTCAAATCAGCCGTTTGCGCTGATCGCACTGCCATGTCCCACATCTCTGTGACACTGCGCCGGATTGCCACAAACAGCACCGCATCCTCAAACAGGACCCAACCGGCGTGTTCCAGCCAGCGCCAATTACTCGCAAAGAGAACTCCGTAGACCGATTGAGGCCAAAACACTCCGCGCAGGATATGGTCCAGCGCCACCACAACCGTGGCGGGAATCAACACGTTCCGGTCACGGTAAAATGCCAGGAAAGCCAGCGAACCAAAGACGTGAAAGTGAGTTTCGATCCGGCCGCCGGTCAGATGGATGAGCAGCGCTGACATCAACATCTGGGCCGTCGCGATCACATAGCGGGTGGTGGCGCTGCCCGGGCTCTTAACCGCCAACCCAATCGGGAAAAGACAAATCGCGCCACCCAGAAAGATGGCGGCCCAAACATTCGTTGAAGTTTGGCTAACTACACCGGCCCAGGTCCGTGGCGAAATCCACAACGCCGCGGCTATCCCGGCGAGCCATTGCACGGCCATCAGCACCGCGAACATGCGATCCGTGTCCTGATAGATCGCCTGTCTATGCGCCGCAAAATTGTCTTCCGCGCGCTCGAGAATTCCTGCTGACAGGATGGCACTATCTGTTGAGTTTGGCATGCTTCGGCCTTCGACATTCAGAATCTGGATCAAATAAGGGGCAACCGAATACCACGGTCTGCTCGCACTCCGATGTTCCCTGATTCACGATCCTTTCGATGGCGGCCCGTCCAGCGTTATCACCCACCTGACCACGCGATTCAGTTATGCCGCCATGAAAGAGCAGATTTCCTTTTCCGTCATAAAGCGCCACCTGGCCTGAGACGTGAGCATCAAAGCGGTCGGCTTCCAATCCGTCATCGTCCGTTAACACCTTGACGCCGGGAATCGCTGACGCACTGTTCCAAAGATCGGTGTGGTTCCAATCGGCGGGTGCTTCCTTCGGCGTGACGAACAGCACATAGGCGTTCAGCCTTCCACTGGTATGAGCTAGTAATTTTGAGAGCTCTTCGATGGTTGCGCGCGTACATGGACACTTCGGGTGCGCCAGCAGTACGAGCGTAAACCGATCTTCAGCGAGCGGGATGCTGCTGTCGGCGGGCCAGCGGTTCGGTGTGTTCGCGGCTTCGCCCGGCCGGTGGTTGTAGGACCACATGAAAGCCATGCCGCAGGCCACGGCAGACAACCATACGACCAGCAAGAGAGCCAACAGAATTCGACGTGACATTTAGATTCGGGAACTTATGCGAGTGTATCGGGTGGTAAGGGCAAGGTTGGTGGCTCTTAGCTCAAACGTGAGCGGCCACCCCGGGCTCATTCATCATACGAAATCAGCCCTCTGCGTGCCAAGCTTTTATTTCTTCGTCGGAAAGTGGCAGATGCGTGGTTTAAGAGACTCGTGCCGAGACCTGGACAAGGTCTCAAACTTGACGAGCCCGTACTAACTTCACTGCCGTTGAGAGTCAACGACCAACTTCGCGATCTTCGCGATCACACCTTCGCGCGTTGCTTCGTCGGTCGGCGAATCCGACACGAACACGGCAATGGCCAAATGGTTACCGTTTGGGAGCGTGATGATTCCGATGTCATTTGTCGCCGCGGTAATCCCCTTCTCCGTCCCTGAAGTTCCAGTCTTATGCGCGACAATCGTCCCGGCCGGCAGCAGGCCCTTCAAGCGCTTCGCGCCGGGGATCGATTCGACCAGGTATTTCAGGATGAGGCCCTGGCTCGATTCCGACAGCCCGCGTTTTTCATGTAGTGCACGGAGCAAAGCTACGGCCGCGTCGGGTGTGCTGAAATTGCGATACTGCACCTGCCAATCCTGTCCGATTTCCTTTTCAGTATTGAGCACGGAAAGATCGCTGACGGAGAGATCGTTGAGATACGCCTGCACCGCTTGCGGTCCCCCAGCAAGCTTCATCAACACATCCGACGCTGTGCCATCGCTCTCCACAATCGCAAACCGTATTAGCTCGCTAACGGCAATCTCGGCTCCATTTGGATTGCGATCGCGAATCGGGCTGTGCTGTCCGGCTCTGACAAAATCAATTTTCGTCACCGCCACTTTCTGCTCAAGTTTTAACCTTCCGCCATCAACCTGCTTCATCACGGCCATGCTAATCGGCAGCTTGTAAACGCTCTGCATCGGAAAGTGATCTCGCGGGTTGAGCGCCGCGACCGTCTCTCCAGTTTCGAGAATCATCGCAGAGACACCGATGTGGCCTTTAGCGAGAGATGCGATTTGACCAAGTTCATCCTCCAACCTAATGCCTGCTTTCGCAGTCTGCGGAGTTTGAAACTGGGTGCGGGCGCCCTTCGAACATCCGGCCAACAACGCAAGCAAGCAAATGTGCAAGGTTAATCTTTTCATTATTATTCTCAATTCATATGCTTTACGCCGCGGAACATACACCAAATCAAAATATCATGATTGCCTATTTATTCGGCGGCTGGGTATAGTATCCGCGAGTACCACCTCAAATCATTTCGTTTCCTAACTAATGGAACGACTCAACCTCAAACCAACCCACAAGCCGGTCCAGAACTATTACGAAGCTCTCCGCCAATTCAAGACGATTGGGATATCTCATGAGGGCGCTGTTCGCTCAGCGTTTCAGACGCTGCTTGAACACTGCGGTCGACAGTTCAGCTGGAAGTTGGTGCCCGAATGGGCAATTAGAAAGAACGGCGGCCACCCGATTCGTGTCGATGGCGCGCTCGTCGATGAATACCGGCTGACGCACGGCTTTTGGGAGGCGAAGGACACCGCCGACGATCTGGCGAAAGAAGTAAAGAAGAAGATGGCCGCCGGATATCCGCAGCACAACATCATCTTCCAAGCCCCAGAGCGCGCGATCCTGATGCAGAACGGCCGCGTCGTACTCGATGAAGACATTTCGGAAGCCGGCGCTCTCGTTCAAGCTCTCAAACGTTTCTTCGAATACGTTCCACCGGAGTTCGAGGATTGGCTGGACGCGGTCGAACACTTTAGTAATCAAGTCCCCGAGCTTGGGCAGACTCTGAAAGACATTATCGAGCGTGAAGCCAAAACCAACCCGGCCTTTCGGGCCGCCTTCGATGGTTTTTACGAGCTTTGCCGACAGTCGATTAATCCAAACCTTTCCAGAGAGGCGGTCGAAGAGATGCTCATCCAGCATCTGCTTACCGAGCGCATCTTTCGCACCGTCTTTAACAACGCGGACTTTACACGCCGCAATGTCATCGCGGCCGAGATTGAAAAAGTAATCGACGCGCTAACTTCGCAGGCTTTCAGCCGCGATGCTTTTCTCCAAAAGCTGGACCGCTTTTACGTGGCGATAGATAAAACTGCGCGCACTATTGAAGACTTCACTCAGAAGCAGGAATTCCTGAATACGGTGTATGAAAAGTTCTTCCAGGGCTTCTCAGTCAAAGTCGCCGACACGCACGGCATTGTCTACACACCGGTGTCGATAGTGAACTTCATGGTGCGCAGCGTCGAGGACATCCTCCAGAAAGAGTTCGGCAAGTCTCTGAGTTCCTCAGACGTTCACATCCTCGATCCCTTCGTCGGCACCGGCAACTTCATCGTCCACATCATCCAGGCAATTAAGAAAACCGCCTTGCCGCAGAAGTATCATCACGAATTGCACTGCAACGAAGTGATGCTTCTGCCTTATTACATCGCTTCGATGAACATCGAGCATGAATTCTTTGAGCGAACCGGAAAATACGAATCGTTTGAGGGTATCTGTCTGGTTGACACATTCGAACTGGCTGAGTCAGGTCAGGCAGCGCTGTCATTCATGACCCCGGAAAATACAGCGCGGGTTGAAAGACAAAAGCGATCGCCCATTCGCGTCGTGATTGGTAATCCACCGTACAACATGGGCCAACTTAATGACAACGATGCTAACCGTAATCGTAAATACAAAGCGATTGACTCTCGTGTTGCGGAGACTTACGCAAAGGATTCGAAAGCCACGCTTCTTAACAAACTTAGCGATCCATATGTCAAAGCAATTCGATGGGCGAGCGATCGAATAGGAAATGAAGGCATAGTTGCCCTTGTGACAAATAATAGTTTTCTTCACCAGCTTACGTTTGACGGTATGCGCCAGAATCTGGAACGCGATTTCGACGAAATCTATGTTTTGGATTTAGGCGGCAACGTTCGCACGAATCCCAAACTCTCGGGAACGACGCACAACGTCTTCGGAATTCAGGTCGGCGTGAGTATCAATCTATTCGTGCGGAGGCGTGGAAATGAAGCAAACGTGAGGGGCAAGGGAAAGATTCACCATGCGCGTGTTGATGAGTTTTGGCGCAAAGAGGAGAAGTATGCCTACCTCGAAGAGAAGCAACATCGAGGAAAAGTCGAATGGCAATCGATTAACCCTGACAACAAACACACTTGGTTGACCGAAGGTTTGAGAAATGAATTCGATGCCTTCATGCCTGTAGCCTTTGGTGAATCTGATGAATCCATATTTCGTTCGCACTCACTCGGTCTTACTACGAACCGAGACGAATGGCTCTACGCATTTGATGAAGATCAGTTACGGAACAAGGTGAGCCGGCTGATAGAAAATTACAACTCTGAAGTTTCCAAGTACTCTCAAGTCAAGAATCGGAAATCGATCGATACGCTGTTAAATACCGATCCTAGCTTCCTAAAGTGGACAGACCGATTAAGACAAGCCTTAACCCAACGGAAGTCCCTGGTCTTTGATGGCACTAAGATTAAGCCATCAATGTACCGTCCATTTACAAATGAATTCGTGTACTTTGATAGCCTTCTTGTTCAGCGACGGTACTTGCAACATTTGTTTTTCCCGACGCTAGAATCACAATCACAGAATTCAATGATTTGTGTAAGCGACCACGGTTTTCGCTCCCCGTTTAGTGCGTTCATGGTGAAATCACTTCCAAATCTCCATTTATGCGCGACTACGGACGGCTTTCAATGCTTCCCTTTCTACACCTACAACGAAGACGGCACGAACCGCCGCGAGAACATCACCGACTGGGCGCTGGAGCAATTTCACTCGCACTACAAAGATAAGTCGATCACGAAGTGGGACATCTTTCACTACGTCTACGCCGTGCTACATCATCCGCTCTATCGCGAGCGCTACGCTGCGAACCTGAAACGCGAACTGCCACGCAGTCCTTTCGTTCCGGAATTCAAAGCGTTCGCCGATATCGGTAAGCGCCTCGCTGAGATTCACGTCAATTATGAGGACCAGCCTGAATATCCTCTGGAAAGAATCGAAGCGTCCGGCAAGCCGCTCGATTGGCGCGTGGAAAAGATGAAGCTGAGCAAAGACAAGCGCTCCCTCATCTACAACGACTTTCTAACTCTGAGTGGAATCCCGCCGGAAGTCGTTGAGTATCGCTTGGGCAATCGCTCGGCGCTCGAATGGATAATCGATCAATACCAAGTCAGCACCGACAAACGGAGCGGCATCACCAACGATCCTAACCGCGACGACGATCCGGAGTACATTGCGCGGCTAATTGGACAGGTTATTAATGTAAGCCTAAAAAACCGTCAAGCTCACCCAGTCGCTCTCCGCAAAGGCGCTAATAAGAGAACCATCCTTAGAACCTATGTGAAGAGTGCGAGGCGGGTACCCATCAGTGATGGGTTGCGGATTTACTTCCTCTATTCAATCGTTCCCGACTGTTTGTACCGCAGCGTTTCTACGCCTTTGCTTTGTACTCCGAGTTGGAGGCTTCAGCGGCTAGCTCCCTTAATCTGCGCCGCATCTTTTTGCGGGCAAACATTCTAAGTCGGCTAATCTGTTCCATCTCGAATTCCGCCGCTCTTAACTTCCTAGCCGTATTGATGGATTCGTTCGCCCAATTTGACAGTGAGTCTTCGAGCTCATCGAGGTTTGTCTCTCCGCGCGCCCACGAGTCGGCAAACTCTGTCAGCCGGCTAGCGAAACTATTTGCGAATTCAGGCATGCCGCTAGTTTCCGGGACTACTTCAGTTAGAAGGTTAAGAAATGCTTCTTGAAGTTCGGGATCTGGTTCATCCTTCATGTTGATTTCTCCCTTTTGCTTGTTGAAGAATTCTCTTTATTCGCGGATCGAAAAACTCCTCGACCTGTTTGACGGTGAGATCATGTTTGCGAGCAATTTTTTCATCGATCCCGTACTTTCTTTTCAATCGCTCCAAATCTGCATCCTCCAATTTTTTAGGGTCATTCATAGCCGTTCTCCTCTCTGACGGATTTCTGTCAACAAAGTTTCTACCCCGTCATTTAGTTCTTTCACAGTATTCCGGATTTCGCTTCCTGTTACACCGGCATCTCTAGCCAACGCCGCAAAACCGTCGTCTAGGCTTTGCGTTTTCTTAATTTCATCTCGGGCTTCTGCCACCACCAGAGCAATCAAAGCTGGAATCAATAGCCAACTAGCGACGTGGATTAGCCAAGCGATCACCCATAGTCCGAGATGGTTTTCGATCTCAGACTTGAAAGCGAAGGGATCGCTCCCACTCATCAGTCCTAACGTATCAAATACTGCCGTTCGAATACTTGTCGCCGGCACAACAATCGGAAAGACAATTAGGAAAACGGCACTCGACCCGAAATAAAGACGAAAGAACCATTTGCTAAAAAGCCACTTAAAGAAATTCTTTCCCATTGAGGGGACCATTCGTCTACTTAGGCTAATTACTGCTATGACCGCCACGGTCAGTAGAAGCCCCTTGCTAGTGACAATCAACAGATCCGGCATAGTTCCGAAAAGAAAGATGATTACTACCTCGCAAGCAAGAGCCTTTCTCACACGATTGTCATACTCGCGTGTGCTGTAGAGAGGTATCGGGACGCTCTCTATATTTATTGAGCTGATATCGCCAAATGCTTTCCTGTTATGAATATTACCCTTTCGTTCGCCTTGTTAATGAATCCTGAATCCTGGATCACAAATCAGTCAGTAGATACAACGGCGAAAGCCATCTCCCTGCGATGAAGGTTCCTCGCTGGCCTCCATCGCGCGTGGGAGGGGGCAACTACTTCTGTGTGGGCGGCGGAGTTGTGCCCGATGCTTTGGGCGTCGACTTCTTCCGCTCGCTGGCGCGCGTGCCGCCGGCCGCTTCGTACTCGCTACTGTCGGGGCCGTATTGGGCTTCGACGGCGGAGAGGATGCGCTTGTTCATATCGCGCAGATTGTCTTCATCGGCCTCGAGACCGTTTTGCAGATCGTCGAGCGCCGCAACTGCCTCGTTATAGCTCTTCAGCTTCTGGTCAAACTGGTTAATAGTCGCTTCAAAGCCGTTAAGCGTTACGTTTGGACCGAATGTTGGTGGCGGATTGATTGACTTGAGTCCGGCAAGACGTTGCCGGGCAGCTTCCAGAACCGGAGACGTTCGTCTGAGACGGGCCATTTCCTTACCTCCTGATTGGCGAAGCTTGATCGTGGAAGATCAAGAAGGTTTGCGAGGCCGTACGAACGGCCGGATTATATGCCGCTTTAGCAAGAAATCAAGCTAAATAACGGCGCAGGGTGTCGCGGGAAGGGTTTAGAGAATGGCAGAAAACCTGATTTCGCGATTTTCTTGAGGAATATCTGGATTTAGGTTGCTCGGATTTGGATTGTGGCCATTTAGATTTCGACCCAGGTCGTTGGCGTCTAGATTACCGTTGATGCAATCCGGGTTTTACCGCCTAAGATTTGGACTGTCGTTATTACAGGCGGGATTGCACTCGTCGAGACCTTGTTTCAATCAACTTCGATCCGGATTTCGCTATTTCTGGCCTGAATTGCGGTAATTCCCAGGTCGATACGTCCTATTCCAATGAAGGCACGAACTATTTGAATCAGGAATGGCGCGGCTTCGAGCCGGATTTGAGAGGGTAGAGTCCGCGATTCGGACGGGAAGCCCGACGTTTTCAATGTGGCAATCGCGACCTATCTCAGAAGACTTCGTCACCATCCAGCGCAGGGTTCACACGAGATTAAGTGATAACAGATCCAGGGGCGACGTGCCTCGGACTTCCCCCCGCTAACCGTCGGTCACGGCTACGATGTGAAAACAAACTTAAATCTGCGATGGGCTGGTTGACAACAACCTCATCACTTAATTATATTTCCTAGCACTCATAACCCCGGATTGCCAAAAGCTGGGAAGTTAAAGAGCAGTTCTTATTCGCAATGTTGTGTCTAAATTCATCAAACCTTGAGAGGAGCTAAAGAAGTATGGCAGTCAATATCAGGCCGCTTCATGACCGTGTAATTGTGCGGCGCATTGAAGAAGGCGAACAGATTCGTGGCGGGATTATTATTCCCGATACCGCGAAAGAGAAGCCCCAGGAGGGCGAGGTCGTGGCAGCCGGCGAAGGCAAGTATCGCGAAGACGGCAGCCGCCAGACCCTGGACGTGAAAGTCGGTGACCGGGTGCTGTTCGGAAAGTACAGCGGGTCCGAAGTCAAGATCGACAATGAAGAGCTTTTGATCATGCGCGAAGACGAGATTCTGGGAATCATTCAACGCGCTGCCGCAGGAAAGAAAGCTGGCAAGTAGCTCTTAGACGAGCAAACTTTTTCGTTGACTCAATGCCCTCCTTTACGGTCGGGCTTCTGACACGAAGACAATTAATTAGGAGAAGAAACAAAAATGGCAAAGCAAGTAGTTCATGGCGAGGAATCGCGTTCAGCAATACTGCGCGGCATCAACCAGCTCGCCGATGCAGTGAAGATTACGCTGGGGCCCAAAGGCCGCAACGTCGTAATCGACAAGAAATTCGGTTCGCCGACGATCACCAAAGATGGCGTGACCGTGGCGAAGGAGATCGAACTCAAAGACAACCTCGAAAACATGGGCGCGCAGATGGTCCGCGAAGTCGCTTCCAAGACTTCCGACGTGGCCGGCGACGGCACGACGACCGCGACAGTTCTGGCGCAATCAATTTTCAAGGAAGGCGTGAAGACGGTTGCCGCCGGCGCAAATCCGATGGCCCTCAAGCGCGGTATCGACAAGGCTGTTGCGCGCGCCACGGAAGAAATTCATCGTCTGGCGAAGCCGGTTAAAGGTGACATGATCGCTCAGGTGGGCACCGTTTCCGCAAACGGCGACGCGACCATCGGCGGCATCATCGCGAAGGCGATGGATCAGGTCGGCAAAGACGGCGTCATCACGGTTGAAGAGTCGCGCACGATGGAAACTTCGCTGGAAGTCGTCGAAGGAATGCAGTTTGACCGCGGCTATCTCAGCCCCTACTTCGTGACCGATGCCGAGAGAATGGAAGCGACCCTGGAAAACGCGCTGATTCTGATTCACGAGAAGAAGATCAGCTCGATGAAGGATCTGCTGCCGTTACTCGAGCAGATCGCCAAGATGGGCAAGCCGCTGCTGATCATCGCTGAAGATGTTGAAGGTGAAGCGCTGGCCACTCTGGTGGTTAACAAACTGCGCGGCACGCTCAACGTTGCGGCGGTGAAGGCGCCTGGCTTCGGTGATCGTCGTAAGGCGATGCTCGAAGACATTGCGACCCTGACGGGTGGCAAGACGATCAGCGAGGACCTGGGTATTAAACTCGAGAACGTCCAGGTTGGCGATCTTGGTCGCGCCAAGAAAGTCACCATTGACAAGGACAACACCACCATCGTTGAAGGCGCGGGCAAGCAAGCCGACATCGAAGGTCGGGTCAAGACGATTCGCGCTCAAATCGAGGAAACAACCTCTGACTACGATCGCGAGAAACTGCAGGAGCGTCTGGCGAAGTTGGTTGGCGGCGTAGCCGTCATCAAAGTCGGCGCCGCGACTGAGACTGAGATGAAGGAAAAGAAAGCTCGGGTCGAAGACGCCATGCACGCGACGCGCGCAGCCGTGGAAGAAGGTATTGTTCCCGGTGGCGGCGTAGCGCTGGTGAGAGCAGCCAAGGTGCTGGAGAAGTTCGATGTCGCGAAGGACGGCGATGCCGATGAGCAAATCGGCGTTTCCATCGTGCGTCGCGCTTTGGAAGAGCCCCTGCGGCAGATCGTTCAGAATGCGGGCAAAGAAGGCGCAGTCGTCGTCGACCGCGTACGCTCCGACAAGAACGACAACTTCGGCTTCAATGCGGCGACTGAGGAGTACGAAGACCTGGTGAAAGCCGGCGTCATCGATCCGGCCAAGGTCACGCGCACGGCGTTGCAGAATGCGGCTTCTATTGCCGGGCTCATGCTGACGACCGAGGCGATGGTTTCGGAGATTCCTGAAGAGGATAAGGCTCCGATGCCGGGCGGCATGGGCGGTATGGGCGGCGGCATGGGGATGTAACGCAAGTTGTTAACTTGTGATATCCATCCGCAGCTCAGCAAGTTGAGCTAAAGACAAAAGCGGCTTCGAAGATTTCTTCGAAGCCGCTTTTACTTTGGTCAAAAAAGCTGTGCCAGCTCGAAGGTAGCGATCACGGGGGGCGCGATTCGGCGGCCGAGCTGGCACTGGCGGGTAGTATCGATGTTCAAGCGTCGAATGACTCTTACAACCGGCTGACTTTGGGGTCAACCCACCCGACGCCGAGAATTATACTCCTCCCCAATTATCCGTCAACGGATTTTTGCGACAGGCTTGGCTAGGGTACATTTGACGCGTTGGCGGCGATCAGGCGGCCTCGAATACCTGTCTGGAAGTCCTTATTTTATCGGCAATTTGACACGATAAAGCTCGCTTCCTATACTGCCAATTCCTCAACCGACGGCCAGGTAGCTCAGTTGGTAGAGCGCGGCCCTGAAAAGGCCGGCGTCGGCGGTTCGATTCCGTCCCTGGCCACCATTTAAATTCAATGACTTACAGATGTGGGCTTAACCAGCTCAATCCGCAAAAGTGTTTCGACGATGAAGTACAACTCGTTTGGAATCAATGAGAACGCCTCTCCGTCTGAGCGGTGGCAGCAAAAAGGCTGGCGTCGCTCATTCGTTTCCTTCAATGACTTGTCTTGAAAAGACTTAACTGCAATCAGGAATTCCTTTCCAGTCGCACGTACAATAGACGTACATCGGTTTTCGAAACCCATGTTTCTTTTCACGGTGATGCGCATCCCAAAAGAGGTCCTCTTACCGTTTTGAAGTTCGAGTTCTACTTGCGGAGCCATTATCCTCTAGATGTTTATTTGCCGGCGCCTACTTGGATTCGAAGGATTGCAATCTCTCAAACGAATCTGAATACGTTGGTGGGTCTCTCAGGCGCACCTTATCGGTATTGCGGCACACCAGCAGCGAGCAAGGCAGACGAGAAATCCTCAACGAGAATTCTTCGCCATCACAATATCACTGCCGTTCTCATCCATCTGAAGGATAAGGAGCCATCGCCCATCAGGAGTGACCGCTAGTCCCGGGTCGGTTTTGGACAACGGCGCCTCGAGTTTAGCAACTTGCGTGACTTTCGCGTTCGCGAAATTGAAGAAGTCGATCGACGGGTGCGACGACACATCGGCGGTAGCAAAATAAATTCCCTTATCCGTGACAGCCCAGTAGCGCCACATGCCGGCACGATGATAATCGAGCACTGGGCTCTCCTCACCACCAGTTACGGGCACTCGCCAGATGCCGGGCACGGCACGGCCTTTCGCGTAGTAGAAGAACTTGCCATCGGTGGACTCTAAGCCTTCGAAGCCGCTCTGCTTTGTGACTTGCACTGCTGAGCCGCCTTCGGCAGGTATCTTCCATATCTGCATGCTGCCGCTGCGCGTGCAACCGAAATAAATCCAGCGACCGTCTCGCGACCAACTCGGCGTGATGTCTTCGTCCGCGTCATAGGTGAGGCGGCGGGCCCTGCCACCCTCGGCGCTGATTACATAGATGTCAGCGTTTCCTTCAATCCATGAATCGAAAGCGATCTGCCGACCATCTGGCGACCAGCGCGGAGTGCCTGTAAGCGGACCGCCTATATTAGTCAACTGCCGCGGATTGGATCCGTCGCTGTCGCACATCCAGATCTCAAAACTCCCCGAACGGCGAGAGGCAAAGACAATTCTCTTGCTATCCGGCGAATATTGAGGACCATTATCTTCCTCCGTCGAGGCGATTAACTTTACTGGCGACTCATTTTGCGCCTTGTAACTGTGGAGAGCGATGCGCCAGATATTTCCGTCCATTAATGATTGCGTAAAAGCTAGACGATTTCCCTGGCGCGAGATCGTCGGGCTGTACACATCACGCTCGCCTGTCGTCAGAGGCTCAGGTGGGGAAGTACCGGTGGTTGAGATCTTCCATAAGTTATAGGAGCTCCCGCCACGCCTGGAAGCAAACACGATTTCACCGCCGTCCGAGGTCCAGGTTAATCCTCGAATCGAAGTATTATCAAAGGTGAGACGGTTCGGTTCCCCGCCAGCGAGGGGCAGAAGATAGATGTCGGCTGCAGCTATGCTTACGGACCGAACAAAGGCCAGCGTTTTCTGATCCGGAGAGAAGACCGGAAAAAAATCACCCATCGATCCCGCCGGCGGCGAAGTGAGCTTGCTCTTTTCGCTGGTTTCAATGGAGATCGAAAAAATGCCGAAAGCCTGCTGCTGCGCATCCTTGTCTGGCACAACCAGGAATTTGCCGTCCGGAGAATAGCTTAGGGTGTTCCCGATGACGACGGGGCGGTACGGAAAAACATCCGCAAGTTTGCGTTCAGCGCCACCCAGGGAAGAAACAAGAAAGACGCCGCCGTTTTCGGCGGACTGGCGCAGAAAGGCGATATAACGGCCATCCGGTGACCAGCTCGGATCGGTGTCAGGAGCAGGATTGCTGGTCAGGCGAAGTGGCGTTTCGGCACCGATCAATTTGACGTAAATGTCACTGTTGTCTTCCTTCTCGCCATTCCAAACGAACGCGATCTGATTGCCGTCCGGCGAAAAGGCCGCCTGTTCTTCATTGCCGGGGAAACTAGTGACAGGAATCATTTTGAGAAGAAGAGCCCGAGGGATTGACGTAGGGCGCAAAATCAAAAACCAAACTCCGATGGTAACCATTGCGCCCAAAGCCAAAAAAATGATGGGCAAGCCAAGTTGACGCACGAGTGATCGTTTGCGGGCTGAATCCGTGACGGCAGATTGGGCCTTAGCAAACTCAGCAGATTCCAAGGCAGATTTTCCGTTCGCCCGCGCTCCCGCCGTTACCTCGGCGTCCGATGTAATGTGGGGAAATAACCCATCAGGTTCCGCCGCCATTGGCACGGGCTCTTCCGCCCACAATTCCCTTACGCCGGCCACAAAACGATAGCCGCGTTTCGGGATCGTTTCGATGTAATGCTCTGATTGCTCGGCCCCGAGGATCTTCCGAAGAGAAGAAACGTTCTTTGCCAGATTGACCTCTTCGACGAAAGTATTGGGCCAAACTTTTTTCATTAACTGGTCTTTGTCAATTACGTGTCCGCCGTGCTCGACCAGCACTAGAAGGGTCTCGAATGCTTTGGGAGTGAGCGGAATGTGCTGTTCATCACGCATGAGGAGCCGCTCCGTCGCGTCCAATCGGAAAGGACCAAATTCATAGAGGTGTCTGACCTGCTGGCTCATAAAATGCGGCGGGATGGCACCATAATCTTCTAGCTTAGGTCATCCCAAAACTTTACCAGAACTTTACCAAGACTTCGGCAAGACTTTTACATCATTTGGGCACATAAAAGATAACGACTCGGATTAAAGGTTAGTGCCGTTGTACCCAACTAGAGCTAAGCCGCAAATCGCGCTTTGCCAGAAGGCAGGCTGATAGTACGCGACTCCTTACTACCGCCGCATTTGTACATTAGATTCATATGCACTTACCGCGGAAAAGAAACGTTGGGGTGGACGCCATTTTAGCTCAGGGGCAATTCTTGCGCCAGCATGACAAGAAGACTTGACGTTTGTTCGGTTGAGCCATTCCGTCCGATTTCGTTACGTCCTTAAGGAGGCATCCATGAGTAGAAGACAAAGCGTGATTTTTGAGAGCGTGGTACTCGCATTGGTGAGCTTGCTATGTGGAGCCATCGTATGCGCTCAGGAATTTCGCGGCACGATTACGGGGCAAGTTATGGATCCTTCCGGTGCCGTAGTTCCCAATGTCACGATTACCGCGCTACGAGAAGGAACCCAACAGCCATACTCGGCCCAAACCAATAGTAGCGGAGTATATTCCATCCCCTATGTAATACCCGGCGTTTATACCGTTGTGGCAGAGGCGCCCGGATTCAAAAAAGCGGAACGTAGGGGCGTGAACGTGGATGTCTCACAAAAACTGAGTCTCAGCTTTGCTCTGGAAGTGGGATCTGTCTCAGAGACCGTAACAGTCCAGGAAGGCCCGTCATTGCTCAGTATTGGTGACGCATCTGGCGGCACAGTCATTGACGCGCAAAAGACGCAGGACCTGCCGTTGAATGGGCGGCAGATATATACGCTCATGTTGTACGCGCCAGGCGTAAGGTACACCGGAGGCAATACTACGCGTGGCTGGGACCAGACCAACGCCTATGTGATCAATGGCGTCCAGAACAATTACAACCAGTTCACACTTAATGGCGCACCTATATCGCAGCAAATTAGCACGGGGCGCGGCACCTGGTTTATCGCCCCCAATGTTGATGCGGTACAGGAAGTGAAGATTCAGACCAACACTTACGATGCCAGTTACGGGCGTTCTGGTGGCGGCACCGTGAACGTCGTGACTAAAGCCGGCACCAAGAGCTTTCACGGCTCGGCTTTTGATTTCTGGCGTGGCTCAGCTCTCGAGGCCAACACTTTTCAGAATAACCAGCGCGGCGTCGCGAAGCCATTCCATAACCAACATGACTTTGGCGGTACGGTGGGTGGGCCAATCCCACGCCTGGGTAAGGAAAGTACCTTTTTCTTCTTCAGCTTTGAAGGCTGGCGCGAATCCGCCCCGCAGAGCATTCTCACCAGCGCTCCGCGTGCTGATGTCCGGCCGCAAGCCGATGGCAGCGTGGACTTCCGGACCTATTTTGCGAACCAGTTGGGCTCGGCATATAACCCAAACGGCGCTACGTCCAAGGGTGGAATCTATAATCCTTTCAGTTGCGCAACGACGAATGCTGACGGGACCTGCAAGACTCGCAATCGGTTTTCCTACAACGGGCAGCTCGACGTGATTCCGCCCGATATGGTGAGCGCAATCGGGAGGAAGATTCTGTCGCTGTACCCACTGCCGAACAACCCTGGCGCCGGAGAGTTCAATAACTACATTGCCAACGCGACCGGCTCATTAAGGTTTAATCAGCCGATAATTCGGATCGATCATAACTTCAGCGGCAAGACGCGCTTCTACGGCATGTTCAGCTACTGGTCTGGCCTTCAATTCCAGAACAACACAGGTTACATAGAGCCCGAATCGCTCAAGATCGTCAGGGGGAACATCAATAGCTATCGCTCGTTCATTCACCAGATCTTCGATCTCACACACACTTTTAGTTCAACGCTCTTCGGCGATCTTCGCTTTTCGTTTGGACGGTCCGTTGATCGGGCGCCCAATGGCGCGGTGGCAGCCGGCACCGTCAAGTTCACGCCCGCTGACCTTGGGTTCACGAACTATCCGCTGCCTCCGACCACTAGCGAGGTTGAGGCTCCGACAATTCAATTGGGTGGTTATCCGGATATCATCGGCAACAATAAGTACGGAGACTTCGGCCATCCTCCGATGAACGAGATGTATGAGTTATCGCCCACGCTCACTCAGATAAAGGGCCGGCATACCCTGCGGTATGGCGCACAGTTGATGCAACTTCACGCCATTCCCTGCTGCGGCGCCGCAGACGCTAGCGGTATTGGGGTGGGACCAGGGGGACGGTTTAGTTTCTCAGGCGCCTTCACTCAGCAAAATCCCAACACCGGGAACAGCGACGGGGCCGCCATTGCCAGCTTGCTCCTGGGCGCGCCGAGCGCCGGATTCATTCCGTTCAGCTACGATGTTTATGAGGCCTACCGCTATTTCGGCTTCTACCTGCAGGACGATTTCAGAGTCCGACGGAACCTTACGATCAACCTGGGTTTACGCTGGGACATTGAGACCTCGCCGAGAGAGCGCTTCCACAAACTAAACGCGGGGTTTGATTACAGTGCGAATAATCCACTGCAAAGCGCGGTAACTTTCCCCGCCAACAACATTCCAATAAACAATGCCACTGGTTTACCTTTAACTGGCGGGCAGGTGATCACTAGTAATCTCCTGGGTGGTTTTAATTTCTCAAGCGACAAGCTGGCCCCCTACGACACCCAACGGAATCACTGGCAGCCGAAATTTGGCCTCTCGTGGGCCATCAACGACAAGACGGTCCTGCGCGGCGGCTGGGGACGAAGTTATGCGTTTGCCATCGAGCTTGGTGGAAACACAACCTGGACGCAAAACACGAATTACAACCAGGTAGGCGTCACGCCGAGTACTCAGTTCAACACCGGAAATCCTTATCCCACCGGGTTGGTAGTGCCGCCAGGAAGTAGCTTCGGATTATTATCGGGTGTGGGTAATGGGCAGTCTTTCGATCAACGCAATCGCCAGATCCCGGTTGTGCAGCAGTATTCATTTGGAGTTCAGCGTCAGCTTCCCGGTTCGATTGTGCTGGATGTTTCCTTTGTCGGAACCCACACCGACAAGCTGCGCGTGGGGACGCAGTTCAATGCACTGCCAACGGACATATATAACAAGTGCACCGCCGACCCCACCTTCTGCACGACCCAGGTTAAGAATCCGTTCTTCTGGCAAAACCTTAATCCGGCGGGGTTGCCGGCTGGTTTCCTGGACAGTTACAAGAACACCTCATTGGGCGCCGCGGCCTCAGTCCAAGTCTCTGCTCTTATGGTTCCGTTCCCGCAATTCTCCACGAGCCTGTTTTCGAACACAGAACCGATTGGTAGTTCCAACTACAATTCTCTCGCGGTGAGGTTAGAGAAGAGGATCTCTGGAGGAGGGGCTTTGATCAAGGGGTTGAGTCTGCTTACGTCCTTCACCTGGTCCAGAACAATGGCAGCCAACGGCTTTCTTAATAACGGCGGAGCAGGGCTTCGAGATACGAAGCTTTTCTACGCAGTCACCGGAACTGATCGTCCGCTTGATCTTGCCTTCGCCGGCACTTGGGGATTGCCAATTGGCAAAGGCGGTGTTGTGGCGCGCAATGCTCACGGCCCGTTAGGGCAAGTACTCAATCATTGGGACCTGGGCTGGATCCTTACCGCCGATTCAGGCACCCCCATTGGTCTGCCAAACGGATTCACGTTTAGCTGTCCCAGCCACCCCAGTTACCTGCCCGACAAAGGCAAGCAGTCGTACACGCAGTGGCTGTACAACGAAAACCCAGCCTGTTTCAAGACGTTTCCGCAATTCACGCCTATTACGGTAATACCGAGGGTTAGCTACATTCGCGGTCCGGCCAAGAAACCAGAGCTTGCCCTATCGCTTGGCAAGAAGTTTGAATTCTGGGAGGGGAAATTCATACAACTCAGAGCAGAAATCTTCAACGTGGCCAACACCCGCATTTTCGGTGGGCCGAGCACAGGAAGCCCGAACGTCGCGCCACAGCCGGTAGCTGGCATCACGCCCGGTGAACCCGGCTCTTGCTCGGGATACGGATGCATTGGTTCGACTCAACAAAACGTTCCGCGGCAAGCTCAACTTTCATTGAAATTCCTTTTCTAGTGATCGTGAGACGAGGGTGCGGCAGTCGCACCCTTATGGACTAAGATCGATTGTCAGTTTTAATCTGCTAAAATCCCCCTTCATGCACCATTTCGACTGCCCTGATGGAAAGTCAGATCAAGCTTTGAGCTGCTCATATGTGCAAACCCGAGCGCGGCGTCAAAACGCGAATGGATCTCTGGGCGCTGCCAATGTTTGGTGACACGAAAGAATAGCAGTTGGCGAATTCTACTAATTAAGATGGCCTTCGAGTTTCGCGTGCGGCAACACCTAGCGGTGAACCAGCACCGAGCCCTGAAGCTGCAAATCCCGCGACGACGTGCCGACAAATAAGCCATATCGTCCGGGAACAATACTCCATCGATTTTTCGACTTGTCCCATATCGAGAAAGCGCGGCCGTCGAGTTTCACCGTAATGTTTTGAACCTGATTCGGGCGCACAGTGACTTTGGTGAAAGCTTTTAGTTGCCTGGGCGGTTCGCCTGCCTCAGTGGGCGCAGCAACATAAACCTGGACAACCTCTGCGCCTGCGCGCGAGCCGGTATTTGCGAGATTGACGCTTACCAAAAGCGAATCACCTACGCGAATCTCCGAGGCAGCCTTGAGACTTTGCAAAGCAAAACTGGTGTAAGAAAGACCGTAACCGAACGGAAAGAGCGGCGAGATCTTCTGTGAGTCGTACCAGCGATAGCCGACCTGCAAACCTTCAGAGTAGATAGCGGCGCCGTTTACTCCTGGATATTGCTGCGGAGTGTGTGCCGGTGTGTCCGTCTCGGCTTTAGGGAAAGTAAGCGGCAGTTTGCCGGACGGGTTCACATTACCGAAGAGTAAGTCCGCTACAACGTTGCCATCCTCTTCTCCCGGATACCACACCTCAAGGACTGCGGCCACTTGATCGAGCCAGGGCATTAACACTGGCCCACCTGTTTTCAGGATCACGACGGTGTGTGGATTAGCGGCCGCAACTGCTGAAACAAGTTGGTCCTGTTTATCCGGCAGCAAAAGATCAGGGCGATCACGCCCCTCGCGATCCTTGTTACCAACCATCAGCAGAACTACATCGGCCGTTTTGGCGAGCGCGACCGCGGAATCCGGATTGTGACCGTCGTCATACGTGAGCTTCACATCTGCGCTGACGTGTTTCTTAACGCCGTCCATCGGCGTAACGGTGTAAATTGGCGTTACCGCAGAGCTGCCACCGCCGCCGGTGTGCGCCGCGCCGGCATACGGCCCAATCAACGCTATGGAATGAATTGCTTTACCGTCGAGCGGAAGCTGCTGTCTTTGATTCTTCAGCAGGACGGCGCATTGCTCGGCGATGGTACGAGCGATAGCGCCGTCTTTCTCGGCCGGAATTGTCGTGGGCGTTCGCGCCTTATCAAAAAGGCCGAAACGAAACATCTGGGTGAAGCGGCGCACCAGCATTGTATCCACAACGGATTCGGAAATCTTTCCTGATTTGATCGCAGCTTTCATTTCGGCGTCGTAATGATCCGGCTTCATCGCGAGATCGAGTCCCGCAGTCGCATTAGCAACTGCGTCCCGGGTGGCGGTGTAGTCCGATTGCACAAAACCTTTAAAGCCCCAATCGCCCCGTAGGATTTCTTTCAACAGATGGGTGTTTTCGCAGCCAAATTGTCCGTTGACGCTCGGATAGGCGCACATGACTGCCCCGACATCGCTCTCCTTCACCGCAGCCTCGAATGCCGGAAGATAGATCTCTCGCAGTGTGCGCTCGTCAATTATCTCGTTGATAGTTTTCCGATCGTTCTCTTGATTGTTCGCGGCAAAATGCTTAACTTCCGCTATGATCCCACTGCTTTGAATACCGCGG
>Ga0070694_100000450_pt1 | contig 22473 bp, 15 predicted proteins | sample KBSK1251metaG_FD_65470 | JGI IMG/M metagenome (GOLD analysis project Ga0070694, IMG submission 65470) | Corn, switchgrass and miscanthus rhizosphere microbial communities from Kellogg Biological Station, Michigan, USA - KBS K1-25-1 metaG | ecosystem: Host-associated > Plants > Roots >... | reverse complement strand
CGCCTGCGGACGTCCGCCAACTGAGGATACCGGTGCTTGGCGAGACCGTCACCGCGTCGGTGCTGTCGGTCGGCAACCCTCAGTGCGTGGTGCTCGGCCCGTTGCCCGACCAGGAGCGCTTCTATCGATTCGGCCCCGCGTTGTCGACGCATGCGATGTTTCCCGCCGGCACCAACGTCGAATTTGCGCACATCGAGTCGCCCGAACGCGTCCGCATCCTGATTTGGGAACGGGGCGTCGGCCCGACGACTTCGTCGGGGACGGGGTCGTCGGCGTCGGCGGTGGCCGCCGCCGCGCATGGCGGCGCGGCGCGCGAGGTGGACGTCATTGCCCCGGGCGGCACCCAGCGTGTCGAATGGCGCGAGGACGGGATCTATCTGACCGGTTGGGCCGAAGTGGTGATTGAAGGAACTGCTTACTTCTCTTAGCCGGCGCGTCGCGAAGATTGCACTGCGGGCCCCTGGAGCGTCCGCATCGCCTGCCCGATTTTCTCCTTAACCCCCTGTAAAGCCGTGCGTGCGGCGAGATAGTCGTCGGCCCGCATCGCTGCGCCCGCCTTTTGCACGCTCTCGTCCACGGCTGCCAGGTCCTTCCTCGCGCTCTCGAGCACTCGGCGCGGGGTGCGCGACCTGGTGGCGGCGGCGACACGCGTATTCGCTTCGGCAATCAGCGAGGCGATCTGCGCCATGTCGCGCTCGACTTCGCCTCGCAGTTGCGCCCGGGTATCGGCCGCTTCCCGCGCCGAGTTCTGGGCGTGCTCGCGGCTGTCGAGCGCTTCGTTGAGCGCCTGGCGGTAGTCGCGCTGCGCCACCGCGTCCTGCGCGCGCTTCAGCGCGTCGGTCGCGGCGGTGTACTCGCTGGTTGCGTACTTGTCGGCCCCCGCGGCCCGCGCCGCGTCGATGGCGCCCTGCGCCTGGTCCATCTCTTTGTTGGGTGGGTCGCCGCAGGCAGTAACGAGGACCGCGGCAACGATGCACGCGGACAGCCGCAGGGCTCGCCCCGAGCAGCGTCGAGGGGTCATGAGAATTTGAGTATATCGCTATGAAAGAAGTCGCGAAGCACGATCGGCCGCGCGAAAAGCTGCAGCGGCTGGGTGTCGCCGCGCTCGGCGACAACGAGCTGGTGGCGATCGTTCTTGGCGGCGGCTCGCGCACGCACGGAACGCTGGAGCTGGCCAACCGCGTCCTCGAGCGTGCTGGCGGTTTGCACGGTCTCGCGCGAGTCGCGCCCGACCAACTCTGTGTCAGCGGCGTCGGGCCGGCGCGCGCGTCGCAGGTGGTTGCGGCGGTCGAGCTAGGCCGGCGGACGCTCGTCCGAACCGCGCTGGAACGCCCGCGGTACAAGACGCCGGAGCAGCTCGCGTCCTACCTGCTGCCGCAGTACGGCGCCGCCACCGTCGAACAGTTCGGCATCGTCATGCTGGATACCAAGCACCGCGTGATTCGCGTCAAGCTGGTGTCGATAGGCGGCCTCGATTCCACGGTGGTCCATCCGCGCGAAGTGTTCAGGGAGGCGACGGCGGCGTCGGCCGCGGCCATCGTGCTGTTTCACAACCACCCGTCCGGCGATCCGACGCCGAGCAGCGAGGATCTCCTGCTGACGAGCAGGATGATTCGCGCCGGCGACATCATGGGCATCGACGTGATCGATCACCTGATTCTCTCCGAGCAGCGGTACTACTCGCTCGTCGAGGCGGGCAGCCTCGCGGGGCGCGTCGAGTAAGATGGACGGGTTGTGAAGGTCCTGTACTTCGACTGCTTCTCGGGTGCGTCCGGCGACATGATTGTCGGCGCGCTGATCGACGCGGGCGTTCCGCTCGAGGAGATTCGCGGGGCTCTCGGCAGCCTGTCGATCGATCGGAACGCGGTCTGGACCGAGCGCGTGCAGCGCGCGGGCCTCGGCGCGACGAAGTTCCAGGTCCGCGGCGAGGATGCGGGGGACGGCGACCACCACCATCATCATCACCACGGCGCTGGCGCGGTGGCGACCGAGGCGCACGCGCATCGCACCCTGCCGGAGATCTATTCGCTCATCGACGGCTCGCGCCTGAGCGCCACGGGCAAGGATCGCGCGAAGGCGCTCTTCGCCCGGCTTGGAGAGGTCGAAGGCACCATCCACGGCACGCCGCTCGAGAAGGTCCACCTGCACGAGGTGGGCGCCCTCGATTCGATCGTCGACATCGTCAGCGCCGTGCACGCGCTGGAACTGCTCGGTGCGAACCGCATCGTCGCGTCGCCGGTCAACGTGGGAAGCGGGACGATCCGGTCGTCTCACGGTCTGTATCCGGTTCCCGCGCCCGCGACGGTCCGGCTCCTGGAAGGTGTGCCCATCTATTCGGGGACGCAGCACGCCGAGATGGTCACCCCGACCGGCGCGCTGCTCATCACGTCCTACGCGACCGAGTTCGGCGGCATCCCCGCGATGACGATCTCGAAGATCGGCTACGGCGCCGGCGCGCGCAGCTTCGACGACACGCCGAACGTGCTGCGCGTCCTGATCGGCGAGGCCGATGCCTCCGCGCCCTCGCACACCGTTGTCGTGATCGAGGCGGAGATCGACGACATGAACCCGCAGATCTTCGGCGTCGTGATGGACAAGCTGCTCGCCGCCGGCGCGCTCGACGTGTTCTATACGCCGATCCAGATGAAGAAGAACAGGCCGGGGACGCTGCTGTCGGTCATCGCGCCGCCGCCGGTGCGCGAGACGCTGACGTCGACGATCTTCCGAGAGACGACGACGATTGGGGTTCGCTATCGCGAGATGACGCGTGAGTGCCTCGACCGCGAGACGCAGACCGTGACGACGCCGTTCGGGCAGGTGCGCTTCAAGGTGGCGAGCCGCGATGGCGAAGTGCTCAACGCCTCCCCGGAATTCGACGACTGCGTGCGGCTTGCCGAAGCGTCGGGGCGGAGCGTGAAGGACATCCAGGCGGCCGCGACGAAGGCGTGGCTCGACGCGCGGCGCTCATGAATCCGTTCTACATCACGACGCCCATCTACTACATCAACGCGCAGCCGCACATCGGCCACGCGTACACGACGATGGTCGCCGACGCGATCGCACGCTCGCGCCGGCTGCTCGGCGACGACGTGTTCTTTCTGACCGGCACCGACGAGCACGGGCAGAAAGTCGAGCGCGCAGCGCAGAAGGCGGGGATGAAGACGGAGATCTTCGCCGAGCAGATCGCCGGCAGCTTCCGCCAGATGTGCCGCGACCTGAACATCTCGAACGACGATTTCATCCGGACGACCGAGCCGCGCCACCATCGCGCGTCCCAGGAGCTGTGGCGCCGCGTCGCCGCGCGCGGCGACATCTACAAGGGCGATTACGAGGGCTGGTACTGCACCGTCGACGAGATCTTCGTGCCCGAGACGCAGCTGGTCGACGGGAAGTGTCCCACCTGCGGCAACAAGGTCGAACGGCTGAAAGAGGAGAGTTACTACTTCCGGCTGTCGAAGTATCAGCAGCCGCTCCTCGACTTCTACGCCCGCAATCCGGACTTCCTGCAGCCGGCGTTCCGGCTGAACGAGATCCGGACGTTCATCGAAGGCGGCCTCCAGGACCTGAGCGTCAGCCGGACGTCGTTCCAGTGGGGCATCCCGGTGCCCGACGATCCGAAGCACGTGATGTACGTCTGGTTCGACGCGCTGACCAACTACCTCACCGCCCTTGGATTCGGGTCGAACGACGCGAGCCGGGTGGATCGGTACTGGCCGGCGGTGACTCATCTCGTCGGCAAGGAGATCATCCGTCAGCACGCGCTCTACTGGCCGGCCTTCCTGATGTCGGCGGGCATCGCGCCGCCGAAGCGCATCATCGCGCACGGCTGGTGGCTGATGGGCGGGGCGAAGATGTCGAAGTCCATCGGCAACGTCGCGCGCTACCAGGACTACGTGGCGGTGTTCGGGGTCGACGCGCTGCGGTACTTCGTCATGCGCGAGATGCCGCTGGGCCAGGACGCCAACTTCTCCGACGAAGGGATCCTCGCGCGCTTCAACGCCGACCTCGCCAACGATCTCGGCAACGTCGTCAGCCGGACGACGACGATGATCCAGCGGTATTGCGACGGCGTGGTGCCTGCATCGCCGCAGGAATCGCGCGACGACCTGGACCGCGGGCTCGAGAAGAGCGCGGCCGCCGCGATCGAGGCGGTCACGTCGAACTTCAGCGCCTTCCAGATCACGGTTGCGCTGCAGGCGACGTGGGAGCTGATTCGGGCGGTGAACCAGTACATCGTCCAGCGCGAGCCGTGGGCACTGGCCAAGCATGCCGGTCAACGCGGGAAGCTCGAGGCGACCCTGTATCACTCGGCCGATGCGCTGCGCGTGACCGCCGCGCTGGTCGATCCGGTGATGCCGGAGGCTGCCGAACGTATCCGGCGCATGCTCGGCCTGAAGCAGGAGCGTTGGGTGGATCTGCGCCCGAACACCCTGCCGGCGGGAACGCGGCTCGGCGCCATCGAACCGCTGTTTCCACGCATCGAAAAGACCGTTGAGGAGCTACGAGCCATGACGACCGAGGGTGAACAGAAACCGATTGGCGGCGCGGGAGAACCGGCAGCGCCCGGCGCGACGCAGGCGGTCGGCGGAGGCGTGACTCCCGCGGAAGACAACCGCATCTCGATCGACGAATTCATGAAGGTGGAGCTTCGGGTCGCGAAGGTCCTCGAGGCCGAGGCCGTGCCGAAGTCGAAGAAGCTCGTGAAGATGAAGGTGGATGCCGGCACCGAGCAGCGGACGATCGTCGCCGGCATCGCCGAGGCGTATCAGCCGGAACAGCTCGTGGGCCGGACCATCGCGATCGTCTTCAACCTGAAGCCCGCGAAGCTGATGGGGATCGAGTCGAACGGGATGGTGCTGGCGGCCAGCGTGGACGGCGGCAAGCCGATTCTCGTGAGCTTCGACCAGGAGGTGCCGCCGGGGGCGAGAGTCAGGTAATTGATCGACTCCCACTGCCACATCGCCGGGCCCGAGTTCGTCAGCGACCTTCCCGCCGTCATCGCGCGCGCCAGAGACGCGAAGCTGGCACACGCGCTCGTCATCCTGGCGGCGGATGACGAGCCGGAAATCGAGCAGGGCCGAACGGTGGCCGCGCAGTGGGACGCGGTCCGGTTCTCGATCGGCGTGCATCCGCATGCCGCCGGGAAATTCTCAGAGAACCCCGCAGACGCGGCGGCGCGCGTCGACGAGGTGATGAACGCCCAGCCGCTGACGCGCGGGCTTGGTGAGATTGGCCTCGACTACCACTACGACTTCGCCCCGCGCGAGGTTCAGCAGCAGGTCTTCCGCGAACAGATCCGGCTCGCGAAGCGGCGCCGGCTGCCAATCGTCATTCACACACGGGAGGCTGACGACGACACGTTTCGCATCCTGCGCGAGGAGCACGCCAGCGAGACCGGCGGCGTGTTTCACTGTTTCACGGGCGACCGCGCGATGGCGCAGCGGGCGCTCGACATCGGCTTTCACATCTCGCTGGCCGGCATCGTCACCTTTCCGCGCGCCCTGGAGCTGAAGGAGGTGGCGAAGATGGTGCCGCTCGAGCGGCTGCTGATCGAAACCGACAGCCCGTTTCTCGCGCCGGCGCCGTTTCGCGGCAAGCGGAACGAGCCTGCGCATGTCCTGCGCGTCGCGGAGACGATCGCCGAGCTGCGCGGCGCCGCGCCCGACGAGATTGGTCAGGCCGCTCGGGCCAACTTCGAGCGGCTGTTCAAGCCGTGACTCGGGATATGATGGTCGGGCTTGGGCCCGACCGCGCAGAAGCCTTCATCCGTCGTTCTCGCGCAGATGTTCGAGCCGATTCGCGACGACCTCGAGAAGGTCGAACGCGAATTCGTACGGCATCTCGAATCGCAGGTCGCCCTCATTCCGACGATCGGCCACTACATCCAGCAGGGCGGCGGTAAGCGCATCCGGCCGGCGGTGCTGCTGATGTCCGCCCGGATGAGCGGCTACGCCGGCGAGCACGCGGCGCTCTTCGCATCGGTGATCGAGTTCATCCACACGGCGACGCTCGTGCACGACGACATCATCGACGAGTCCGACATGCGGCGCGGCCGGCAGGCCGTGCACTCCCGGTGGGGCAGCGACGTGACGGTGCTGCTCGGCGACTTCCTCTACATCAAGTCGATGTCGATGGCGCTGTCGCGCGACAGCCTGGATTTCATCCGCCTGCTCTGCGAAGTGACGCTCCGCATGATCGAGGGCGAGCTCTACCAGCTGACCAAGAACGGTATCGTCGATCTGTCGGAGGACGAGCACTTCGAGATCATCCGCCGCAAGACGGCGTTCCTGTTCGCGGGCAGCGCGCGGATCGGCGGCATGCTCGGGCCGGGCACCAACACCGAGCAGGAAGACGCGCTCTGGGACTACGGCCTGAACATCGGGATGGCGTTCCAGCTCGTCGACGACCTGCTCGACTTCACGGGCGAAGAGGACGCGCTCGGCAAGCCCGTCGGCGGCGATCTGCGCGAGGGGAAGATGACGCTCCCGGTCATCCACCTGCTCGCCAGCGGCGACGCGCGAGCCGAGGTGCTCATCCGCAAGATCGTCAAGGAACGCAGCGCGTCGATCGACGAGTGGCGGGAGCTGCGCAACCTGCTCGCGCAGCATCGCTCGATCGACTACGCGCAGCGCGTCGCGAACGACTTCGTCGAGCGCGCGAAGGCCGCGCTCGCGATCTTCCCGGCCAGCACCGAGCGCGACGCGTTGATGTACCTGCCCGACTACGTCGTGTCCCGAGATCGGTGAACGCTGCCGAACGGATCGCCGAGCTCCGGCGCGAGATTCGCTTCCACGAAGAGCGCTACTACGTCCTCAACGATCCCGAGATAGCCGACGCCGAATTCGACGCGCTCATGCAGGAGCTCGAGCGCCTCGAGGCCGAGAACCCCGATCTCGTCACGACCGATTCTCCGACGCAGCGCGTCAGCGGCCGGCCCGCCGCCGGCTTCGAGACCGTCGAACATGCCGAGCCGATGCTCAGCCTCGACAACGCGTACTCCGAGGAGGAGCTGCGCGAGTTCGACGCACGCGTCCGGCGCGGCCTGGCGGCGGCGGGGGAGGCGGCGGAGCAGGTGGACTACGTCGCGGAGCTGAAGATCGACGGCCTGAGCCTGGCGCTCACCTACGAGAACGGCACGCTGGTGCGCGGCGCGACGCGCGGCGACGGCGTCCGCGGCGAGGAGGTCACGTCGAACGTCCGGACCATCCGCGCGATTCCGTTGAAGCTCCGCGGGAAGCACCACGCCGGCAGAATCGAGGTCCGGGGCGAGGTCTACCTGCCGCGCAAGGTCTTCGAGCGCATCAACAAGGAGAAGGCCGATGCCGGCGAGCCGCTGTTCGCCAACCCACGCAACGCGGCCGCCGGGACGATGAGGAATCTCGACCCGGCGCTGGTCGCCAAACGTGGTCTGAGCGCGTGGATGTATCAACTCGTCGGGGCCGACCTGAAGGTCGGCCCCTACACCCACGCTGAGCCTCTACGACCGGACGTAGAGGCCGACCTTCAGGTCGGCCGTACAACGCACGCGCGGACGCTCGAGGCGCTCAAGGACTGGGGCCTGCCGGTCGAACCGCACTGGACGCGCTGCCAGGGGGTCGACGCGCTCGTCGAGTTCTGCCGTGAATGGGAAGACAAGCGCCGCTCGCTCGATTTCGACACCGACGGTGTCGTCATCAAGCTCGATCGCATCGACCTGCGCGCGCGCCTCGGCACCACCAGCAAGTTCCCCCGCTGGGCCGTCGCCTTCAAGTTCCCGGCCGAGCAGAAGACAACGCTGCTCAAGAGCATCGAGGTGAACGTGGGCCGGACGGGCGCCGTCACGCCGTTCGCGATGCTCGATCCGGTGTTCGTGTCGGGTTCGACCGTCTCGATGGCGACGCTGCACAACGCCGACGACATCGCCCGCAAGGACATCCGCGCGGGCGACTGGGTCATCGTCGAGAAGGCCGGCGACGTCATCCCGCGCGTCGTCGGGCCGATTCTCGGCAAGCGCCCCGCCGATTCGAAGCCGTGGGTCATGCCGACGACCTGCCCGCGATGCGGCAGCACGCTGCATCGGGAAGAAGAGGAGGCGGTGTGGCGATGCGAGAACACATCGTGCCCGGCGAAGCTGCAGCGAGGACTCGAGCATTTCGCGTCGCGCGGCGCGATGAACATCGAGGGGCTCGGCGAATCGCTCATCGCACAGGTGATCGCGGCCGGTCTCGTCCACGACTACGCGGACGTGTATGCGCTGACGGCGGAGAAGCTCGAGGCGCTCGAGCGGATGGGCAAGAAGTCGGCTGCCAAGGTGATCGCGCAGGTCGAGAAGAGCCGCACGAACGAGTTGTGGCGTCTCATTTACGGCCTCGGCATCCGTCACGTCGGCGAGCGCGCGTCGCAGGTGCTGGCGCGCGCGTTCGGGTCGATGGACGCGCTGTGCGCCGCGACGACCGAGCAGCTGCAGGGGACGCCTGAAATCGGCCCCGTGCTCGCCGAGTCGGTGCGCAGTTGGCTGGACGAGCCGCGGAACCGGGAGCTCATCGATCGCCTGCGGGCCGCCGGGGTGAACATGGAGGTGCCGGAGGACCAGCGTACGGCAGCCGCGGCGCCGGGTCGGCTCACCGGAAAAACCTACGTCATCACCGGCACGCTGGCGTCGATGTCACGCGAGCAGGCAACGGCCGCGCTCGAGCGGCTGGGCGCCAAGGTCGCCAATTCCGTCAGCGGGAAGACCACGGGCGTGGTCATCGGGGCCGAGCCGGGCAGCAAAGCCGACAAGGCGCGGACGCTGGGGGTCCCGGTGCTCGACGAAGCCGCATTTCTGGAGTTGATTGAGTAGCGTGATAATGGAGAGGTGACGCGCCGATTCGTCCTGGTCACCGTCTGCCTGACGGCCACCGTCGCCTTTCTCATCGGCCTGGTCGTCGCAGGCTCGATGACGCCTCAGTTTGCTGTCTCGGCGCCCAGCGCGCCGCAACTGCCCGTGCGGGCACGCGTGGCGGCCGGGATGTCGCCCGCGGTTGCCTCGTTTGCGGACGTGGCCGAGCGGCTCAACCCGGCGGTGGTGAACATCGACGCCACGTCCCGCGGCGCGTCCCGGAGCCGCAGGTTCGGCGGTCTGCCGGTGCCCGACGGGCCGGAGCTGTTCGACCGCCCGGGCCAGCGCGACCCGCAGGGCCCGCGGCGCGGCGCCGGCACCGGGTTCATCATCGACGCCAGCGGCCTGATCCTGACGAACCATCACGTGGTCGATGGCGCGGATCGCATCATGGTGCGCCTGACGGACGGGCGGAACCTGCACGCGACGCGAGTGGGCTCGGACCCCGACACGGACATCGCGCTCATCAAGGTGGACTCCACGCGGCCGCTGCCGTATGCGGCGCTCGGCGACTCCGACTCGCTGCGCGTCGGCGAGTGGGTGGTCGCCATCGGCAACCCGCTCGCGTACGAGCACACCGTCACCGTCGGCGTCGTCAGCTACATCGGGCGCAAGCTGTTCGACAGCTCGCTGGACCGCTACATCCAGACCGACGCGGCCATCAATTTCGGCAACAGCGGCGGGCCGCTGATCAACGCGCGCGGCGAGGTGATCGGCATCAACGCGGCCATCAGCTCGCGCGCCGCCAACATCGGGTTCGCGGTCCCCATCAACCAGGCGCGCGCCATCCTGCCGCAGCTGCGCGACAAGGGACACGTGTCCCGCGGCTACATCGGCGTCTCGCTGCGCGACGTCGACCCGGACCTTCAGCGCTCGCTCGGCCTGGCCAACAACGACGGCGCGCTCGTGCAGGACGTGACGCCCGGCTCGCCGGGCGCGCGCGCGGGCATCCGCACCTACGACCTCATCGTCGCCGTCGACGGCAAGGCGGTCAGCGGCAACGACCAGCTCATTCAGCTGATTGCGGCGCGGCAGCCCGGCACGGTCGCCTCGCTCCAGATCGTCCGCGACAACCATCCGGTCAACGTCGCCGTGAAGCTCGCCGAGCGCCCGCAGCGCGAGCGGCGGCCGGCCAACGACGAGTACCCGGCGCCGCAGCCGTCGAGCCAGCGCGGACCGGCGCTCGGGCTGTCGGTCCGCGAGCTCGATCGCGACTTTGCCGACCGTTTCAAGCTCCCCGCGGGGATGGAGGGTGTCATCATCTCGCGCGTCGAGCCGATGAGCCCCGCCTTCGACGCCGAGGTCGAGCGCGGTCACGTGCTGCTCGAGATCAACCGCCACCCGGTGCGTTCGGTGGAGGACTATCGGCGGCTGACCGCCAACGCGAAGGTGGGCGACATTCTCGCGCTCTACGTCTACAAGCCGGAAAGCGACTCGCGTGCGCTCCACACGGTCAAGATCGAGTAAGTGAAACCGCGCATTCTCGTCATCGATGACGAGGCCGCCATCCGCGACTCGCTGCGGATGATCCTCGAATACGAGCACTACGAGTTCACCGGCGCCGCCTCCGGTCCCGACGGGATCGCGCAGGTGAAGCGCGACCCGCCCGACATGGTGGTGCTCGACATCAAGATGCCGGGCACCAACGGCCTCGAGACGCTCGCCGAAATCCGCAGGATCGACGAATCGCTCCCGGTCGCGATGATCTCCGGCCACGGCACCATCACCGACGCCATGCAGGCGACGCGGCTCGGCGCGTTCGACTTCATCGAGAAGCCGTTCACCAGCGAGCGCGTGCTCGTCACGGTGCAGAAGGGGCTCGAGCTGCGCTCGCTGCGCCAGGAGAACCGCGAGCTGAAGCTCGCGATGGAGGCGAAGTACGAGATCGTCGGCGGCAGCGCCGCGCTGCGGCGCGTGCTCGAGGCCGTCCAGCGCGCGTCGCCGACCAACGCCACCGTGATGCTGCTCGGCGAGAGCGGCGTCGGCAAGGAGCTGGTGGCGCGGACGATTCACCGGAACAGCCCGCGCGCGGGACAGCGGTTCATCCAGGTCAACTGCGCCGCCATTCCCGAGGAGCTGATCGAATCGGAGCTGTTCGGCCACGAGAAGGGATCGTTCACGGGCGCGACGGAGAAGCAGATCGGCAAGTTCGAACAGGCCGATCGCGGGACGATCTTCCTCGACGAGGTCGGCGACATGAGCCCGAAGACGCAGGCCAAGGTCCTGCGCGTGCTGCAGGAGCAGGAGGTCGAGCGGCTCGGCTCGGCGCGCACGATCAAGGTGGACGTGCGCGTCATCGCGGCTACCAACAAGAACCTCGAGGAGGCGATTGCCCGCGGCGAGTTCCGGGAGGATCTCTTCTTCCGGCTGAACGTGATTCCCATCCAGGTGCCGCCGCTGCGGGAACGCCGCGAGGACATTCCGCTGCTCGTGCAGCACTTCGCGAAGCGGACCAGCGAGGAGCACAACCTGAAGCCGAAGCGCTTCGACCCGCGCGCGCTGGAAGCGCTGCAGCGATACCGCTGGCGCGGCAACATCCGAGAGCTGCGCAACACGGTCGAACGGGTGATGATCATGGCCCCCGGCGATCTCATCCGTGCTGAGGACCTCCCGGTGGAGGTGCGCGGCGATGCCGCGCCCGCGCGTCAGCCGACCGTTGCCGAACCGATGCCGGGGAGCCCGAGCCGTGCCGAAGCCGCGCCGCAGGCCGCCCCGACGCCGCCGGCGGGCACGCTGCGCGAGTTCAAGGAGGCCGCCGAGCGGGCGTTCCTCGTCGAGAAGCTGCGCGAGAACAACTGGAACATCTCCAAGACCGCCGAGGCGCTCGACACGCCGCGCAGCAACCTCTACAAGAAGCTCGAACAGTACGGGATCAAGCAGGAACAGGACGGATAAATCCCAAATCCCAAATCCCAAGCTCCAAATCCCGAGTTCTAAATCCAATCCAGAGTGTCTGGTTGGGATTTGGGATTTGGGATTTGTGATTTTTCGTAAGAGTCGCAGCCAGCCGATAAGCCGAATTCTGTCCACCGCCGCGCCTTGCGGCGTAACGGCGTAACGATCATTCCTCTGGGACCGCGATCGCTCGCGGACTCAAGCGACCTACCCGGTGGCCTGGGACGGGCAGTCCTCATCGCGCCACCCTATTTGGTCTTGCTCCGTGCGGGGTTTTGCCTGCCACCGGCGTTACCGCCAGCGCGGTGCGCTCTTACCGCACCTTTTCACCCTTACCCCTCGACGCGGCGCTCTCGCGCCTCGCTCGGGGCGGTATCTTTTCTGTGCCACTGTCCGTCAAGTTGCCCTGCCCGGGCGTTACCCGGCGCACTGCCCTGTGGAGTTCGGACTTTCCTCCCCTCGATCGGCGCTCTCGCGCCTCGCTCGGGGCGATCGTCTGGCTGACTGCGACACTGGATTATCGCGTACGATCCCCACGGGCAGGCTTTTTGCTCGATTCGAACGCGGATATATGGCGAACTACCTCGTAACCGGCGGCGCAGGGTTCATTGGTTCTCACCTCGTAGAGGAGCTTGTCAGGCGCGGCGAGCGCGTCCGCGTCGTCGACAACTTCGCGACCGGCAAGCGGCAGAATCTTGCGCACGTGCCGTCGGCGGAGATCGTCGAAGGCGATCTCGCGGACCTGGAAGTCGCGCGCCGGGCCGTCGCCGGCATGGACTACGTCCTGCACCAGGCGGCGATTCCGTCGGTCCCGCGATCCGTCGAAGATCCCATCACCTCGAACCGCGCCAACATCGACGCGTCGCTCAACGTGCTCGTCGCCGCGCGCGACGCACGCGTGAAGCGCCTCGTCTACGCGGGCTCCTCGTCCGCATATGGCGACACGCCGACGCTTCCCAAGATCGAAACGATGCCGACGGCGCCGCTCTCGCCCTACGCGCTGCAGAAGCTCGTGGCGGAGCAGTACTGCCGGATGTTCACGACGCTCTACGGTCTCGAGACGGTCACGATCCGCTACTTCAACGTCTTCGGCCCCAGGCAGGATCCCTCGTCGCCGTACTCCGGCGTGATCTCGCTCTTCATCAGCGCGCTCTGCGAGCGGCGGCAGCCAACCATCTTCGGCGACGGCGAGCACACGCGCGACTTCACCTACGTCGCCAACGTCGTTGACGGCGTGTTGCGCGCGTGCACGGCCGAGGGCGCGAGCGGGGAAGTGATCAACGTCGCGACCGGCGCCAGGATTTCGCTCAACTCGCTGTTCAACAACATCCGCGACCTGGTCGGCGCGCAGGTGTCGCCGAAGTACGCGCCGCCGCGTGCCGGCGACGTGAAGGACTCGCAGGCCGACATTTCGAAAGCGCGCCGCATCCTCGGGTATCAGCCAATCGTCACATTCGAAGAGGGGCTCGCCCGGACGGTTGCGTGGTACCGGAGCACGCAGGTCCCGGTCGCCTGATCCGGCCGAGCGGCTGCCGAGAGCAGCCGCGGCCGGCCGCCGGGAGTCCCCACGCCCGCTGGCAAGAATTCGTGCAGGTCGTGCGTCGCGGGCACACCGGGGAGGGCGGGTCCGTGCACAGTCAAAACCGACCGCGGCCGCCGTCTCGTAATGACACGATGGTGATCGAGACGACTATTCCGCATTCGATCGCCGCGACCGTACGGCTCAATTGGGCGCAGAATGCGCACAATCGCTCAGGCCGAGCACAGGCATCCGCCTTGCTGACTTCTCTTCAAACTACGCCTGGAGCTGATGCCTTTTCGTGTCCTCGTCGTAGACCCCGATCCCGCCTCACGGGCCGCGATGGACCGCATGTTGAGGACTGCGGGAAACATGGTCACGTCCGTCGCGGAGTTCGAGGCGGCGGAAGAGCGGCTGGTCTACGCGCCGCCCGACGTGCTCATCACCGCGGTCAAGCTCGGAACCCACAACGGCATTCATCTCGTGCTGCGCGCGCAGTCCGACCATCCGCACACGCAGGCCATCGTCGTCCACACGGACGATGATCCCGTCCTCGAGGAAGAGGCCACCAGCGCCGGCGCGACCTACGTCAAGCTGCCGGTGGACGAAACGCGGTTCGTCGCGCTCGTGCAGGAACTGCTTGCCGAGAGCTCGCTGCCGCAGTCCTCGCGCGTGATGCGGCGCTGGCCGCGGAAGCAGGTGAAAGTGCGCGCGCGCGTCGGCAACAACGAAGCGAACGTCGTCGATGTCAGCTACGGCGGCCTCCGGCTGGAGATCGGCACCATCGACCATCCGCTGTCGCGCCTCGCGACCGTCGACATTCCGAAGCTTGGCAGTCTGCCGGTGAACCCGGTCTGGGCGCGCGGCGGCGGCGCTGTCGGGCGGTGGTGGTGCGGCGCCGAGGTCGACTCGGCTGACGATCACGCCTCCGACGCGTGGCGCCGGTTCGTCGACTCGCTCGAATAACATCCGCGGCCACCCCGCACGGTTTTCCCCCTCATGCTTTGAAGCGCGGCTGAACCGCTGCTACATTAGCGGCGTGATGCTGACTCGCCTGTTCGCAATTGCGCTGCTCGTGGCGGCGTTGAACGTCGCCGTTGGTGCTCAGGATGTCACGGGGACCATCGAAGGCACGGTGCGCACGTCGAACGGGCCGCCGCCGGCAGGGCTGCAGGTGCGTGCCGTCGGCGCGAGCGTAACCGTCACGACCGATCCGGCTGCGGACGGCTCGTTTCGGTTCACCGATCTGCCGCTGGCGAACTATCGCGTGCAGGTCGTCGACTCGACCGGCCGCGTCGTCGCCACCGGCACCGCGAGGGTCACGGCGGCCTTCCCGGTCCAGACCATCGCGCTGCGGATGCGCGCCATCTCCACGGAGCTCGGCGGCAGGTTCGCCGAGCCGGCGACCTTCTACACCGGTCCCGTGGGCCTCACGCCGTCGATGGCGTTGATGAACGCCGGCGTCGCCACGAACGTGTTCAACGAAGCGTCGGCCACGAAGAGCGATACCGCCTTCATGCTCGAACCCGAGACGGTGGTGACGCTCGATGCGGACCCGGTGCGCGGCGAAGGCAGCGTGCGCGGCCGGTACCTGTACTTCAACAAGTACTCCGACGAGCGAAGCCTCGACGTCAACGCCGATGGCAGGCTCGAGGTCGCGGCCGGCCGCTTCACCCCCTGGGTGAACGGACTCGTCGACGGCGGGCGCCGTCGGATCAATCACGAGATCGATCTGCGCACGCGGCAATTGGCGTCGGGTGTTCAGGCCGGCGTGGACGCGCGTCTCGCCGAACGCACGGTCGCGTCGGTCGCGTTCGGCCGCAACGACTACGGCTTCGATCCAGGCGAGATCTTCCTCGGCGCCAATCTCCAGGAGCTGCTGAACCGCCGGGTACTGGCGACGACCATCGAGGGGCGACAGACGCTCATACCCGGCCTCAGCGCGCTCGCCCTGGTGAATCTTGCCACCGAACGATTTCGATTTGCGCCGCAGCGCGATGCGGACATCGTCCGTGTGCAGGCGGGCATCAGCCACAGCGCCGGCAATCGCACGAGCGGAAGCGTCCGTCTCGGCTACATCGGGCTGAACGCCGTCGGGACGTCCATCGCCGAGTATCGAGGCTTCGCGGCGTCGCTCGACGAGGACGTTCGGCTCGGCAGCCGTACGCGTTTACTGATCACCGGGATACGCGACATCGACTTTTCGTTCGACACGAGGTTCCCGGACTACGTTCGCACCGCGGCGGTCGCCGACCTCCGCGCGCAGCTGACCGACGTGTGGGATGTCGATCTTCGAGTCGCTGGAGAGCGGATGACCCACCTGAGCGCGCCTGGCGTGACCGCGAGCAGATACGCGGACAACTACGGCTTCTTCGGCGCGGGAATCGGCGTTCGCGTCGTGCGCGGGCTGCGGCTTGGCGTTGAAGGCGGACGCGAGGAGCGCGATTCACCTGTGGCGGGGCGAGGCTTCATCGGCTATCGTGCGGGTGCAGCGATCGTCGTCGGGATGCGGCCGTTGAGAGTGTGCGGGTGCGGGTTTGAATGAGGCGTGAGCGACACACCATCCTGACGCTGGCGATCTTCGTTTAAATGACGCCCGACACGCGACTTCGGTCTATTGCCACAACAGCCGCGCACACCTGCGACGAAAAGTGGTACCCCGAAAGCAGGCGAAAGTCTGGTTTTTGGCGAAAAAAAGACCACGCAAACGAAAAAAAACTACTGCATTGAAGAGCTTTTAGCTAGACAATATCGCCCTCGGGTCGGACTTTTGTTCCGGCTTCCCCCAAACGACTCAAACAGGCGAGGAATCATGAGCGATAAACCGGCGGTCCTCATTGGGAGCAGTCTTGGGATTCGCCAGGTCAGGGAAGAAATCGAATGCGCGGCGCGCTCGAACGCCAAGGTGTTGATCACCGGCGAGAGCGGCGTCGGCAAGGAGATCGTCGCGCGGATGGTGCACGAGCGCAGTCATCGCGCCCGCGGTCCCCTGGTCACCATCAATTGCGCCGGCGTGCCCGATTCGCTGCTCGAATCCGAGCTGTTCGGCCACGTGAAGGGCAGCTTCACCGACGCGTGGCGTGACAAGCGCGGGCTGCTCGAAAGCGCGAGCGGCGGAACGGTATTTCTCGACGAAATCGGTGAGATGACCCTGCGCATGCAGGCGCTGCTGCTGCGGTTTCTCGAAACCGGCGAGATTCAGCGCGTCGGCTGCGATCGGAACCAGCAAACGGTCAACGTTCGCGTCATCACCGCGACGCATCGCAACCTGCTGGATCAGGTTGCGGACAAGACGTTCCGCGAGGACCTCTTCTACCGGCTCAACGTCGTTCACATCGAGGTGCCGCCGCTGCGCGAGCGCCGCGACGACGTGGCGCTGCTGCTCGACTACTTCCTCAAGATATTTGCGGAGAGACATGCCCGGCCGCTTCCGCAGCTGGGCGAGGACGCCATCGCGTCGCTGTCCGATTACGACTGGCCGGGGAACGTTCGCGAGCTGCGCAACGTCACCGAGCGGCTCGTGCTGAAGTCGCGCGCAGACGCGGAGCTCGGGATGATCGCGCAGCCGCGGCACCGCGCGCGGCCGGCGGCCGTGGCCGTGCAGCCGGTCGAGCCCCCGATCCACGAGGTGCTGTTCGATCGCCTGCTCAACGGCGCCTGCTTCTGGTCCGAGGTGTGCGAGCCGTTCATGGCGCGCGACCTGACGCGCCGCGACCTTCGTCTCGTCATCCGCCTGGGCCTCGAGCACACGCGCGGCAGCTACAAGCAGCTCGTGCAGGCGTTCAACATGCCGGCGCAGGACTATCGCCGGTTCCTGAACTTCCTCAGGAAGTTCCAGTGCCACGAGGTCTTCCAGAGCTTCCGGATGATGAAGCCGCCGTTTGTGCGCGCGGAGCAGGCCGGCATCGCCCGCGAGAGCCGACCGCCAATCGCCGCAGCCGGCTCGGCCGGCCGAACGGCCTAACACCCCACGCGCCGCGGGGCTGTCGCGGCAATCACGAACGATTACGTCAGACGTACACGGGTTTCGTCCCGTGGACGTCTGCGTGCGCCACGGCGTGTTTCCCGACGCGCCCGGAAGTCGCCTCCGCGCGGGTTTTCACACAGTTTCACCATGAAAAACATGAGTATTGTCGCGGCCTGAGCAGGACTTTCCTTCGCACGCGCCGTTTTCCTCTGTGCGCCGAATGCTAAAACCGGCATTCCGCTTGCTCAATATTTTGGAAGTCCGCGTTTTTGGCGGAATTTTCCGACTATTACTTTGTTCCTAATGGAAGGTTCGAGGGACCAGCCCTCGAACGAAGACCGTCTCGGATGCCTTTTCGCCTGCTCATCGTCGATCCCGAGCTGCCATCCCGGGAGGCCGTCGAACGCGTACTGACGGGGACGGGTCACTTCGCCACGAGTGTCTCCACCTTCCAGGACGCGAAGCAGCGGTTCGCGCTGGCCCCGCCCGACCTTCTCGTCACGGCGGTCAAGCTCGGCGCGTACAACGGCATTCAGCTCGTGCTTCGGGCGTCGCCCGACCTGCCCGCGGTCGTCATCGACGACTCGTACGACCCCGTTCTCGAGAAGGAAGCGCTCGGCGCCGGCGCGGTCTACCTGACGCGACCCGTGGACGATGAGGCGCTGGTCGCGGTGGTCGAGCGGCTGCTCCGGGACACGCCTGCACAGCCCTCAGCCACCGTCGCGCGCAGGTGGCCCCGAAAGAACGCGGGCATGACCGTTGACGTCAGCGGCGACGCGGCCAGGGTCGTCGACGTCAGCTACGGCGGCCTCCGCCTCGAGTTGACGGGGACGCCGGACGAAGCTCTGCTCACCATCGAGGCCATCGCGATTCCAACCATTGGTGTGGTCGCCATTCATCCCATCTGGGCTCGCGTCGCTGCGGGGGGCACGCCTCGATGGTGGTGCGGCGCTGAAGTCGATGTCAGCGACGAACAGAGTGGCGATGTCTGGCGCAGGTTTGTCGATTCCCTGAACTGATCGTCCTGACGCGCCCTCGCGCCAGGACACTTCTGTGCAGCGGCACGCGATTTCGTTATTGGACGTGCGCGGCTGCTCCCTCGCACCTCTGTTTCGAGACCAACGCCGGCACGTGCCGCTGTGTAAATTCACAGTGACTTGACGGCGGTTCCCGCGTCCATCTGACGCCCGCTCGCGTCCGTGGCACCCTGCTTGCCGATGTTGTCCTCGAGCAGACGCGTCGTGTCTGCGCCTTTCCCCCCGGAAAAGGAAGTCGATCGTGATTCCGCATCTGAAGTGCCGTCTGCACGACGATGCCCGAGTCTCCTTTCGCTGGTGTGCCGCCGCCGTGGCGTCACGCATTCTTCTGATTGGCTTCATAGTGATCGGCGTCGTACATCTGACTGCGCCGCACGCGTGGGCACAGTCGGGTCTCGTGGCCGCGTACTCGTTCGACGAGGGCAGCGGCACCTCGGTCAAGGACGCGTCGGGCAGCGGCAACAACGGGACGACCAGCAACACGACCTGGACGACATCGGGACGGCTTGGCGGCGCGCTGGTGTTCAACGGCTCGAGCGCGCTCGTCACGGTTCCCAGCACGACCTCGCTGCGCCTGAGCACGGCGATGACGCTCGAAGCATGGGTCAGGCCCACCGCGATCAACGCGCAGTGGCGTGATGTGATTTACAAGGGCAGTGACGACTATTATCTCGAGGCGACGTCGACGAGCTCCTCGCGGCCGGCGGCGGGCGGAACGTTCGCGCCGGACAATGTCTACGCGTCGTCAGCGCTCGCGGTCAATACCTGGACGCACCTCGCGGCGACCTACGACGGGACCACGCTGAGGCTGTATGTGAACGGCACGCTCGCGTCGAGCATCTCGCGGGCGGCGCAGATCGCGGTCTCGAACGGTGCGCTGCAGATTGGTGGCGACAGCGGCGCCGGGCAGTACTTCGCGGGCACGATCGACGAAGTGCGCATCTACAACAGCGCGATCAGCGAAGCGCAGATTCGCAGCGACATGAACACGCCGATCGGCGCGGGCGGCACAACACCACCGCCGCCGTCGCCCACGCCGGCCGACCTGACGCTCACGAAGACGCACGTCGGAAGCTTCACGCAGGGGCAGAACGGCTCGTACACGCTCGCGGTCAAGAACAGCGGCGCCGGCGCCACGAGTGGTACGGTGACGCTGCGCGACTACCTGCCGGCCGGACTGACGGCAGCGGGCATCAGCGGCTCGGGATGGAGCTGCACCGTGTCCAACCTGACGTGCACGCGCGGCGATGCGCTCGCCGCAGGCGGAAGCTATCCCGCTGTCACGGTGACGGTGAGTGTCTCGACCTCGGCGCCGTCATCGGTGACCAATACCGCGACCGTCAGCGGCGGTGGCGAGTCCAATACGGGGAACAGCTCGGCGAGCGACGCGACCGCCATCGCGAGCGTCGTGTCGCCCTCACCAGCTCCTGCGCCCGGCAAGGGCCTCGTGGCCGCGTACTCGTTCGACGAGGGCAGCGGCGCCTCGGTGAAGGACGCGTCGGGCGGCGGCAACAACGGGAAGACCAGCAACGCGACCTGGACGACGTCGGGCCGGATGGGCGGCGCGCTGGTGTTCAACGGATCGAACGCGCTCGTGACGGTTCCCAGCGCGACCTCACTGCGGTTGACCACTGCGATGACGCTCGAGGCGTGGGTCAAGCCGTCGACCGTGAGCGACGCCTGGCGCGACGTGATCTACAAGGGGAGTGACGACTACTACCTCGAGGCCACGTCCACGAGCTCGTCGCGGCCGGCGGCGGGCGGCACGTTCGCGCCGGACAACGTCTACGGCGCATCGGCGCTCGCCGTCAACGGGTGGACGCACGTGGCGGCGACCTACGACGGGGCGACGCTCAGGATGTACGTGAACGGCACGCTCGCGTCGAGCCTGCCGAGGACGGCGCCCATCGCGACCTCGAATGGCGCGCTGCAGATTGGCGGCGACAGCGGCGCAGGCCAGTTCTTCGCGGGCACGATCGATGAGGTGCGCATCTACAACACCGCGCTGACCGCCGCGCAGATTCAATCGGACATGACGACGCCCATCGGCTCGCCGCTCGATGTCGCGCCGCTGCCGCCGAACAACAGCGACACGATCCCGCCGACGGCGGCCATCTCGTCTCCTGCCGCCGGCGCCCAGGTGAGCGGGACGGTGACGATCACGGCCAGTGCGTCCGACAACGTCGGCGTTGCCTCCGTCACGTTCCTCGTTGACGGCACCTCGATCGGTTCCGATACCGCGGCCCCGTACAGCATCAGCTGGAACACGGCGGCGTTTGCGGCCGGCCCGCATGCACTGCAGGTGCAGGCGCGCGATGCGGCCGGCAACGCCGGCAGCTCCGCGGCCGTCGGCGTCACCATTGCGGCCGCGAACAGGCCGCCGTCGATCACGATGCTCTCGCCGGCGGACGGCGCCGTGATGAAGGCGCCGGCGACGATTACGGTGTCGGCAACGGTGACCGACGGTGACGGAACCGTGACGCGGGTCGATTTCTACTGCGGCTCGACGCTGATCGGCTCCCGCACGGCGGCGCCATTCACCGTCGACTGGAGCGCGAGCGCGGCCGGCGCGTATGCGTTCATGGTGACCGCGACCGACAACCTCGGGGCATCGACGACGTCGACGCCCGTGACGGTCAGCGTCGACAGCGCCGCCGCGGGAACCGCGACGTTCACGCCGTCGACCGACGACACGATGGTCAGCCGGTACGTGCTGGAGGTCTTCGCGGCGAACGCCGACGTGAATACCGCGACGCCGATGGCGAACGCGGATCTCGGCAAGCCGTCGGTGGTCAACGGCCAGTACAACGCGAATATCTCGACGACGCTCGCCACGCTGCCGAACGGGACCTACATCGCGACCGTGACCGCGGAGGCGACGAGCGGGCGGACGCGCAGCGCGCCGTCACCGTCGTTCGCGATCACGACCAGCACGGTGGCCTCCGCCGGCAGCCCGACCATCGTGGCGGCGGCGATGCCGGCATCGGCGGTCGCGACATTCGCGGCCACAGAGCGAATGTCGGCGGCGGCGTCGAGCGACGGCTGGCGTTCCGCGCCCGGAGCACAGGAATCGGCGGCCGATGCGACCTTGTGGGTGACGAGCTCGTCGACGCACATGGTGTCCGCCTTCGACGCAACGACCGGCGACGTGCTCGCCACGATTGCCGTCGGCGCGAGGCCGGTGGCCATCGCGGCGCCGGTGGGCAGCGGCAGGGTGTACGTCGCGGACGAGGAGAGCGACTCGATCTCGGTGATCGACAAGGCCACGATGACTCGCATCGGGGCTGTCTCGTTGCCCGCGCCGTCGGGACGGAAGCCGCATCGGCTGACGCAGACGGCCGACGGCAGCCGGCTGTTCGTCTCCGAGAGCGGCAGCAATGTCGTCGACGTGATCGACACGGCAACCAGCCAGGTGGTCGGGCGGTTCGCGGCCGGGCAGCAGGGCACGTCGATTCTCGCGGCCATGCCCGACGTAACGGGGCAGCTCGTGTACGCGCTGAGCCGTGGCAACGACGTTTCGCAGAACGCGCTCGCCGCGATTGAAGCCACGACGGGCCGCTGGGTGTGGGTCATGCCAATCGGCGAGGAGGTGGGTGACCTGGCGCTGGAGGCCGACGCTCGCACGGCGCTGATCTCGGTCCCTGCGAAGAACGCGATCCTCTTCATCGACCTCGAACGCCACGTGTCGATGGGGGCGGTCGATCTCGGCGCGGGCAATGCGCCGGGCGCGCTCCGCGCATCATCCGGCGGGCACGTTCTCGTCGTGATTCAGGGATCTCGCGATCGCATCGGCATCGTCGACTCGGCCGCGAACGTTCGCATGGTGCCGCTCGCGGACGTGTCGACGGCGCGAAGCGCCCGGTCGGACGCACGGCTGCTCTCGTACATCACGGCAGCCGACGAATCGGGCGTGGTCGGGGTCGATCCGGCGTCAGGCGCCGTCCTCAGCCGGTTCCGGCTGCCCGGTGGGGGCACGGCGAGCGACGCGACGCTCGATTCGAAGTGAGGATCTGAATCCGTTCGTCAGGAGGTCGTCCGCGGCCGCGCTCCAAGGCGCGGCCGCGGCGTATCGATCATGGTGACGTCCGCCGGAAACGCGTGGACGGGCCGTTTCGACCTCATGCTCTCGAACTGGACCACTCTGTCCGGCGTGGGTTCTTCGACGCGTGGATCGCCGCCCTTCATCACCAGCCGT
>Ga0070694_100000447_pt1 | contig 22519 bp, 17 predicted proteins | sample KBSK1251metaG_FD_65470 | JGI IMG/M metagenome (GOLD analysis project Ga0070694, IMG submission 65470) | Corn, switchgrass and miscanthus rhizosphere microbial communities from Kellogg Biological Station, Michigan, USA - KBS K1-25-1 metaG | ecosystem: Host-associated > Plants > Roots >... | reverse complement strand
TCGACCAGCGCCTGCTTCCCACCGAAGAAAAATACCTGACCCTGCGCTCTTATGAAGAAGTCGCTGACGCCATCAAAAAGATGGTGGTCCGCGGCGCGCCCGCAATTGGCGTTTCGGCGGCGATGGGTTTGGCGCTCGGCGCCAGCCAATCGGTGGGAACCTCAGTTGCCGATCTGGAATTTGATTTCAAATTCATGTGCAAGGTGATGGAAGCAACCCGGCCCACCGCAGTGAACCTGTTTTGGGCGGTCGAGCGCATGCGCGGAGTGATCGCCAAAGCCAAAGCCGAAAAAGTCCATGACGTCGAGGAGATCAAGAACCGGCTCACTGCCGAAGCGTTATTAATCTTTCAGGAAGACCTTGACGCGAACCGCGCGCTGGGACGGTTTGGCGGCGAACTGATTGCCGATGGTGCGACAGTCCTGACGCATTGCAATGCGGGCGCACTCGCCACCGCCGGCGATTACGGCACCGCGCTGGGTGTGATTCGCGGAGCGATTGACGCCGGTAAAAAAGTGGCCGTGATTGCCGATGAGACGCGACCGTTTCTGCAGGGCGCCCGGCTGACCGCCTGGGAATTAGCGAAAGACAATATTCCGGTCACGGTAATCACCGACAACATGGCCGGCCATGTAATGAAGCAAGGCAAAGTTGATTGCGTCGTCGTGGGCGCCGATCGCATTGCCGCGAATGGAGACGCTGCGAACAAAATCGGAACCTATATGGTGGCGGTACTGGCCAAGCAGCACAACATCCCCTTTTATGTGGCCGCTCCGGTATCCACAGTCGATCTGGCGACGGCCACCGGCGAAGACATCCCGATTGAGCAGCGCGACGCCAGGGAAGTTACCCATTTGCACGAAGTGCAACTCACACCCGATGATGTGTCGGTCCACAATTTTGCTTTTGACGTCACTCCGCACGAGTTGATTGAGGCGATCATCACCGATCGCGGCGTCGCTCGCGCACCTTACACTGAAAGCCTCCGAAGTTTAGTCAACGCGCGTTCGGCAACCGCGCCCTAACCTGCAGGAGGCCGTCATCGATCCCCAAATCAATCAACAGAATCTGACCTTGCCGCGCGAGTTGGCGACGGATGTCGAAAAAGCTCTCGATGATTGGGACGCCCACGACAAAGTCCGCAGGCTTTGGCAGCAGGACGCCTCAATCTGGACGGACAGTGACGAGAATAAATGGCTGGGCTGGCTGAACATCGCCGGCGAACAGCAGCAGACCATTCGTCGCTTCACAAATTTCGCCGCTGAAGTACGGGACGCGGGTTTTGCTCACGTGCTGCTGCTGGGCATGGGAGGTTCGAGCCTTTGCCCGGAGGTAATCAGCAAGTCTTTCGGAAAGACTGCAGGCTTTCCCGAGCTTCACGTACTGGATTCAACCGATCCCGCCCAGGTCAAATCGTTCGAGAACAAAATCGACCTCGCGAACACTTTGTTTATCGTTTCCAGCAAGTCAGGCACGACGCTCGAACCGAATATCTTCAAGCAATATTTTTTCGCGCGAACCAAAGACGCAGTCGGCGAAGACCAGGCCGGCAGTCGATTCGTTGCCATCACCGATCCCGGATCAAAGTTGCGTCAGGAGGCTGAGCGCGATCGCTTTCGCAAGATATTCCTCGGCGTGCCGACGATTGGCGGGCGGTACTCAGCGCTTTCCGACTTTGGCCTGGTACCGGCGGCGGCGGCGGGCATCGACGTGGCCAAGTTTCTCGAACGCACAAACGCGATGGTTAATGCATGCGGCGCTGATGTCTCGCCGAAAAACAATCCCGGTGTGATTCTGGGCGCAGTTCTCGGCACAGCCCACAAACAGGGCCGGGACAAGCTGACGGTTGTCGCGTCACCGGAAATTCATGATCTCGGCGCGTGGCTCGAACAGCTAATCGCCGAGTCAACCGGCAAGAACGGCCACGGAATGATTCCCGTAGATCGTGAAACGACGGGCCGTCTTGAGGTTTACGGCGACGACCGCGTGTTTGTTTACCTGCGTTCGGAGACGGCAGCCGATGCGGCGCAAGACACGGCCATCGCCGAACTTGAAGCTACGGGCCACCCGGTAGTCTCGATTTCAATCAACGACGTCCACGATCTGGGCCAGGAGTTCTTTCGTTGGGAGATCGCCACCGCAGTGGCCGGTTCAATCATCGGCATCAATCCATTCGATCAACCGGACGTGGAAGCCAGCAAAACCGCCACGCGAAAGCTGACTGAAGAGTATGAGCAGACTGGATCGCTGCCGGCTGAAGCTCCCTTCTTTGAAACCGACGGCGTTAAGCTGTTCGCCAACGAGGAAAACGCTGCGGCATTGCAGGGCGCCGTCGCCAAACGATCATTGGCTGGCTATCTGAAAGCGCATCTTAATCGATTGAAAGAGCGCGATTACTTTGCGCTGCTCGCTTATGTTGAGATGAATGACGAGCACGAAGAATCTTTGCAGCGCGCGCGCACCGTTGTCCGCGACCAAAAGCGCGTAGCGACTTGTCTGGGATTCGGACCGCGATTTTTGCATTCGACCGGACAGGCGTACAAAGGTGGACCAAACAGCGGGGTCTTTCTCCAGGTGACCTGCGATGATGCGAAAGACTTGCCGGTGCCGGATCAGAAATATACTTTTGGCATCGTCAAAGCCGCGCAGGCCCGCGGCGATTTTGAGGTTCTGAACGAACGCGGCCGGCGCGCGCTACGTGTGCATTTAGGTGCGGATGTATCGGAAGGTTTGGCCAGATTAAAAGCCGCAGTGAACGACGCATTAGGTTGAGTCTCTCAGTGGTTCTCTGTGGATCTCTGTGCCTCTGTGGTAAAGGCCTTTTTCACCACAGAGGCACGGAGATCCACAGAGTTGCACAGAGAGAAGACCAAAAGAGGACTTCTTATATGCAACTGGGAATGATTGGACTGGGCCGCATGGGCGCGAACATGGTTCGCCGGCTCATGCGTGGCGGACACGAATGCGTGGTCTGGGACGTCAGCGCTGAGAAGGTCAGGAAAATCGCCGATGAAGGCGCGACTGGCGAAGCTTCGCTCGACGATCTGATTGCGAAGCTAAACCCACCCCGCGCAATTTGGATCATGGTGCCCGCAGGAGATGCCACAGAAAAGACGGTCAACGATCTCGCTCAACGTCTCGACTCCGGAGACATCATCATCGACGGCGGCAACTCTTATTTCAAAGACGATGCGCGCCGGGCGAAGGCCTTGAAAGACAAAGGCATCAATTACGTCGATGTCGGAACCAGCGGCGGCGTCTGGGGACTCGAGCGTGGCTATTGCATGATGCTTGGTGGACCGGAAGAGGTCGTCCGCCATCTCGATCCAATCTTCAAGACCCTGGCGCCGGGTCGCGGAGACATCGCGCGCACGCCGGGGCGCGAGGAACTTTCCGGAACAGTCGAAGATGGCTACCTGTATTGCGGTCCGTCGGGCGCCGGCCATTTCGTAAAGATGGTGCACAACGGGATTGAATACGGACTAATGCAGGCTTACGCTGAAGGCTTCGATATTTTTCGCAACGCCAACTCGACTCAATTGCCCGAGGATATTCGTTACAACCTCAACGTCGCAGATATTGCCGAAGTCTGGCGGCGTGGCAGCGTGGTTTCTTCGTGGCTGTTGGATTTGACGGCCATGGCTTTGGTTGAAGATCCCGACCTGGCGAATTACAGCGGGTTTGTACAGGATTCCGGCGAAGGCCGCTGGACCATCCAGGCAGCGATCGAAGAAGCGGTGCCGGCGGAGGTTCTGAGCGCCGCGCTTTATACGCGATTTCGCTCCCGCCAGGAGCACACCTTCGCCGAAAAAATTCTCTCGGCCATGCGACAAAAGTTTGGCGGGCACCTGGAACCGAAGGCGAAGGGCTGAAAAACAAATTAGACAGGATTTACACGATTAACAAGATAAGGAGACAAATAAGTGGTATGCATTCTTTCAATCCTGTAAATCATGTCAATCCTGTCTAAGTTCCTATTCGGCCCGTACACTTCCAGCCAGCAATGACTAACACTAATCCACCATGCATCCTGGTCATCTTTGGCGCAGCCGGAGATCTCACCAAAAGAAAACTTATTCCGGCTCTCTACAATTTGAAGAAAGCCGAATTGCTTTCAGACAACTTCGCGGTTATCGGGGTGGCGCGCGCGGAAATGCGCGACGAAGAATTTCGGACGCGTCTGCGCGATGACATGAACCAGTTCGCCACCGAAGAAATCGAAACGGGAATTTGGAACTGGCTGGCTGAACGGCTTCATTACCTGTCCGGTGATTTTGACGACGACCAAACCTATTCAGCGCTCAAGACGGCGATCGAGAAAATCGACGGTGAGCGAAATGCGCAAGGGAATCGCATCTTTTATTTAGCGACTGCGCCGCAGTACTTTGCGCCCGTCGTCGAAAAGCTGGGCGCTGCCAACCTTACTGAAGAAGCAGATGGGCATTTCAGCCGGATCGTGATCGAGAAGCCCTTCGGTTCTGACGTTGATTCTGCAAAACAACTAAATCAAGAGTTGATGCAGGTGCTTCGGGAAGATCAGATTTACCGAATCGATCATTACCTCGGCAAAGAGACAGTTCAGAACATCATGGTATTTCGTTTCGGCAATGGCATCTTCGAGCCGATTTGGAATCGCCGCTACATCGATAGCGTGCAAATTACGGCAGCGGAAAAGGTCGGTGTTGAACAGCGTGGCCATTATTACGAGCAGGCCGGCGCGCTGCGCGACATGGTGCCTAACCACCTTTTGCAATTGGTAACGCTGACGGCGATGGAACCACCCATTTCGTTTAAAGCCAACGCCGTTCGCGACGAGCAGGCCAAGGTCCTGCACGCGATCCAATGTCCGCCGCCGGACGAGGCCGCCCGGCGATCCGTTCGCGGTCAATACGGCGCCGGATTGATTGACGGCCAGACGGTCCCCGCGTACCGCAGCGAGCCCAACGTGGCCCCGGATTCAAGCGTTGACACATTCGTCGCGCTGAAACTTTTGATCGACAACTGGCGCTGGGCCGACGTTCCTTTCTATCTGCGCACGGGCAAGCGGCTCGGGGCTCGCGATACCGAGATCTCAATTACTTTCAAACGCGCGCCCTTCATGCTGTTCCGCGACACGCCGGTTGATCAACTGACCAGTAATCGTCTGGTTTTGCATATTCAACCAGACGAGGGAGTATCACTTCGTTTCGGCGCGAAGGTCCCGGGACCAGTATTGAAGCTCGGCGCCGTCGACATGGAGTTTAATTACGAAGATTATTTTGGCAACGTCTCAGCCACCGGTTACGAACGACTCTTGCACGATTGCATGCTGGGTGACGCGACGCTGTTTCAGCGAGCCGACCAGGTTGAAGCCGGCTGGGCCGTCGTGGCCCCGATCCAAAAGGCCTGGGCTGAGGCTTCTCCGCCAGATTTTCCAAATTATGAAGCTGGTTCGTGGGGTCCGAAGGAAGCCGACGAGCTACTTGCCGCCGACGGTCACAAGTGGGAAGAGACTCAGCACGTCAGCCACAGTCACCGCCGCTAAATCGGTACGCACTCCTCTGGCGTGGTGCGCGTGTTAAGCACGCGGAGCGTTCGGTACGCACTCCTCCGGAGTGCCGTCCCATAACCACCCCGAATTTCAGGTACAAAGTCCCGCGAAGTGCCTGGTTATGAGCACGCTGGAGGCGTGCTCACCTACAAGCGCGCATAGCGACGCGTACGATTCGCCCTTCGCCACCCGGGTTTTTGGTTGAATCGCTTCTCATCCCGCGCCACACAATCCCAGCAGGAATGATGCAGACGGTTGTCCTCGTCCATCGATTCGATGACGTGCGCCGTCTCGCGGTCGCACCTTTCGCAGCGATAAATCGTTTTGTGTTCACCCGGTATCATGAGTAGGACGGTCATCTTAGCACGAGGTCAGTACCGGAAGCGGTAGCGACCGGGTTAACCCGCAGCGGTAGTCGAGATTGCTGTTGCGGTTACCCGGTCGCTACCGCTCCCGGTACTGACTCCATCACCCAACGGGTTCACAGACTGAAGTCTGTGCCACATCAAAGTATCCCACGGTAGGAAAGTTCCCCATCGATAATCCTCGCTGCCGACGTGTAAGGGTGCGGCTCAGCTTTTCCGCTCCCGATGATGTGAACAACCTCGATACCCTTCACCTTCAGGAAATCAGAAATCAGACTGCGATGACAGCGCCACCAAAGCGACTCGGCGCACATGATCGCCGTGCGCCGAGCAGCTGCCATCTCCAGCAGCTTTGAGATTCCGAGTTCAAAGCCCCTGGTTTCCATGTAATCGGCGTACCCACGAAATGATTCGTTGCGCCAGGACATATTAATTGAATCCGGACGAGCACGACGCCGGCCGCCCAATTCGGGCAGGTGAACATATTCGATTCGGTTGGCTGCCAGGCTCGATTGAAGATTGTCTTTGTTGAATTGCGGATAGCGACGCGAGCTGGGAAAGCTGCGCACGTCAGCCAGGACACCGATTTCGCAAGCCACAAGGAGGTGAACAAAATCCTCAATCGGCAGGCTCGAGTGACCAATCGTCCAGACTGATAGTTCTTTTTTCAAGACGGTTCGTTATTGGGTGCAAGCGAATTAATCAAGAGGTCTTTTCAGTAATGATAGACGCAGTTTAGCAAAGATTAATTCCCGGCACGTGTCAGCCATAAGTCACGTGTCGCAGGACTCTGAATTCTCAAGCTCTTTAGAGTCCAGGCTTCATCCCAGGGTCTTGCTCAACGCGCCACCGCGGCGCGTTCTCACAAACGCAACGCGACATCGCTGCCTTTCTGGATTTGATAAGGCCGATTTCATTTCTAGGAGATTGCAAAGCATGCGAATCAAACACCTTGTAATGACTGCCCTTCTCGTACTCGTCTGTTTAGTGAGTATCCATGCTCAACCCGGCACACCGCCGGTTGCTGCGCCGGTTCCGACTCCACCTCTGACCGTAACCCGGGTTGAAGTGTATTCGAGGGCGCGGGGATGGTGTCCAGAGTCGACGCCGACCCCGTTGCCGACACCCGCCAATCAGACCGCTGAAAAGCCGATTCCGGCGCCTACCCCTCCCTGTGAGGCTGGGATAGGTGATACGGTGATCGTTACCATTGCAAACCTTTCCAAACAGGTTGAAAGCGGCGGTGTCACTCTGGCCGATCTGGTCCTTTCTATTAACGATCGGCCGTTGAAAGGACTCAGTTCCCGCTGGTGGAAAACAGATCAAGTAGTTTTTGATCTCAAGCGTACCAGCGACACAACGGATGCATGGACCGCTTTGCTTTCAGAACCGGGTCTTAACCCGTTTCGAAAGAATCCGATCAGCGTCGGACGGGCCGACCAGCCGCCTTTCGAGCTCACGGATCGTGAGAAATCGGCGACAATTCTGCTGCGGGTTTTCTACAAAGGTTGGGCTATTTTCTCGCTCATCGTTCTGATCCTGACTCTGGGATTGTTTTTCTATCTGGCAAAGCGAACCGGCATCATTCGCGATCCGGGTCCGCCCAAACTAGCGACTACTGACAGGCCTTACAGCCTGGCGCGAGCTCAGGCGGCGTTCTGGTTCTTTCTGGTCATCGGTTCCTTCATTTTTCTTTATCTCATCACCGGCGACTACAACACGATTACGGAGCAGGCCTTGATTCTGATGGGAATCGGAACCGGCACCGCGTTAGGTTCAGCAATGATCGACTCTAGTAAGACCGAGTCGGCAAATGATGAACTCGGCAAACTTAGCCCCCAGAAAGCGCAATTAACTGAAGAGTTGACGCAGTTGGGAGTCCAACAGCAGGATCTGGTAACGCGAATTACCAACGCCGGGGCAAATGCAACGGCTGAAGACAAGCAAGCGCTGAGCGACCTCAAGGTCCAGATCAGTCAAAAGCAGGCGACGCTCGTAGAGATAAATAATCAAATGGACGAGGCGGCGTCCGGACTCAGCAAGCCGGCATCGGAAGGCTTCCGCAAGGACCTGCTCACCGATGTGAACGGGATCAATTTTCATCGCTTTCAGATGCTGGTTTGGACTATTGTGCTGGGTTTCATGTTCATCGCCGGAGTGTATTCGAGTTTGGCAATGCCGCAATTCAGCGGTACCTTGCTGGCGCTGATGGGGATCAGCGCAGGCACTTATCTGGGATTCAAGATTCCGGAGCAGCAAACCTGAAGGATGGTCAATTGGTAAGGATGACAAAAGGAGAACGCAGCATGAGAGAAATCAATCACAACACCCTGAGCTACGGCGGGCAGCCCGGCGAGACGGGCAACATCAGGGTTGAAGCAAACGGCACAAATCATATGGTTAGGTATGTGCTTGACGGCGTCGGTCCAACAGTACTACCGACAGGTCAAAAACTGACATTCAAATTGAAGAACGCCGTCGGCGGGAAGACCGTCGTGCACATGGATCTCGATTACAGTGCCGACGGAACCTATCAGGTGATTGTTGAGAACGTATCAAACTGCCTCAAAGACACTGGGCATAAGAACGAATGCTCTCATTCTTATGATGACTTTCCTGACGGAACGAGCTTGAACTTTTCATTCGTAGCTGAGTAGCTAACTCGAAAGGAACGGCAATGAGACTAATTATGACGCCAAGGTCGCTCGCTTTAACGATGGTCCTGGTTTTTATCACCCAGGTGGTCGGCCAGACACCTACATCTGACGAAGCAAGAATTACGGCCTTGCGTTCGAACATTCAGCGAATGGCTGGGAATGCCCCACCCGCCGGAACCTCCGACAACAAGTACGAGCGGACAGTCCAGAATCTTCGAATTCAATTGCGCGATTTGTTAATCGAGAAACGCGGCGGTCTAAAGGTCCGAATTCAGGGCCTTCGTGCCCCGGGAGCGTTGCCTGAAGTATTGGCCTACGCTCAGGAGTTGGACAAAGAACTCGGTGGCGTCAATTCTGAATTGCAATTACTCGATCGAAGTCTGGGCGCAGCGGCGGGACTACCTCCTGCCACACCAAACACCAATTCTGCAGACCAATCCGCAGCAGAAAAGGCCCAGCAAGAAAAAGACAGAGCTGAGCGCGAAGCTGAGAAGGCCGAAAGAGAAAAAGATCGAGTCGAACGAGCAAACGATAAGGCAGAGAGAGACGCGGCGAAAAACGCCGAACTGGCCAGTAACACCGCCAAAAAGGAAGCTACTCTCGCTGCCGCGAATGCAATCACGCCAGCCGAACTTCTGAAAGCGGCGGCACCTAAAGAAGTGACCGAAAGCAAGCTGCCGGCGGTGACCTGCACTGACGGAGGAGATCCGGTAAGTACCGGAAACACGGCGCCAACCTCTTACGATCGAATCCTTTGTAACCTGGCAAAAAACGTCAATAAAGACGATCGAACAATCCCGAACGGCGAGGGACGAATAATTTACCTGGCTCAGGACTCGAGATCGATGTTCCTGATTCTCCTCGCAAAACTGCTCAAGACAACGGGTAATGACTCGTTCGTATCTTTTATCAACGAGGCTCAGGAACAAAGGGTCGATCAGCAGGTAGGAGCCGGCTCTGGCAGTTCCGGCACAACTTCACTGGTCACGAAGGGTGGCGTTCCTTACATCTGGGGACTAGCCGTAGAGAACGGCGCCGCCACCCAATCACAGAGCGACACGACGGTGACGTTCCGCGTCAACCCAGCCGGTGCGATTAATGCATTCGCGAAGAAAGGCTTCATCACTGGCTATCGTCAGGATGATAACGATCCGTTTCTAAAGTTTCTGCGGAAAACCTCTCTGGGCTTTACCTTTGACACAAGCCGCGGCAGCCAGCCCGGCGTATTCACTGGCGACAAGCAGCAACTCTCGGCGTTCTCGGCCAGATTCGAATTTGTCAACGATCGGAATCCTCTGCTGCTGAAGTACGAAAAGGACTGGGATAGATTTAATGCCACGGCCGGAGTGGAATTATCCAAGCAGATTTGGCAGACGACCCAGGCGGTAATGAGCTTTGAAGTCGAGCCGGGCGGGGACCAGATGTTTAAGGATCCCGCATTGCAAAGCTGGCTCATCGAAACGAACCGGCGAATCGCCGCAGTGTCAACTGCCTTAGATCGGACACAACGAACGACAGCAATTGCAAGCGTGATCGAAGAGCAGGCTAACTTATTGCCCGTCAAGCTGGTTTCGGCCGAGACGGTTCAAGCGCTTACCGACTTCGGAACGCAATTCATCGCTTTTAGAAATAAGCGGAAGGAACTTTTCGACAAAATCGCCAAAGGCAAAATCTTCACGCTCGAGTATACAAACACTCGTGGTGTGAACGCGCCTGATCTTTCGAATTTCAACTTTATAGCCGCGACGGGAATGGGCGCCAGAATCGATCTCACCGCAAACGGTTCGTTTACCTTCTTCAATAAGGTGCCCGCAGCTACCGCGCTGGTTCCGCGGCCCGGTCGAATTCGAGACTTTCAATTTGCCGGGCAGGTCATGATCCCTTTCAAGATAGGCGATGGACAATTTGATTTTTGGTTCAGTGGGCGATATGAACGGCTGGTAGAAAACGCTTCGACTGTTGCCGGCACCATCGTGCCGGGGACAAAGGGAGACATCGCCGTCGGTCAGTTCGGCCTCAACATTCCCATTAAGAGTCTGGGAATCAAATTTCCGGTTTCTGTGACATTTGCGAATCGGACCGAATTGATAAAAGAGAAAGAGGTTCGCGGGCATATTGGCTTCACGTTCAATTGGGATACACTGTTCTCAAAGCTAAAACCCTTTTAGACTTACCCAATTCAACGAGCGAAGGAGCGAATCATGCCAATTCTACAAAGAGGTTCAAAAGGTCCGGACGTAGTCGCGCTGCAGCAGCTGCTAAAAGCCCTGGGTTTCGATCCTAAAGGCACCGACGGGAATTTCGGACCAGGCACTGAAGCTGCCGTGCGGGCCTTTCAACAAGCGAAAGGACTCGGCGTTGACGGCAAAGTCGGGCCCAACACCAGCGCTGCCTTACAAGCCGGTTCCGCCAGCGGAGGTGAGACGTCGGGCGGCACGGAAAGCGAGGCATCAAGCGGCCCCGCGAACGCGGGCAGTGCCGCCACAACTTCGGCCAACGCCAGCGGACTAAACCTGGCCGGTCTTTCCGGCAAGCTTCCAGATTTCGTCATCGCTCAAATTCCGGCAACGGCCGCAGAGTTTGGCATCACTTCGAATCTCAGACTCGCACACTTCCTGGCGCAGTGCGCGCTTGAGTCCACCGGATTCACCGCCACAGTGGAAAACCTGAACTACAGCGCCGGCCGCATCCCGCAGGTATTCCCCAAGTATTTCAAGAACGTAGATCCGGCTGCCTATGCTCATAATCCGCAGAAACTCGGCAGCCGCGTCTATGCCAACCGGATGGGAAATGGCGACGAAGCATCAGGCGACGGGTTCAAGTTCCGCGGCCGCGGCTACATCCAACTCACGGGGAAAAACAACTACACGAGCTTCTCGACCTTCGTCGGTGAGGATTGTGTGGCAAATCCTGATTTGGTGGCTACCAAGTATCCGCTGGCTTCGGCGGCGTTTTACTTTAACTCGAATAAGATTTGGGCAATATGTGACAAGGGCGCAAGTGACAACGTCGTGACCCAGGTCACCAAGGCCGTGAATGGCGGGACGCACGGTCTGCCGGAGCGGCTGCAATTCTTCAAGAAATTTTTCGGCGCTCTCGGATAGAAGACTGTGGCGATGCAGCCTGTAGTACTCACCTGCGCGTTGAATATCTCGACAGCGTGTCTGGAAAGATGCGCACGCCTTCGGGCATAGTTTCGATCGAGATCTTGTTGCCGCCCGTGAGAATGTCGCGGGCGGTCATGCCGTAAACCTGGTTGTTGTCTTCGTTGTCAGGCTTGATGACCACACCCTTCAACTCCAATCCGGCAAACGCTCCTTTGCTTCGCGAGTAAGAAAGTATTTGCGCGTTGAGTCGCGCATCCGTGGAAGCACTGGCAGATCGGCCCACCGGTCCGGCGGCGGCACTCCCTTCACCGCCAATCTCGAACTTGTCGCTCAACAACGAATCCACTGCCCGCGCGTTCATGAAAAGCAGAATGTAATCCGTCGAAGCGACGCCTATCTGCAGCCCTACGCTGCCGCCGCCCAGATCGAAAAAAGCCGGCGCGCTCCATCCGCCGTCGATGCGCCGGCTAATTACGCCGCTGCCACCCCGGCCGCCAACGATGAAGCCACCCTTCAGGACGCCGGGAAAAACGGCCACGGCTTCGGCCTTATCGAGCAAATCACGCGGAATTGATTTTTCGCGAGTGCCCATGATCTCGGTAAAAACGCGAGCAGCGTTTGATGATTGATGGGCCGCAGCCTGGGCTTTCCTGGTGCTGCGCTCACGGCTGCCTTGAGCGAAAGCTGCGGCAAAGGTGAACAAAATAATTAGCAGACTGATAGACAGAGTTTGAGTTTTTTTCATTGATCTCGTCATGAGTTTGTCGTCGGGACACTGGGGCAACTTTGGATGCCGGTCAGAGGCCGCGTACCGTTATCTTCGCGTCGAATACCGCGCCAGTGTCCGGGGAAAGATGCGTATGCCGGCCGGTATCTGCGCAACAGTTAAGGCCGGCGTTGACGAAAGAATCTCCGCCGCCGTCTTTCCATAAACCGCCCGGTTGTCGTCGTTGTCAGGATCGATGACGCTGCCCTTGAGTTCCAATCCGGCGAACAGGCCCTTGCTGCGCGAGTACGACAGTATTTGCGCGTTCATTTGCGCATCAGTGGTGGCACTGGTCGAACGGCCCACCGGACCGGCCGCTACACTGCCCTCGCCGCCGATTTCAAATTTGTTGTTCATCAAACTCTCGAGCGCCCCGGTGTTCATAAAGAGCAAGACAAAATCCGTTTTTGAGGCTCCGATGAGCAGGCCGATGCTGCCGCCGCCAATATTGAAGAAAGCCGGCGGGCTCCAGCCACCTTTCACGCGCCGGCTGATGAGTCCGTGTCCACCGCGCGCGCCAATGATGAATCCGCCCTTAACGACTCCGGGAAATACTGCGATGGCTTCGGCCTTGCTCAACAAGTCGCGCGGAATCGACTTGTCGGGAACGTTCATGATTTGAGTGAACACATCCGACGCCTTCTGGGCCTCTTCGCCCTTAGCCGCAATTTTCTTTTGGTTTTGCGCCTGGGCCAGGCCGGCAATGGCCAGAACCAAAGTCAGCATGATCAGACCACACGTAAACCGCCGGGCAACTTCAACAGTGTTTCGCATAACAATCCCTCCCACAAAAAGCGACGACGAATTCGAATCGAGGGGCCAATCAGGTAGCGTGAATTTGCGAGCGTCAGATATTTCTTGATGACAAACGACGGGCGAACTAAAGTTGGTACTCTGACAAGGTCAAATTCAGACACTACTCAAACCACTTCTTGCTCGTTAAGCAAGAGCATACTTATAATCGCACGCCCTGACAATCTGTGGCACAGACTTCAGTCTGTGATTATTTGAACCTGAGAGCAATCACAGACTGAAGCCTGTGCCACGTAAAACCGTCATGCCGATCGGAACACCATTTCACGAACGAACGCTGGCGCTGTGCGAGAGTTTGAATTATCGCGAGTGGTCCGGCTACTACGCGGTGAGCGCTTTCGAGGCGCATCACGAACACGAGTACAACGCGATTCGCAACGCCGCCGCGCTGATCGACATTTCACCGCTCTTCAAGTATCGCGTCACCGGGCCGGATGCTTCGCGGCTCGTTGATCGAATCATCACTCGCGATGTGCGCAAGATTTCTGTCGGCCAGGTTGTCTATACGCCGTGGTGTGACGAACATGGCAAAGTGATTGACGACGGCACCGTTTCGCGTCTGGCAGAAAATGTCTATCGGTGGACCGCAGCGGATCCGAGTCTGCGCTGGCTCACCCAGAACTCAGTCGGACTCGATGTTCAGCTTGAAGATATTTCGGAAAGCGTCGCCGCGTTGGCATTGCAAGGGCCAACATCAGGCCGGCTGCTGAAATCGATCGCCGATGCAGATGTCGAGCATCTCAAGTACTTCAAAGTAACCAGCGGAGCAATCGAAGGCGTGCCCGTCGAGATTTCGCGGACCGGATACACCGGCGATTTAGGATACGAAATCTGGGTCGAGGCCGATTCTGCTTTGCAAGTTTGGGACACGTTGATAGCGCGGGGCAGGGCCTTCGACATCAAACCCGCAGGCATGCTGGCCCTTGACGTAGCGCGAATCGAAGCCGGTTTGCTGCTCGTCGATATTGATTTCAACAGCAGCAAGAAGGCTTTGATTGACGATCAGAAATACACGCCTTTTGAGATGGGGTTGGGCCGGCTGGTGAGTCCCGACAAGGATCGATTTGTCGGCCAGCGAGCGTTGGCGGCAGAAAAGTCGCGCGGTGCGGCCAAACAAATTGTCGGCCTCGAGATCAATTGGCCGGAGGTCGAATCAATTTATGAACGTGTAGGTTTGCCGCCGGCCCTATCGCCGATTGCCTCGCGCGTTGCTGTACCGGTTTTCGCTAACGGCCGCCAAATCGGAAAGGCCACTTCGACCGCGTGGTCCCCGGTCCTGAAGAGATTGATAGCACTCGCGACCGTGACGAGTGAATTCGCCAGGCCGGGGTCGAAGATTGAAATCGAGATGACCGTCGAAGCTGTCCGGCATCGCGTCAGCGCGCACGTCGCCAAGACGCCGTTCTACAATCCGAAGCAAAAGACGGCGACCCCAGTGTGACGGTACACACGCCTCCGGCGTGCTCCGACTACGCGGTGGGGTGAAAGGCTGCGGCTCTGCCGCCTGATGTGCGGTAAGGCTCTGCCTTACCGGAATCGCTGCCCTAACCCCTTCCTCGCTGATTCGAGGCTGCGCCTCGAATCAGCGAGGAGAGAAGCAGATGAAAGCTCCACGGAAAGGCAGAGCCTTTCCGCACATCAGGCGGCGAAGCCGCAAAGACTCGAGGCCGCAAAGGATCAAACTGTGGAAGCTCTCGCCCAGATTATCAACAGCTACGATCCCGACGCACCACTGTCGCAAGCCTCAACAATTCCCTCGTCCTGGTACACGAACAAAGATCTTTTTGAAGTTGAAACGCAAACTGTGTTCAGTAAGTCCTGGCAATTCGCCGCGCGTTCTGACCAACTGATCAACCCTGGTAATTACGTCACAACTGAAATCGGCGGCGAACCGATTGTCATAGTTCGCGGCAACGACGGCGGGCTGCGCGCGTTTTTCAATGTCTGCCGTCATCATGCGGCCGCCGTGATGATTGAACCCGAAGGCTGCGCGCCTCAGCTGCGTTGTCCTTATCATGGTTGGACATACTCGCTTGAAGGTGAGCTGAAAGGCACGCCTGATTTCAACGACGTCTGCAATTTCGTCCGAGCAAACAACGGATTAGTTCCGGTTGAAGTGGCCGCCTGGGAGAACTGGGTCTTTGTCAGACTTAGCGGCGAGCAAAACAATTCGGGGCGCGCGCCGGCGGTAGCTGAAAGCGAGCTCGGCAAACAAATTGAGTCCCTCAACTTCGGGGGCCTCCACTGGTTCGAACGCCGCCGCTACGAGCTGAAGTGCAACTGGAAGGTCTTTGTCGATAACTATCTCGATGGTGGGTATCACGTTCCGCACTTGCACAAAGGACTCGACAGCGTTCTGGATTACAGCAACTACACGATTGAAAATGGCGAACGATTCTGCCTGCAATCGAGTCCGATGGTCGCGGACGGCGACGGTGAAATAGGCGTCGTGCGGAGCGGTCAACGCGCTTTGTATTACTGGCTGTATCCAAACTTCATGATTAATTATTACGAAGGAACGCTGGATACGAACCTGGTGCGACCACTGGCTATTGATCGAACCGAAGTGATATTTGATTTCTACTTCACAGACGTTTCGGCCGCCGCCCACGAGCGCAATCTGGCGAGCGTTACGGTCGGGGACCGCATCCAGCGGGAAGACCTGGATATTTGCGAGTCGGTTCAGAGAGGATTGAACTCACGCGCATATCAAGCCGGGCGTCTCTCTGTGCGGCGCGAAGCAGGCGAGCATCTGTTTCATCGTTTGCTGCACGCGGACCTGTTGTCAGAAGCCCGACCGTAAGGCAGGGCATGCGAGAGAATACAAATTAGACAGGATTGACAGGATTAACAAGATAAAGAGACAAATGAGTGCGCATGCGCTCTTTCAATCCTGTCAATCATGTAAATCCTGTCTAATTTGTATTCTCTCGCATGCCCTCCCTCACGGTCGGGCTTCTGACGCTACTTGCCTTTCTTGAACCAACCGCGCAGCGTGCCTTCCGAGCCATAGTCGATGTCGTTGATCCGCCAACCGGTGCCGCCCTTCCCGAGCATGAAGACCAGAGTCTTCTTCTGACCAAAATTCTCAAAGGTGACCGGCACCCTGGCTTTCGCGCCTTCGGTTTCCGCTTTGCCGATCGCAAAGTTTTTGATCTCCATGTCCTGCGCATCGTAAAGCGGGTCGCCGTCCAAAACACCAACTTCCCCTTTTGAGCTGATCCGGTCTTTCCAGATCATTCCGGCCAGACTTTTCTCGAAGTACTTATCGAGCAGCGCGCGACTTTTGGTCTGAAAGAAAGGACCGCGTTTTTGGTCGTGGGCCTTGTAGAGATCCGCCACTAAAGCCTCAGGCGACTTTGGACTGGTGGCCGTCGCTTGGCCGAACGCAGTCGCGGCAGAAACCGCTAATAATGCCGCAGATATGATGGTAATCAATGTGTTGCGTTTCATTTTGTTTCCTTCCCTGATGCTTTGCCTCAAAAGCCTGAGAGTCTCGCTCTCATTCACACCGGGCTTCAGCCCGGTGATCAAAGACCGGGAGAATCACAGGAACCGTTTCAACGGTTTCGTCGGTGCCGGGTGCGAGGCAAATCCTTCGTATTCAACCACAACTGTTTCTTGAGAAGAGTAAACCGTTAAAACGGTTCCTAAGTTCTCTTCGGCATATCACCGGGCTAAAGCCCGGTGTGAATGAGAGTAAGACTCTCAGGCTTTTTGGCAAAGTCGAACCGCAAAACTATTCAATCTTCACCGTGGTAAATTTTTCGGTCGTATTGCCGGCATAATCGGTCACCACAAATCCTACTTCGTATGTGCCTTTGGCTACCCGCCGCCGTCCAACCTTGAGGTCGTCTTCGGATTTTAGATGCAGGATTTCGTCCTTGTTGTCCGAGGCACTGTGTTGCTCCTTGCCCTTCGCGTCGTACGAAAGGTACACCGGCCGAACCTCGTCGCCGCTTTCGAGTTGGATCTCGCGCGGTCCCGACTTCGTATTTTCAAACGCATAGATGAATTCTCCGGCAACCTCTTCGTCGTTGAAGTCGAGATAAAAATAAAGCGATACATCGAACCATTGGTTCGTGCCCTTGAAACGAACCTGAGCGGGCACTTCAGCTAAATACGTGTCCTCGCTGTCGTTCAGCTCCTCAAAATCACTGATCGGACACACCAATTCGGTCTGGCCATCGCCAACCGTGAACCATTTGCCATCCCACGACTCTTTTAGTTGACCCTTTTCGTCCAACTCGGCGGGAATGGATCCCAGGATCAATTCATCGCTCTTTCGCTTCGATGCCAGCACGAAACTCGCCGTGTCAATATCATCAGCTTTGGTCTGCGTAGTCACCGTTGATACATCGCCACCCGCCAGGTCGTCGTCGTCAGCTTTTACCTCCGCCATGCCCGGCGCTTCGGAATCGTTCGCATCGACCGCGATGTATTCGTTCAGAAATGAAAGCCACTTACCGCTAAGCGAAAAAGCCGTCCGCAGGTAATCGGCCTTTCCCTGTTTTTCGGTCAACTCTTCCTGCTCAGCCGGGAAGAATATTGAGAGCCCGTTGGCGTGTGGGCGCGCCTTGCCGTGGATACTGTAGACCACGACATTTTTCATCGCCTGAATTACGGCGTTGGCCGTCTCTGCGGTCCGAGCGTTAGGCGGACTTTGCTTCACGTTCTGGGTGAGGTGCACGAGATCGTAATGACTTGTGCCCTCGTTTTCAGCGCTCTTGCCATAATCTTCGGATTCGCTGCGGGCGTCGGCAATTTTCAGATAAGGCTCTCGATCCTGCTTTGCCAGAGCAGCCTGATCGGCGAGCGCAAAATCGTTGACCGCCTTTTCCAGTGAACCAATTTGATCCAGAGCGATCACGCCGAGAGTGATGGCCGTGCCCTCGTCTTCCAGGTCAGGCTCATTGAACGATTCGCGGTAGGTGTCAACGATTACATGACCAAGCCCGATACCATCCATCTTCGGAGATTTGTTCAGGGCCTCGAGCATCGGGGTGTAGTCCCAGCCGTTGCCCGGTTCAAGTTCTTCTGAGGCCACCATTACATGCCCGTAAGGGGCCATGGCTTTAGCGACTTCGAAATTACCCATCAGGCAGGCGTCAAATCCGATCAGCTCGAACTTGCCGGTGGTGGCGGTTACCCGCTTGAGACTGGCAGCAATTTCATCGGTCGTCAGCGTGTCGTCGTCATTACTCTCGTCCGCGCAGGCGCCGGGCCAACCCAGTCCATGGTCCTCAAAAATTACCGCGTAGTGGTTTGCCGGATACGACTTGACCGCTGTCTGCAGGAAGCGGTTCAGGGTCGCTGGGTCGCCCATGTTAACTTCGCCCCAATCGTCCAACTCTTCCAGATGATCGTGCTCGACGTAGAGTAGTTTGGCGGTGGTCCAGTTCTTCAGATTGGCAATGGCTCCATTCGAGTATTTGCGTTCATCGCCGTTGGGATGACGGTCAGCCAGCATCACGATATTGACATCCTTCGTGCTCCCGGCGGCCAGCATCTCTTTGAGGTCTTCCATCTGGTCCAACTCGAGATCGTTGTCGGCATCCGTATACATCAGCAGGGTCCACTCCGCTTTGGGGGCGGCCTGGTCCTGAGCGGACTTGGCATCCGGGGCCGGCACTCGGAAAAAAGACGCCAACAATATAACGACGCCGCACAAAACGAAGGTTCGGGTTTTCATTTTCGCCTGGTTCTCTCTCGGATTTTGACGCTGATATGCCGAAGAGGCCCCGGGCAAAAGTTGATTTCCCCCGAGGCCTCGATCGTGACTGTTAGTGGATGTTCAGTTTAGCTGTTGCCGCTGTAGCCGCCGCTGTACATCGCGAAGCTACCCCAGATCTCGTCGATGGTCTTTTCGTTGGACCCGAACTTTTCTGCATCGCCGCCCACCAACAGGATGTAGTTGTCGGTGACGTCGGTGGCGACCAGGATCTTGCCCTTGCCCGGTTTACCATCTTTGCCGGTCGAGGTGAACGTCGCGATGCTATAGTCGTCGTTCAATTCCTTCGCGGCTTCGATCTTGATGTCTTTCTCTTCGAGAGACTTGAGAATGTTTTCGGCCCGCTTCAGCAACTCGTCTTTGCCGATCGTCTTGTCTTTAAACGCGACCACCATCACGCCGATGTCGTAAGGCGCCGGCACGCTGGCCATGTAGACATCAACGCCGTCGACGGTCTCCGACTTGTGTTCCGTTCCCTTTGGAACCATAAACTCATAGCCTTTAACGTCGTCATACATTTTGATCCAGTCTTCCGGGACCGGATTGGCAGCCGGGGCCTTCTTGGGGGCGGCCTTGGTTGCCGTTGCCACTGACGCGCTGGGTTTGGGTGTTGCTGTAGGAGCAGTGTTAGCTGCCGGTTTCTGGCCGCAGCCGCTGGCTATGAACGCAATTGCGCTTAAGAGAAACAAAAACTTTTTCATTGATCCTCCGATAGAACGTTTGTTTTGGAAATCGAGCCTGAAGGTAATCAAGCGGCTTTTGGCCGGGCTGTTACTTAATCGCAGGGGAAATCTCCGCAACCAAAATTGTAGAGCTTCGCCACTTTAAGGCAGGAGTGATCTGATGTCAAAGGCATATGTAGCGCAGACTGTCTGGTCTGCGCCATCGCCAAAGAACCGCAGACTAGACAGTCTGCGGTACTGTTGAATGCTAACTCACGGCCGGAAGCTTCTTGAATCCCTTTTCCAGCGCTTCGCGCAAACGATTCACGGCAGTGGTCGGATCACCGCCGAGAATACAATCGGTGTAGAGCAAGAGTTCACCTGTGCGTGCATCGACAATTCCGATCATCAACTTCAGATAAGCCGGCATTCCGCCGACCAGCATCGTAAACGCGGTCTTGCCCCCGGTGAGTTTCTTTCCTTCGCCGCGAATGAAAACAATGGCGTCGGCGCTCTTATCAAGATTCAGATTCAACACTTCATCGCCCATTGAGAAGCGGCCTTGCTTTACGTCCTTGCGTTTCTTCATGACCTTGGGCAGCAGACCGTCAAATTTTGCCTGGATATCTGCAATCGTGTACTTCTGCTGCGAGTCGGCCTGAGTGGTGGTCGACTCGCTCAAGGTCATCACTGATTTTTGCGCGGCCAGTACTTCGGCCAGCATCTTTTCCACCCGCACGCTCAGCGCCTCGGATTCCTCAGCCATGCCTTGCGGGCCCTTCATGCTGTCCCGTACGACGTTAACCTTCGCGGGCAGGATTACTATTTTGCGAATCGTCGTTTGTTTGGCAATCACTTTCGGATGCAGGTACTGAGCGCGAACCGCCATGGGTGAAAGTGCCGCGACCGCCAGGATGAATCCAAAAGCGTTGGCGTAACGAAGTCTTTGTAAAGGCAGTGACATACTTGACGAATCAATCGAACCTAAAGCTCGTGGTCCGCACCAAAGGTGCTGCAAATGGAACAGCCTGGGGCAACGCCCCAGGGTACAAGCCCGCAAATCTCACAGCGCTGAAAGCGTGACATGAGTTCAGAGCCATTCATTGCAACTCCCGGATTTCCAGTTCCTATCCGCGCTTTCAGCGCTTTAGCCACATTTTCATTCTCGACCTGGGCCGTTGGCCCAGGCTTTCACATCACGCGCCGTTGGCGCTTTTTGTAACTCAACCACCGCTGATTACTCAAATATTTTTATTGCCCTTCTAAGGCAATCCATGATCATCTCTTACTCTTTCGTCAGCGCTTCAATACGCTTTTGAATTCTCTCGCGGTCAATGGCTGCAGGCGCCAACTCAACGTATTTCCGATACTCAGTCAACGCGTCGGGCTTCCTTCCAAGCTTTTCGTAGAGCATGCCCAACCCGCGATGAGCCAGGGGCGTCGGATTATCGAGACTCAGCGCGCGGCGGTACAGCTCATCGGCCTTTTGCTGATGCACTTTTGAGTTCTCCTGACCTGCCGGGGTGGCTAACAGTTCGCGTTCCTCCTCTTCGACCGTTCGCTTTTCGCGTTTCCTGGCTGCATCTTTTTTCGCGTCATTGGTCAATTCTTTTTCGGTCAATTGCTGAGATCGCGGGCCGAGCAGGCGATAACTTTCCGCCAACCAGAAAACGTTTTCCGACGAGTCTGGATGAAAATAGACCAGCTTTAGAGCCAGATAAACCGCCGAGCGAAAGCGACCTGCGTTGATGGCCAACTGAATGTCGTGGCGCATGACGGGTTCGGCCTTCTGCAGATAGGCATTTTTCTCGCGATGCAATTCCATCTCGGGGGTAACTTTGTCGGCCCGAGCGCCCAGATAAGAACTTAGATACTTGATTCGCTCCTGTAACTCAGGGTGGTCGTTATAAAACAATTTGATTTGTTCGCCTTCGAGATCGTTAGTCAGGAGTTGCAAGGCTCTAACCATTTCTTCCGGCGGGTATTCGGCGCTGATCATCATGTCGATGCCTTTCAAATCGGCTTCGCGCTCCAGCTCACGGCTGTAACCAAACATTGTTGCCAGGACAAGAAATGGGGCCGCAGCCGAAGCGATCATGATCATGGTGCCGACCAGACCTCCCGGAGCGTATGCGCCGACCGCAGTCATAATGTTCATGGTCAAAAACTTTTTACGATTGCTTCGGTTCTGCAGGTAAGTATGGCGCCGCATTACGTGAGTAAGCTCGTGCGCCAGGATCGCAGCCAACTGAGACTCATTGTCCAGCAAGGCCAGCAAACCGGTGGTCACGTAAATCGAACCATTTGGCAGTGCGAACGCGTTGGGCTGCGGGTCGCGCGCCGCCCGAAACCTCCACGTCACATGTTCAAGTTTTAGTCCCTTGGGAATCAGGACCTTGCCGATTCGATCCAAATAAGCATTGGTCGCTTCATCTTCGAGTACGATGCCCTCGCGTTCGAATCGACGGTCGACCAGGTTCACCTGCTCGAGCAACTCGAGATCAACTTTCTCGAACTGGAACCCTTCGTTTACCGGGGGCGGCGTCGCTTCGACCGGAGCGGTCTTCTTCTGCGCGACCGCGAGCGGAACCAGCGGACCAATTCCCACACAAAAACAAAGTGTGGCGACCAGGATATTTCGATGGCTGCGGGTTATCATGTGGGGCTCTGCGCGCCGGCGTAGCAGCCTCGCGTCACGAGAATTTTGTCCAATTCCTTTCGGTAGTCAAGCGTGATCCGCGTAGCGGTGGCCCGAATTGCATCGTGGATTTTCTGATAGGGGTAGGGAGAAGCGATTGGTTTCGTTCCCCCTCCCTCCGAACCGGACAGGCGGTTCTCCCGCATCCGGCTCTCCAGTCGGTGGTTCACCCGGTTAGGGGTTGACGCAA
>Ga0070694_100000446_pt1 | contig 22573 bp, 20 predicted proteins | sample KBSK1251metaG_FD_65470 | JGI IMG/M metagenome (GOLD analysis project Ga0070694, IMG submission 65470) | Corn, switchgrass and miscanthus rhizosphere microbial communities from Kellogg Biological Station, Michigan, USA - KBS K1-25-1 metaG | ecosystem: Host-associated > Plants > Roots >... | reverse complement strand
TCTCAAGTACAGCCGGGACGACGAGTACGAGGCGGACCGGCTCGGCGCCAAGTACCTCTACGCCGCCGGCTACGATCCGCTGGCCATGGTCGATTTCCTCGCCAAGCTCAAGGCTCTCGAGACGAGCGAACCGAGCAAATTCGAGACGTGGTTGATGACCCATCCGCCGGCGAGCGACAGGCTCGCGAGGGTCACATCGGAGGTCGCCGGGTTCCCGAAGCTTGCGAATCCTGTCCGCAACGCGCCGGCCTACGCGGAGATCAAGGCGCAACTTCCCAGGTAGGGGCTCCCCCTCGTCGCAGGCGGCGTCCCAGAGCTGGAAGCCGGTCAGTCGCCCGGCAACGTCGCTTCAACAACGCTCATGGGCGAGGCCGTGGGAACGATTCTCTTCAAACGGAATCCAGCCTTGTCCAGCAGCCGCTCGTATTCTTCGGCGGTACGTTCCTGGCCACCCAGCGCTGTCAGCATCACAAAATCGACCAGCTTGCCCGGGTGCGGCACGTCGCCGGCAGGAATGACCGTCTCGACAAGAAGCAGCCGAGCTGTTTTCTTCATCGCGTCGCGGCAGTTCCGCAGGATGGTCAGCGCCCGATCGTGGCCCCAGTCGTGGATGATCCATCGGAGGACATAGGCATCTCCTCCTGCGGGAATCGACTTGAAGAAGTCGCCACCCGCGATCTGGAAGCGATTGGCGAGCCCGGCGGCTGCGATGGACTTCCGGGCGCCCTCGGCTACGTGGGGCAGGTCGAAGAGGATTCCCGTCATCCGGGGATTGGCCCGGAGGATGGCGCTGATGAACGATCCGTTTCCGCCACCCACATCGACGATGGTCTCGAGATCCGAGAAGTCGTACCCCTGAAGGACGGCGGCGGCCACGCCCTGCCCGAAGTCGCTCATCGCGGAGTTGAAGATCTCGCCCTCTTCCGGATGGGTCGCAAGGTACTCGAAGAGCCCCGCCCCGGCGGTTCGCGCGAAGGCCGGCTCGCCCGTACGCAGGCTGTGGAGCGCATCGCCGTACGTATGAAACCACACCTTGAGACCTGTCATCCTCAGCCACGACCTCATGGAGCCGGGCACCCCTGTCCGGAGACACTCTCCAAGAGAGGTCAATGCGAAGCGGCCGGGCTGAACCTCCGAAAACACACCGACGCTGCCCAGGAGGCGGAGCACACGATAGAGGGATCTGGGGTGGGTGGAGGTGCTCTGCGCAAGCTCGTCGCTGCTTCGCGGACCGTCCGCCAGGAGGTCGGCAATACCCAGCTCCGCCGCCAGCGAAAGCGCCGTAGAAACCACCACCCCTTCGCTCATCAGGAAGAGCTGCACGGGAGGCGGCAGCGCGGGCGGGAATCCCTCTCGTGTCTTATCGTCCGACGTGGACATATCGTGCCTCTCTACGGCGCGAACATCTCACCGAGGACCCCAAGGACCTTGGCCCCCGTATCGGCGTGGAGCCGACCAAGCTTGCGCACGAGACGCACCGCATCAACCGTCCGGATCTGGTCAAGCACAACCTGCCCTGCCTTCCCCCGAAAGCGGCAAGGAACCCGGGTCGGGTACTGACGCCCCTTGGTGGTCATGGGTGCGATGATGACCGTTCGAATGTGGCGATTCATCTCGTCTGGGGAGACGATGAGACACGGCCGCGTTTTCTTGATCTCGCCTCCAACAGCGGGGTCCAGGCTGACGAGGTATACATCGAAGCGGCCTACCGCCATTGCCAGTCGTCCTCGTCCCAGCGGCTGGGTCGGACTTCATCGAGCAACTCGTCGTCACCATGCCCGGCCATGGCCCGAAACGCTTCAACCCACCCGGCGCGAGGGCGGCCAACGGGGCTTATGACAAGGGCATTACCCTGAACCACGATCTCCACGTCCTCTCCCAAGCCGGTCTGTTCAATCAGAGGCTTCGGGATGCGAATTCCTCGAGAGTTGCCTATACGGACGATGCGCGCCTTCATGACTGATCTCCAAACGATGTAATCACAATGTACTCACAGAGGAGGATGCTGTCAAGGGGCGTTTGCCGGGGGCGGGCTTGCCGTTGCGGCCGAGCGGGGGCCGACCCTGCGGAAAGGCCCGCATCTGGCGGTATAATTCGCTCATTCAGCAACCAGCCAGTGGAGACCGTGATGAGCCGATCCGCCACCCTTCGAACGATGGCCCTGCTTGTGTCCTGCCTCGGGACCTTCATCGCGGCCCATCGCCAGGCGCTCGCCGAACCGACGTTCGCGGGAGCGACCTTCGAGATCGGTCCCGCCTCAAGCAGGTCGGCGGTCGGGGACATGAACGGAGATGGGAGGCCCGATCTGGTGACGATCGACAATCTCGCCGGGGGAGTCTCGGTCCTCATCAGCCGGGGGGACGGCACGTTCGAGCCGCGGCGTTTCACGTCGGTCGGCGGCGCCCCCAATGCAATCGCCCTCAACGATCTGGACCTCGACGGCGATCTCGACCTGGTCGTGACCTTCGGGGGAGCGTTCGGCGCCACCCTCAACACCGGGGATGGGCATTTCGGCGCCCTGACAACGTACTCAGGGCCCGCCGGCACGTTCCAATCCCGGTCCCTCGTCATCGCCGACTTCAACGGCGACGACAGCGTGGACGTCGCGCTGACGGAGATTTCGACGCGAAGCATCTACGTCTATCTCAGTCGATTCGGGTTCGGGCTGTGGGACATCCGCAAGGTCCCTGCCGGCAATCTGCCGCAGGCGCTGGTCGCGGCCGATCTCAACGCGGACGGAAGAATCGACTTGGCGGCCGCGGGTTTCTGCGCCATCGGAGACGCGACGTGCTCCGAGGGGGAGATCGCCGTGGTCCTGGGGCGCGGGGACGGGAGCTTCGATCCGCCGGTCCTCTACGGCGCCGGGCCGCGTCCGGAATCGACCCTGGTCACCGGCGACTTCAACGCGGACGGCGTTCCGGACCTCGCCACCCCGAATCAGGGCGCCGTGTCCGTCCTGTTCGGGGCCGGGGGCGGATCGTTTCGCGACCGGGTGACTTTCGCCACGAACGGTCTTCCCATCAACCTCGCCGTCGCCGACTTCAACGGAGACCGCACGGACGACATCGCCGTCCTCGAGAGCGATCGGTTCAGCGTCCTGCCCGGTCGCGACGATGAGCTCCTCGCCTCGACGCCGCCTTGCGCGACCGGCGCGATTCCGCTCGTCCTGGGGGTGGCCGATTTCAACGGTGACGGAGCGGCAGATCTCGTCATCAACCACCGCACTCCCACGCTTGGGCACGAGCCGGGCTACGCGTCGGTCTACCTCGGCCGGGGGGACGGGACGTTCCGGCAACGGACACTCTCCACGGACGCGAATCCGAAGGCGCTGGTCGACGCGGACCTGAACGAGGACGGCCGGCCGGATCTGGTCCTCGCCACGGGAGGAAGCGCCGCGGTGTCGATCTTCCTGAATCAGGGGGCAGAGGCCTTCCTCGCGGCGGGGACCGCCGCGACAGGCAGCGGGCCGAGCTCTGCGGTCGTCGCCGACTTCAACCGCGACGGGCACTCGGACCTCGCGGTGACGAACAGCACTTCGGACGACGTGTCGATCCTCCTGGGGGACGGCGCGAGCCACCTGGCGCCCGGCTCACGTCCGGCCGTCGGGAGGAGGCCCGTGTCGATCGCCGCCGGGGACTTCAACGAGGATGGGATCGCCGACCTGGCCGTGGCGAACGGCTACTGGGACTACGCCGGAGCCACGGGGGACGTCTCCGTTCTCGTCGGGGCCGGCGACGGCACCTTCGCGCCGGGAGGCAGCCTCACCGCGAGCGTCGGCCCGCAGCTCGTCGTCGCCGCCGATTTCAACCGGGACGGCCACGACGATCTGGCGGTGGCGTCCACGGACAGGTTTACATCGGGGATCTACCTGTTTCTCGGGCGCGGTGACACGACCTTCGTCCCCGGTGGGACGCTCGCGAACGTGGGAGGGATCCAGGCGCTGGTCGCCTGCGATCTCAACGGCGACACGCTTCTCGATCTGTTCGTTTCAAGAGCCGGGGTCCAGTCGATCGCGGCGTACCTCGGATTGGGGGACGGCGGGTTCCTGCCACCGAGAACGACCTCCCCGGCCGCGGAACTGAGCGGGATCGCCCTCGCCGACTTCGACGGGGACGGGCGCCTGGATGCGGCGGCGCGGATCCTGGAGAACGCCCTGTACTACGACAAGATCCTGCTGCTGCGCGGCGGCGGTGACGGGACCTTCACGCCGGTCGCGAAGTTCGCGGTCGGCGCCGGACAGGTCGCGATGGTCGCCCGGGACCTGGATGGAGACGGCAGGCCCGACCTGGCCATCGCCGGCGCGGTCGTGGACTCCCATGGCATCCTGACGCTGCTTTTCAACCAGCATCCCGGGCCGGACTCGGACCACGACGGCATCCCGGACGACGCGGACGGCTGCACCGACACCGATCAGGACGGGTTCGGCGACCCCGGGTATCCTTCGAACACCTGCCCCGTGGACAATTGCCCTCACGCCGTCAACCCGGATCAGGCGAACGGCGATCACGACGCGCTCGGAGACGCCTGCGACGCGTGCACCGACGCGGATCACGACGGGTGGGGCGACGCCGGGCATCCGCACAACGCCTGCGCGCAGGACAACTGTCCGGCCGCCGTCAACCCGTTCCAGGGGGACGCCGATCACGACGGCGCGGGGGACGCCTGCGACACCTGCAACGATCCCGACGGCGACGGCTACGGCTCGAGGGGCCGCGTGTTTCCCATGAGCTGCCCGCTCGACAACTGCGGCGGCATCTACAACCCGGGGCAGGAGGATGCCGACGGGGACGCCATCGGAGACGTCTGCGATCCCTGCCCTCACGACGCTCTCAACGACGCCGATCGCGACGGCCTCTGCGGCGACGTGGACAACTGCCCCATTCTGCCGAACCCGACACAGGCCGATCAGGACGGCGACGGACGCGGTGACGGCTGCGACAACTGCCCGACCGTCCCGAACCCCGACCAGGCCGACAGGGAACATGACGGATCGGGTGACGCCTGCCAGCCGAGCGTGCGGATCTACAGGATTCGGGAAGACGGGGGGACCGAACTGGAGGTCATCGCCAAGGCACATGATCCTCAGGGGGAGACGCTGAACGGTACGATCCAGATCTCCGAGGCGATGGGGACCAGGTCCATGGACCTGGTGGACCTGGGGACCTCCCGGAACTGCGCCGACGGGCTATTCCCCGAAGGTACCCCGGGCGAGGGGATCGGATTTGCCAACGGTTCGACCGGCTTTCCCCTGTTGTTCGATTTCCGATTCGGGGCCCCAGGCTTCGGTCTACATTGCGCTTCCGGCGTGTACAACTACTACATCGGCCGGGGGACGTGCGAGGCACCCACTGACTGGGACACGAGATTGTTTCTGCAGGGGCTCGCGCTGCCCGCGTCGATCTGTCTGCTGAAGGGGGGTTTGGGGGGCCCGCGCTTCGATGCCACCGTGCTCGGCTACGACGCCGGCCACGTCTCGATCAGTTTTGAGAGCAGCCGGACGTTCACGTTCCCATTCAGCGGCGAGCTGCCGGCACAGGTCGACATCAGCGGCCTCTCCCTGGGCGCCGATCACATCCTCCGCATCACCGCGACCGACGGGAACACGCCGCCGGCGAGCGCCGAGGCCCCGTTCCTCTATCAGGGCGAGTCGATGATGACCATCCGGCCCCCCGTGACGACCGTGTCAGACATCTTGGTCAACTTCACGAGCGGCCCGGGGAAAGGGGCCGGGCTGCTGACATGGACGACCGATACCGAGATCGACATTGTCGGTTTCAACGCCGTGACGCTCGACGCGAGGGAGAACCGCGTGCCGTTGAACTCGGTCCTCATCCCGTGCGAGGAGTGCATCACAGCGGGGGGACACACCTACGCGTTCGCCGTCCCCAAGCACAAGAGCGGCAGGAACGTCTTCATCGAAGTCGTGTATACGGATCAGACGGTCCAGGTCTTCGGCCCGTCCCGGCGGCAGTGACGAGCGGCAACGTGTTCGGCGCCGCGGGCGGCCCCGGCCGCTGGCGATGCAGCTTCACATGTGCCGGATGTCCGGGGGGAGTACGGCAGGCAGCGCCGCCGGGATCATGGATGCGTAGGGTAGCGTCGTGAACCCGGCGCCCACCGCGAACTTCCACGCCGGGTCCTCGTCCCGCAGCGGATGCTTGACCACGATCACATGCGGCCCCTCGATGAGGAAGTGCATCGTCAGCGGGCCCAGTGCGAGGCGGGGGCGAACCTCCATGCCGATCACCGTGAACAGCGGCAGGTCGATTCTCTTGCTGGCGTGCCCCATCGCGAACACAAAGTCGAACACCATCGCGGACGCCCCGTCGCCCAGCTGGTCGTCAAACATCGTCTTGTCCGACAAGGACTTGCTCGCCGCATCGGGACCCACGAAGAAGGCAAGGCCCGACTCCACCAGCCCGGAAGGCTTCTCCTTGAAGTAGGCGCACGGCAGCATGACGCCGCGATGCTTTCTCTCGAGGTATTCAGGCAGGGCCGAGGCGATGAGGGCTCGATTCACGAAGTGCATCGTCCTGGCGTCCTGCTCATGCATGTCGGCCGGCTGCAGCTTGATCCCGTGAACCTCCTCCTCGCCGCGCTGGAATACCAGGCCGAATTCAGCCGGCGCGCCAGACCCCGAGACAATCGGCATCGGCCAGTATCCGGCGACGGCGCGGATCCGGTCGATGTCCGCGGGAACCAGCTCCAGGTTCCCGTGCTCAGTTCGGATGGTCTTCGCTTCCATAGTCGATGCCGTCGGGGCACACACTCGTCAAGTAGAACTCACGTGTGCCAGCACCGCCTCCTTGGCCAATTCGAGGACGGCTTTGGACCGTGACCCGGGTGCCGACAAATACAACCGCCCCGCTCATCACCTTGTCCGAGCGCGTGCTCGATGGCGTCCTCGACGGTGGCGTCTGGCGGCAGCCGCTGAACGGCTTCGAGAACTCTCTGCTTGATGTTGATGGATGCCATTTTGAACCTCCGGTTCGGTGCGATCGGCTCCGCCCATGGCACCAACCGGGCCATCACCCAACGGTAACCTTCTGGACGCCAACGAAGTCGAGCGGCTCCAGCTGGTCACCGTGTGCTTCAAGACACAGCTCGATGGCCTCGCGAATGCGAACCATCAGCTCGTCCAAGGACTTGGCTTGGCTATGGCACCCCTTCAAGGCAGGAACTGAGCCCACGTAGTAGCCTTCCGCGTCGCGCTCGATGATCACGTTGAATTCTCGGCTCATACGTCAGTACTGGCTTCAAGAGCCTCCCGGGCAATCTCGAGAGCGGCAATTGCCTGATCCCGGCTCACCGAGGGGAACGACTTCAGAAAGTCGTCAATCGTGTCCCCGGCCTCCAGGTAGTCAAAGAGATTGTGGAGAGGAACGCGCGTCCCTACGAAGACGGGGGTGCCGCTCAGGATATTGGGATCGCTGTGGACTAACTTGGAGCGGTTGCTCATGGTCCAGCTAGGCTCCCACCCGACGCACTTCTCCCGGTCGCACTTCCGTGAGAACACGCCGCAGCTCAGGCACCAAGGGCTGCAGGAATTTGAGCTTGTTTCGCTTGGCTATCAGGATTATGACGCCGATGGAGAACTTCGAGACGGCCTGCTGGTAGCTGAGGTGTTGGTCAGTCGTGATGAAGACTTCGAACTTGCCCGAGGCGAGCGCCAGCAAAGCGCCGTTCTCCTGTGATGCCCACCCCATTTCGGGAACGGTGCGGACGTCGTGTCCTGGAAGCTCGTCACGGAGACTGCGGGGCACGCACTCATCAAGTAGAACTCGCATGTGCCAGCACCGACTCCTTGGCCAATTCGAGGACAGCTATCGCATGTTCGCGGCTTACGGTCGGGAAATCCTTGAGAAACTCGTCGAGCGTGTCGCCTTCCTCGATGTAGTCGACAAGCGTTTGAACCGGTACCCGGGTGCCGGCAAATACGACCGCGCCGCTCATGACCTTGTCCGAGCGCGTGACCAGGGGCTTGGGTAGAGCCATCGGAACCCTCGATGCTGTGGCCAAATTATAGCCGAATCTTGAGCCATCGGCCGACCAAGCGCCCCCCCTCACCCCATCCCCATCACCTGCTTCGCCGCGCGCTCCCCCTCGTCGCAGGCGGCGTCCCAGAGCTGGAAGCCGGTCAGCTCCGAATGGCCGAAGCGCACCCGCCCGTAACCCTTGCGCACGACCTCGCGGGGGGCCGGCTTGCCGCCCCGGCCGAAGTAGAACCCGGGCTGAGGCACGACGTAGGCGTGGCCCCAGCGGTTCGTGATGACCCCCGCGATGTCGCGCTTCGGGTCGAATCCGTACGCCCCGAACATCGCGGTCATCTGGGTGCGGATGCGGCGCTCGATCTCGCGGTAGGGAAGCGAGAACAGCTCGTTGCGGGCGGTGGGGGCCTGCACTTCGAGCGGCAGGCCGGACTGGGACACGGCGTAGGTGAACGGGATGTAGAACGTCAGGATGGTGGGCTTCGACGGGTCGAGGGGCATGTGGTCGCCGTCGACGATCATGGGGGCGCGCAGGCCGGTGTACCAGCCGAAGCCTTCGTGCTCGAACCAGCGGGCGCAGGAGATGCCGAGGCGCTCCATGAAGCGCCAGTGGCGGATGCCGACGTTCACGGTCAGCATGGGGCCGTGATAGAACTGGTTCATCGCCTCGGTCAGCGGGGCGGGGGCGTCGCGCACGACGTGCTTGTTCATGTGCTGGCCGCCGGCCATGACGACCCCCTTCGCCCGGACGCGGTACGGCGTGCCGTCCTTTATATAGGTGACCAGGACCGACGCCGACGAATCGGGCGGGCCCTCGTGCTCGACACGTACCGCGGTCGACCCGAAGCGCATGCGGACGGGGCTGCCGTCGCGGTCCAGCGCCTCCCAGTTGACCTTGCCGTATAGGACGTCGCGCAGCGTGCGGCGCCCCTCGATCGCGTCGGGCAGGATGGTCTTCACGAAGTGCCGCGCGATGCCCGAGTTCCCGCCGGGGAAACTGCCGTACACGTAAGGCACCGGCTTGTAGTTCGTCGCCGCCGCCCAGACCGCCTCGGCCCCCGGGAACGCCGTCCCGGTGTAGGCCGAGATCACGTCGCTGCCCAGCCCCGGGAAGGTCGCCCCCACCATCGGGTCGAGGTACCGGAAGACCTCCCGGCGGGTCACCCCCACGTGCTTCTGCAGGAACTCCTTGTAGGTCATGCTGTCCAGCCAGCGGTCCCAGTCGGCCCGCACCGGCTCGCGGTACTTGAAGTGCTGCAGCCGCATCAGCTCGAGCTTCACCCGCTCGGGCAGCGGCGCCTCCCGGAACCCGTTGGACCACGGGTCCTTCACCCACCGATGCCCGTTCGGCGCCTTGGGGTCCTTGAAGAAGAACCCCTCGTCCGACTCGTCGCTCACCTCGAGCATCGCCTGGTAGCTGTCGTCCGGGATCCGCAGCGGCTTGTCCGTCCCCGACGCCTTGCGCTCCCACTGCAGGTCCTCGAACTTCGTCGGGAGGCCTATCTCCGTCCAGACCTTGGCGGGATTGGGCCATTCGAACCCGTTCGACCCCTGCGGCGCCATCAGCCGGAACCCGTCGATCTCCATCTCGTTCAGCTTCGCCTCGCCCCCGAAGATCGCGTGGTTGTCCAGCAGCAGGCAGGTCCCCCTGCCTTCCTTCTTGAACGTGTACGCCGCCATCAGCCCCGAGAACCCGCCCCCCACCACGACCAGGTCGAACTCTCCCGCGTCGACGGCCCCGGCCGGCGGCTTGTCCCAGTCGCCCTTCCAGATGGAGTGGGCGGCGTTCACGACCTCGTGCGTGTTGCCGTTCGCGCGGCTGTAGTCGCCGATGCCCCCCGGCCCGGTCCAGTCGGGGCCGAGGAGGGAGAAGGCGGGGCCGCGGTTGGGGACGCTGGCGGGCGCTGCGGCGCGGAGCAACCCGGGCGCGGCCATGCCGAGCAGGGCGGCGCCGGTGCCGAGGAGGGCGCCGCCGACGAAGTCGCGGCGGGTCACGGAGGGATCGGTGAGGCCGAGGGTCTCGTCATTGTGATCGTGTGGCGGCTTTCGCATGGCGCGCCTCTATAAGATTTGGAAATAGTACACTGACAGGACGAGGCTGGACGAACTGCAAGGGGCATGTCCGCGTGCCGTCCCTTCGGGTCGCCAAGGGCTGCTCGTAGCTCGGGTCCCTTGTATCCGGCTACATTCTCTAAACTGGGTTGACAAATGGCCCATTGCCAGGCGTAGTATCAACACTAAATCGTACATCGCTGGGCCGGGGCCACTTCGTCGACCGCGGGGCATCTCTGTGACTATGAGTCGGGCAACGACACTTCGTGGGTTAGATCGGCTCAAGGCACTGTATACCGTGCCTTTAGACGATCTTGTCGGTGAGGTGATGATCCCGGCGCTGCGAGCAGCGCAATCCGTCGATTGCATGATGGGCTTCTTCAATTCAACCGCATTCGTAAGCCTGGCTCCAGGATTAGCGGCATTCCTGAACAGTCCACCTGGAATTCTGCGGATCATTGCAAGTCCCGCTGTCTCAGCCGACGACGAAGAGGCAATGCGTCGTGCCATCGAGAAGCCGGGCGAAGTACTCGCTCGCGCAGCGGAGCGACTGTTCAACGAAGCAGAGCTCGATGAATCCGCACTCGTCCAACACCAGTACGATTGCCTGGCTTACATGGTCGCCGAAGGTCGCCTGCAGATGAAGTTTTCATGGGTCTCGGGAGGAATCTTCCATCCGAAAGTGTGGGTCTTCAGCGATGCAAATGATACGGTTGTCCTTCACGGCTCCAGTAACTTCACGTTGCATGGTCTTAAGTCGAACCTCGAAACGGTCGCATTAGAAAGACCCTGGAGGGGGACAGAGCAAGCCGAGCGGGGTACTATTCTCCGAACGCTCTTTGAGCGACTCTGGCGAGGCGATACACCAGAGACCACGACGATCCCACTTTCCGAAGCTATTCGCAAACGCCTCCTGACCCGAGCAACGGTAGCGCCGCTGCCAACGATTGATAGCTTCTTGAGCCTCTACTATTCCACTACTCAGACAGCCCCGCGCACTCAACGATTACGAGTTCCAAAAGGTCTCACCATAGGTGCGGGCAAGTTCGCCCACCAGGCAACGGCAATCGAAGCATGGCTGGCGAATGACAAGCGCGGCATCCTTGCCATGGCCACCGGTTCTGGCAAGACGCTGACGGCACTCTCCGCGGCATCAAGGATCGAGGACCCGTCGCTCCTGATTGTCGTTGCCGCACCATATCGACCACTGATAGAGCAATGGGAAAGCGAGGTGCGCAGCTTCGGCATTTCGCCACTTAATCTCTCGCAGTTATCCATAGCTGAGAAGGTGCGCCGGCTCTCACTTGAGCAGCGAGCGCTAGCTACTCACGGTGGCGTCTCAGTTGCTGTGCTTTCGCACTCTACGCTTGTATCACCTGCGGTGGTGTCCCTGTTCAGCGCACCCCAATCGCCGCACAGTACACTGCTGATCGCAGATGAAGTTCACAATCTCGGTCGCCGATCCTTCCTCGACGCAGAGCGGTTAGATGGATTTGCATATCGACTGGGCCTTTCCGCAACGCCTCAGCGCCAGTTTGATCCAGAAGGTACGGCATCGCTTCTGGACTACTTCGGTGGGGTCGTTTACGAGTACCCACTCGAGAGTGCAATCGGAACGTGCTTGGTACCCTACAATTATCACTTGCTCCCCGTTTCCCTTAGTCCCTTAGAGGTTGAGCAATACGAGGAACTCACCCAGAGGCTGCAGAGGCTGGGCTATCGAGATGACGCCTTCGATCCAGCCGAGGGCGGGCGTTTGTCGCTGGAGATAACCCGTTTGCTTGTGCAGCGCCGTGCCATTGTGGAATCTTGCGAGGAGAAGCTGCCGACTCTAGTTGATCGGCTATTCTCACAATCCATTGCACTCCAGCATGTTCTAATCTATGCTTCCGACAAGCGACCAACCCAGCTCCGAGCCGTCAACCGCTCGCTTATGGAGAAGGGTGTGATGTTTCATCAGTTGACATCAGCTGAATCCTGCGATCGACGCCTAACAAAGAAGCTCCTAGCAGATTTCGCGTCAGGACAGCTTCAAGTCCTTACAAGCAAGCGGGTTCTTGACGAAGGCGTCAACATACCCGAAGTGCGAACGGCGTATCTACTCGCAAGTAGCACTGTCCGACGGCAGTGGATCCAGCGAAGGGGGCGCCTACTCCGCGAGTGTCCAGCCATCGGGAAACGCTGGGCAGATCTCTATGACTTTGGTGTGATAGGGCAGGGTGTTCCGGACGGCGTGCGCGTGCAGGAGCTTATGCGCGCTCGCGCTTTCGCGTCGCTGGCTCGAAATGCAGCTGACTCAGATGGCCCCTTTGCCGTGATTGACCGCTATTCCCGCTGAGGAGCGCTATGTTCGCTGAAGAGGGTCAACTGTTGGAAGTACTCAAGCGGCAATGTTCCAACGCCCCACTCCGTTATCGCAAGTATCAGAGAGATCTCCTGGATGCACTTGCCCAGATTTTGATGATCGAAAGAGTAAACCGAACCGCCCCGAGCAATGTCGTCCAACAGATAGAGGGGAAGTGTGAGGCTCTTGCGGAGCTGGTGCTACGTGGAAATGCCGCGGAGACAAAGGAATGAGGCTGCTCAGCGCCCACGTCAAGAACGTAAAGCTGCTTCGCGATATCGCTTTCGAGTTCTCAACCGATTCCAAGCGGCCGTTGACGGTAATTCGGGCTGAGAACGCCTCGGGAAAAACCTCCCTACTAACCGCACTCACTTGGGCACTCTATGGAACAAAGGCCCTTGAGGATCCAGCGATTCGCTTGGGCCCTGCATACTGGCCGATTGGGCGTCCCTGCCTAATCTCTGTGGACATGCAATTCGATCATCACTTCACTTCCCGGCTGTCTGGTCGCCTCACAAGCGGCGAGAAGCGCTTTCGACTCATCCGCTCGGTGACTGAGACGCCCAGAGAAAAGACATTCGATCGAAGCGCGGACCACGTCGAGCTCTTTAAGATGTCGGAGCGAGGTGCAGAGAGCCTCGATTCGCCGGAACTCATCCTAGATGACTTACTCCCGAAGGAAGTAAGGGACATTTTTTTCACGAACGGCGATGCGGCCATGGTCTTCATCTCGATGAGAGCCGGACGCACGAGCAAAAGAGACCAGGTCAAGGATGCAATTCGTGCACTTCTAGGCATAGGGATATTGGAAGTGTCAGAGGACCACCTTACTCGCGTAAAGAGTCGCTTCGCAAAACACATCGCTGAGCAGTCGAGCAATGCAGATCTTGTGAAATTTGCGAAGGCGCTGGAAGAGGTGGAACAGCGAGCGAAACACGCAGCCGAGGAGCGCAAGAACGCCGATCGACAAATAGAGACCCTCAGCCGGGCCTGTGAAACTCTTGAAAGAAAGTTACAGGAGATGCTCAGGGCAGGGGACTATGAACAGTTAGCAGAAGAGAGGCGCAAGCTATTTCTAAGCAGAGACCGCATGACTAAGATAGCCGATGATCTTGCGGAGCAACATCGCGAGTTATTCGGGTCGGAGTCGCTATCCTGGTACCTCATCGGAGACCAGTGCGTCCTGGCCTTGAGGGAGCTTGAGAAACTGCATAAGAGGGGAATCATCCCTAAGACCGCAGTGCCAGTCCTTAGAGAGCGACTTGATATGGGGAAGTGCATCTGCGGAGCAGACCTCGGAGGAGGCACCCCGGGAAGACTCGCGGTGGAAACTCTCTTGAGGGAGCAGAAGGATGCCGATTCAGATCGCGAGACCCTGACGCGATTGTACTTTGGACTCAAATCTGAGGTCGACGACTGGACGGAACGTGAAAACACCTGGGCAAATGAACTCATGCGATGCGGGAGCAACCGGGTGGCACTCCTGAAACAAGACGAGGAACTTGCGCGGGAGATGGAATCGCTCGACCGCAAAATCGACCAAATCAAGTCGTCTGGCATCGAGGACCTCCGACGAGATTTTGAGGCAAAACGGCGGGCGTTGTCTGTTCAGCAAGATCAACGGAATAAGGCAATGATCGATGAACGCGTGGCGACCGAGAGGGTGAAGGAACTCTCAGCTCGAGTACAGGAACTACGCCTGCTAGACAGCAAGTTGCGCACCTTGGGTGCAAGGGTAGACGTGTCACAGGATCTATTGAATGTAGTGAAGGAAACTATTGAGGAACTCCAACAGGTAGCCCTTAAGAAGGTTGCCTCTCGGATGAACGAGCTATTCCTCGCGATGGTTGGCGCCGACCCGGACCAACGCGGCTTGTATCGCCGAGCTACTATTGCACACAACTATGAAATTGTGGTTGAGACGGCCGACGCGCGAACCCTCGACCCAGACCTCGAACTGAACGGAGCGGCACAACGAATGTTGACGTTCGCATTCATTTGGGCCCTGACGGAGGTTAGCGGAGTCAGAGCGCCCAGGATTATTGATACTCCGCTTGGCATGATGTCGGGTAGCGTCAAGGGACGAGTTCTGGAATTAATCAGTGCTAATGAGGAAGGTAATCGAGAGCTCCAAGTAGTGCTGTTCTTAACTCGCTCGGAAATCGCCCAAACGGAGGCGGTCCTGGACCGGCGCGCAGGCAAGGTTGTGACATTTAGCAACTCTGACCACTATCCGGTGGACCTTGTCAACAAACCTCTGGTCGAGGAGCCGCAGATTCTCATGTGTGGGTGCGATCACCGGCGGACATGTGAGGTATGCCAACGCAGGAGTGACGACCTATTCGGATTGGCAACACGATAGCAGGAGCATAGTGTGCCCACTCGCAAAGACATCATCAACCCGTTTCAGACCTCAGAATTGCGTGTTCCTACAGCCCTCTGGGAGTCCGTGAGAAAGCTTACTGCTACGTTCCGGACGGAAGGTGGCGAACCGAGCGAGCCGGACCGAACACCCTTCCGGCGGTATGTTGATCTCTGGTGGGTCGGCGTGTGCATAGGAGCATCAATCGGGCACCCTACGAAGGTTGCAGAATGGCACAAGTTCATTGAAGGCACAGTGCTCCTGTCCGATCCGTGGAGAATTCTGCATCTTCAGGCGATCGCAATCGCTCATCACGGAAATGCGGAGGCTGTGCGGGACCCCACCTCGGTCATCAACCTTGCGAATGAACTTGCGGCGACGGGATTGCCGTTGATGATCGATGCCGTTCGGAACCCGAAGGCGGAGCCCATCTGGCTCGCGGGAGACTTTCTCGAGGGTCGCAAATTCAGAAGGATATAGTTAGGCCGCTCCAAAGGACAGGCACCCCACTACTGTGAATCTACTTGTGGCAAGCGAGACACACTTTTGTTTGTCCGTACAAGTCGTCAATATCTAGCGGCTCGATTTCGGATCGGAGTGGGTTCGGCTGTACCTTGGCATTCATCCGCGCCACGCGACGCGCATGGTCCGCCCGAATGGAATTAATTCGCTCGGGTTGAGACAGTTCTTCCAACGATTCGCCGTGGCTCCACGTGAAGGGCGAGCCGTGGTCCACGGCCGTCTTCTCGTAACGCTTGGCCTCCTCAAATGCCTCTGGGTGGTGCTCCATGAGGCGGACCCATTCGATCTTCTGCTGGAAAAAGCAAAACGTGCAGCCGGAGCGCGTTCGCCATGCGTAGTATTTCGGTAGACCTAGGCCCGCACCATCGAGTATTTCCAAGACGCCGGCCTTGTCGATCCCTGCCTCCTTGAATGGCAGCCGGATGGCCAGGTTTTCGTGGGTTGAGATGTAACCGTCGCGGTATTCCTCGTCGGCGCGGATCGCAACGTAGCTTTGGACCTTCATCCCCCCATCCAACTGTGGCCGGAGCCAGGCCTCGAACGGTCGGAGCTTCAGTTGTCGAGTACACCACCGCGTCTGTGGCGAGGGCAGGAAGCTGTTGTACTGCTTCAGCCAAAAATCGAAGTCGCGGTCGGGATTCAGGCGGAGGATCGGCTTGCCGAGGAAGCCCTCAAGGCGTCCCAAGAACTCATAAACCTCCGGGAGCTCCTTTCCCGTGTCCGTGAAGAAGTAGTCGATATCGAGTTCCGGATAGTGCTGTCGCATGTAGACCGCCAGCGCAGCACTGTCGCGTCCGCCCGACAGGCCGAGGACGTGCCTTTCGTTGATGGTCATTGCTTCTGCACAAGTCGTGCCCTCGGCGAGGCGACCCCCTTCGTCTCCAGTTCGCCCAAGTACCTAACGCTCATTTCGGCGAAGGCGGCTAAAATGATGTTCCGGCCCTGTCGATCGGAGCCTGCGAGCGCCCGCTCAACCCGCTCGATCACATCGTCCACTGCCCCCCGATCCGTGTCCGTGATCGCGAACTCGCCGGCTACGGGGGTCGGGCGACCATTTATGCCTACCACGACGGCCATGGCCTGCCGCTTGTCGGGACGGCCCTTTACGCGAGCATACGCCTCGGAGCGAATGAATTTCTGTGCGAGGTCTGCAATTTCCACTCCCGCTTGGTCCAAGTCCGCATCAACCCAGTCCCGAGGAGGTTTGCTTGTCGCCAGGCTTGCGATACCCTCCATATCCGTCTCAGTCCCCCCGAACTGACTCAGACGGCCTACAAATGCGTTTAGATGGAAATCACCAGTCAGTTGCCGGACATTTTCTGCGCGCGCACGTAGTTCATTCAAGGCCTGAGACGAGGCGTTGGGGACCTGAAGCTCGGTGAGCATCATCTTCTGGAGTCGATCCAGTGCATCAGAGTAAGCCTGCACGAGCTCGTGAAGGCCCTCCCGGACCCTCGCAATGACCTGCTCGATCGCGTCCGCAGACGTCATCGTGCCCGTCTCGCCCATGAGGCTCGGAATTTCGTCAAATAGGAACTTGTTTGGATCTGAGGCCCGCTTGAAGAGTGCCCGAACGCGCAAGGCGTTCGTCGATAGTCGGTTAGTCCGCTTGGCCCACGGCTTCAGACCATCGTGAATGGCCACAAGCCCACGAGCCACATCTATCGGCTCCAAGTGAGCCAAATGATTTTGACAGTCGAGCTCTCGAACAATCGCGGCAAGCCCGGACAGGATTGTTCTCGAGAGGTCAGAGAGGTTCATCCACCGTAGCTGGATTGAACTGGGATCCGACGCCAGGTAGTCCACGTCCAGGTCTGTAAACCGAGCCTGAAATATCCCCTCTCGATAGAAGGCAAGCCGATCACGACGAGCGAGCATGAAAGCCACCGCCAATACTGGCAAGAGTCCTTCCTTAATTCCGTATGGGGGAGCCTGCCAATGTGCGAATAACTCATCGACCGTGACCGGACGTCCAGAATTGCGTTCCAGGAAACTGGTAGCAGCGTCCCAGGCGGGGAGTACGCCGCATGGATCAGATTTCTTGGTCGGCGCCTCAAAGCGCCAACCGCGGGGGGTCAGGCGATAAAGGTTCGCCTTGAGCAGAATGGAATCCAGAAGTCCGCCTTCGGCGGGATACCCTTCGACCCCAAGATGCTTCTGCCCTTCCCGTTGAACCATCAACTTTAAGAGACACTTCTGAGCGGCAATGGCGTTGGACGATGGCTCTTGTCGGTTCAGAAGCTCATTCGAAAGCCTCGGAGCCTGCGCGTATCTGGCATCTGCAAGGTCGGATGCCAGCGTGTTGAGTTCACAGTAACTGTAACGGCCAGGGTCAGTTCCGGCGCGGTGCCAATTGGCGGTATCGAACATCTTCTGAAGGTTCGCTTCCAAGCGAGCCCGCACATCGGCGACGCGAGCCAACACTTCACGACGGGCTACTGGGTCTCCACTTAGCTCCGGCCGCTCCTCGTGGATCTTCGTGATGGCGAGGAACTCTCGCGCGAGTTGCAGAACCTGCCAAGATGCTGTCGACAGGCCAATGATTAGATCGCCGCCGGCCTGGTCCACGGCGTCCTGGCAGAGCTTGGTCGCAGTCGGTTTGGTCTCGTTGGCTGTCGGAACGACAAGCAGAAACCGCCCCATCGCCCCGTTGTGCCTGTCGTCCGTCCGGGCATGGTCGCCAATCTCGGCAAGAGGGACGAGATCTACGTCGAACCAACGGAGTGCGCCAGTCTCATGATAATGGCGCTTCGCCAGAACGGGCTGTAGCCCTGCGAATGTCCGCAACTGCTTGAAATCTACCTCCCTAATTGAGCTGAGCGTTTCGGTCAGTGCGTGTTCGATATCAAAATCGCTGCCCGCGTAGACCGCGTACGCCCCGAGATGCTTGCGGAAGAGGATGAAGGACCAAGCCTGGAGCTGCTTTAGGGCAGCAGATACCTTCTCTGTCGATCCGATCCCGGAGACGCAAGTCGTGAGAAGGTCTGGAGTCGCACTCAGGCCTGAGCGCTCGCGAAACAAATCCAGCAGTGCAATGGTCTTGAGGATCTGGAGCTGGATTGATGAAGCACCGATTGCCTCACACCGCTCGATCGCCTCGACCGCCATTGACCAACGATGGCCATCAGGTGACGCTAGGATGGCCGGCTCAAGGTTGACACGAAGGTACTCCCATAGGCGCTCGGGAGCAAAGAGGTCGCCATCCTCCGCATCACGAAGGAAATCCTGGAATCCAAACGGTTCGGCCGAGTTAAGGAACCCAAACAGACTCCGCTGATTTTGGCCGAACCGCCGGCGTGAGATAGGTCCCAAGAGGCAGGCAACAAAGGGGTGGAGCGGCCAACACCGATCCAACGTCTTCGCCAGATCCGCGGCCGCACTTGGTCTCCCCGTGCGCACGGTCGTGGCGACAGCTTGAACAAGAGCCGATGGCCGTTTCGCTGAGCGGTCGCTCTGGATCGCTCGTGCAAGCAAATCGATCTGCTCGTCGCCAACCACATTGACGATCAAGTCGACAAAGCGCCCCTGAACCTTGGCCCATTCGTCGCGCAGGTCCCGCGCTAGTCGACGGGCATACTCATCGAAGGCTTGGTGAAGAACACCCACCAGTACGATTCGCCCATCGCTCCGCGCCGCTGCTTCCGCAAGCTGTTGCAAGAGGAAGATGTCGTGGTTGTCTTGAGCAGCTCCCTCCAAGAACTTCCCCATCTCGTCCAAGAAGATCAACAATCCGCCGTGCGCGCTTGGTTTTTCCGAACCGATCTTAGTCAGAGCCGTGATGATTCGATCATCCGTCCATCGCCGAACCTGCCCCTTGCCGACGTAGCCGCTCGCAACAAGGGCATCGCCAATGACTTCAGATGGTGCGGCCCGCTGGCAAATCACCGGCAGAACTCGCCAGCCCTTCCGCTTGGGCGGGAGAGCCTCCCATACAGTCTTGGCTACGCCCTTGCCGAGAATTGTGCCTGCCTCAGCACGGAGCCTGGGATTGCCATTGAGGACCGCGCTTAATGCGACTACCAAGCTCGACTTGCCGCTGCCGTAGGGCCCCGTCCAGGTGAACGCCCCCTGTCCCGTTTCTGCAATATGGTGCGCCATGGTCAAAAGCACGTTGGCGGACGATTTCGGGCAGACAAAGCCTTCCAAGGCTTTCGGGTCGTGCAGATCCGTGTCGATCCGGACCGATCGCTGGAACCGCCGCGCAACGTGAACCCTATCCATAAGGCTCATCAGCCGGCCTTTCTCTGTCGTGCCGCCCGATAGTCCTTCTGCATGAGCAGAAGAGCCTCACCTTCCCGCAAGGGACCGTTCCGAAGCACCTGTTTCAGCCCGGCGGTCTCCGACCAGCGAAATGTGCCTCTTGTTATGTCTTCGAGTGCCAGCAAGCGGTCCGCCAACTCCGCCTCGTCGAGCAAAAATACCCGACCTGGTGACCCTGGTTCGTGGGCAACCATCTCGAACGAGAGAGTCCGGGTTGAGCCTTGGCGGTCCCAAAAGGCGTTGAGGGCCTTTACGAATACACCGTGTGGAAGCGACGGCTTCGCCCCACGTACGAGGTGGAAGTGACCTTTCAAACCGCGCACCAAGCGAAGCTCCGCAAGTGGAGACTCGAGATTATCCTCAACTGCACCATGGCTTCCCGAAGAATGCGCCTCGTACATGCGTACAAAGCACTCCACGTCCCGCTGGATCGTCGTTCGAGAAAGACGCCGCCAATTCCGAGCTTCGGCGAGTTTCGTGAGACCGTCGACAAGGTCGTCGCGCCGAAAGTTCACGCTGGTGAAATGACTGAAAACCCAGAACCACGTGGTCTTGAGCGGCCCCCCGGATTCACCGGAACACAGCAGCCAATGCATGAGCCAGAGCGACGCCGGGTCTTCCAAATAGGGGTCAATGCCCTTCGGGCCAAAGAGAAAATCGCCGACCGGTGTAGTCGTCAGGTGCCCCGACTTCGGCTCTTCCGCAATCACCCCAACACACGTCGCCCAATGCCGCATCGAGGCAACCATGTTCTTCCCGACACCGAAGCGGGCAATCGCTTCGTCACTCAGAAAGATGCTTTTGTTATCAGGAGTGTCGCGGTCTGCCAAGACCGCGTCGTACGCTTTCTTGAGCCATCCGTATCGAAGTGGAAATGTCTCATGCCCCGAGAACAGGGGGCGGTGGTCGGCTTGGTACAGAGGGCCTCGTCCCATCTCGGCTACCTGGAGACAATCTCCAGGTGGAAACTAACTCAACTCTCCGGTATAGTCAACTAGGTACAACCAACAACCCTGAGATCCTCTCAGGCTCCTCGTTCGCCGTGAGCTCCGAACGAATGATGCGATCAGCGAAGCGGCCGATCTACATGGACTATCAAGCGTCCACACCCGTTGATCCGCGGGTATCCGGGGCGATGGAGCCGTTCCTCTTCGACCACCCGGGTAACCCCCACTCCTCCGATCATTCCTTTGGGTGGGAGGCGAACACTGCCGTTGAGAATGCCTTGAGGCAAATCGCCGCGGGAATCGGTGCAGACCCCGACGAGATCATTTTCACCTCCGGTGCAACCGAGGCAAACAACCTAGCCATCCTAGGTGCTGTTGCTCGGGGCGGGCAGAAACGACGGAGGATCCTTGTGAGCGCTGTCGAACACAAGTGTGTCCTCTCCGCCGCCCGAGCATCTGCAGATCGCCTTGGTTTCACAATTGATCAGGTCCCTGTTGATCGCGATGGAACTATTCGCCTAGATTCCCTTAGGGACCGTTTGCACGATGATGTTTTGCTTGTCTCTGCGATGGCGGTCAACAATGAGATCGGGACGATCCAGCCTGTTGCAGACATTTCAAGCATGTGTCATGAGGTCGGCGCACTTGTACACGTAGACGCGGCGCAGGCCCTTACGGCAGGATCGCTCGACGTCCATCACTTGAACATCGAGTTGCTCACCTTGTCCGCTCACAAGATCTATGGCCCAAAGGGCATCGGCGCCTTGTTCATTCGCCGCGATGCTCAGCGGAAGATAGAGCCACTAATTTACGGAGGCGGACAGCAGGGTGGTCTGCGAGGCGGCACCCTTCCAGTGCCGCTTTGCGTGGGTTTTGGACAGGCGGTCGCATTGATGGCAGCGGACGAGGCAGAAGACGAGCGCTCAAGGGTTCGAGGCCTACGCGATAGGTTGATTAGTGGGATCTGCGATATCGACCGCAACATCAGGATAAATGGCCCGACGGGCTTTTCTCGTCATCCAGGAAACGCAAACCTCCGTTTTCCCGGGATCGATGCGCATGACCTTCTAATGGCGCTGCAACCAAGGCTCGCGGCAGCAACCGCTTCAGCCTGTACATCGGGGACTCCAGATCCGTCACACGTGTTACGAGCCATCGGACTCACAAATCCTGAGGCGTTGTCCTCGGTCCGCTTTGGCGTCGGCCGCTTCACAGAGCAAACGGAGGTCGACGAAGCGCTTACGATACTTCGTGAAGAACTCCCTAGAATAGCTGCCCGCGCTTGAGCGACTCATTCCCCCGTTAACCGCTGGATCGCTCAACTAGGTTACCTAGCGCCCCGGACACCAGGCCCCAAACACGCTTTGCGTCGCTATCCTCACCCGTTCCCCGGGACTACCAAACGACAGACCGGGAACAAATCTCAATAGCTGGCTTTTTCGGGGATGACCGCCCGAACTCCCCCGCGAGGGGACGGGTGATCTCCGTCAAAGCGCGGAATGAGATGGATATGGGCGTGAGTGATAGTCTGTCCTGCGGCTGAGCCAATGTTCACCCCGATGTTGTAGCCATCGGGAGAAAGCTCCTTGTCGAGTCTTTCCTTTTCCTTCATCAGCAATTCCCAGCATGCGATAATTTCCCGTTCCGAAAGAGAAAAAAGAGAAGGCACCACACGCCGTGGAACAATGAGGGTATGTCCCTTAGTCACGGGATACTCATCACGCAGCGCCGCGGCAAATTCATTCTGACTGATCCAACGGGAACGATCTAAGAAGGGTGACGCTTGCGGCCTCGACATTGGACGAATCCTCACTGCTGAATGCAGGGAAGGAACAAGAACCCTAGAAAGCTCATGAACGCCCCAATGAGCATTAGCAAGCTCATTGTCGTTCGGACCCCTCCATCCTTTAGCCAGAACAATTCGCTTGGTGGAGGCTCGACAAAAGCAGCGGGTGCAAATTCCTTGATCTTCTTGAGGTAGGCTCCCATCACAGTCCTAGTTCGAATGATCACTAGCACCAAGCCGACGTTGCCGATCGCACCGAAGAGAAGAAGCGCTCGCTTGACCACGGCATCGAGGGGCATGCTTCCAACGCCA
>Ga0070694_100000440_pt1 | contig 22643 bp, 20 predicted proteins | sample KBSK1251metaG_FD_65470 | JGI IMG/M metagenome (GOLD analysis project Ga0070694, IMG submission 65470) | Corn, switchgrass and miscanthus rhizosphere microbial communities from Kellogg Biological Station, Michigan, USA - KBS K1-25-1 metaG | ecosystem: Host-associated > Plants > Roots >... | reverse complement strand
TCGCACACGCATACGCTGGTCACCGATCCCAACGATAAGAACAATGTCTACATCTACGTGTCCGGCACCTCGTTCGTCCGCCAGGCGGAAGAGCTGCCCGGGTGCTCAGGTGAGAAGCCGGACAAGGATCCGAATACGGCCCTGTTTCGCATCGAGGTGATTAAGGTGCCGGTGGCGGCGCCGCAGGACGCCAAAATAGTTTCCAGTCCACGACTGTTCATGGATTCGCGCGGCGTTATTAACAGTCTGAATAACGGCGGCTCGCACACAATGACCGGAGTCTCAAAGCCTTCGGACACGGATCAGTGCCACGACATTACCGTGTACTCCGCGATCGGCTTGGCGGCTGGCGCCTGCTCGGGCAACGGAATCCTTCTGGACATCAAAGATCCGGCTAATCCAAAACGCATCGACGCGGTCAACGATGTGAATTACTCCTACTGGCACTCGGCTTCGTTTTCGAACGACGGGAAAAAAGTCGTGTTCACAGACGAGTGGGGTGGCGGCCTGGCCGCGCGTTGCCGGGCCAACGATCCCAACAAATGGGGCGCCGACGCCATCTTCAATTTGAAGGACAACAAGCTGAGCTTCGCCAGCTACTACAAGTTGCCGGCAGCCCAGGGCGACAGCGAAAACTGTGTGGCCCACAACGGCTCTCTGGTTCCAGTTCCCGGCCGCGACATAAAGGCACAGGCCTGGTATCAGGGCGGCATTTCGATCATGGATTTCACCGACGCCGAACATCCGTCTGAAATTGCTTATTTTGATCGGGGCCCGATTGATCCAAAAATGCTCGTGCTCGGCGGTGATTGGTCCGCCTACTGGTACAACGGAAATATTTACGCTTCCGAGATTGCCCGTGGCCTGGATGTCTTTGAACTGACACCGACGAAGGACCTGACTCAGAACGAAATCGACGCCGCGAAGACGGTTCATATGTCTGAGTTCAACGTGCAGAACCAGCAAAAGATCGAGTGGCCGAAAAAGTTGGTGGTGGCCAAGGCCTATCTCGATCAGTTGGAGCGTTCGCAAGGTCTGCCGGCTGAAAAGATCGCTGATCTGCGAAAGGCGATTGAAAGCGCGGAGAAGGCAAACCTGAACAAATCGTCGCTGGCAACTCTCAAGGGCCTCGCGCCGGGGTTGGACGAGCTCGCTTACGTAACGAAGACTCCTGGCGACGCCAGCCGTCTGCGCGCGTTGGCGGAGATTTTGAAGAGTCCCGTTAAGTGACGGTCTTAGAATCAGTACCGCCCGCGTAAGCGGGTGGGACCACCTACCCCATCCGCTCACGCGAATGGTACTGACTCCATGGCCCCACGCCGAATTCAGCACGGTTAAGGATTCCTGAAAAGTCCGCGGAGCGGACGTCGGCATAAAGCCTGGGGGCGTGAGCCCCAGGATCGCGTCAGGAAAGCCATCAAAGCCCGCGAACCGGGCGGCAGCCGCATCACTTGATTCGGTGTAATCTGCGGATCAATCTCATGGAATCAGCCGCACCAGCGGCCGGTTTTGCTCAATCTTTTGGCCGTTCGGGAGGCCAATCCGCGAAACTGGGGAGTTGATTAAGACGGCTTTGATCGCGAGTCTTTAAGCATCTGTGACAAAAGTCTTCCCCTATCGACCTACTTTCATGTAAGCTACCGCCTCGGACCCACCAGAACCCGCGCCCCAAAACAAATCAATCTGAGGAGCACCCCTATGAAACGCTGCCCGGAGTGTACGTTTCTTTACGAGGATGAGCAGGACCGTTGTGATTGGGACGGCACCGATCTGAGGTTTACGAACTTCCTGCCACCGATACCGATAGTGCCGCCGCAACCCGTCGCTAAAGTGCGGCTCAAATCCATTTGGGGCGGATTTACGATTGCTTTGCTGGTCGTAGTTCTGATCGGCACTGTTCTGGTCACCCTGTATCGCGCCGCGCCGCCCACGTTCAGTTCCGGGTCGGGCCTCAAAGAGAAAACGTTACCAGCTACAAACCAGGACACGAACCCTCCGGCATCAAACGCTTCACCGCAACTGGTAACCGCGCCGGAAATTCCTCCAGAGCCTGCGGAACCTTCCACAGTTCAATCAACGAGCCCGCAAATTAAAGCCAGGAACCGTCCCGTGCCGCTCACTGACGAGAAGGTATTAAAGGCCGCGCCGGTAACCCACATTCAGATTGAGCCGGCCACCCCAAACGTCAGCACAACGAAGCCCGCGACAAGTCAGACATCTTCGGCGCCGCCTGCCAGCCAGAAACCCGCAGCCAGCTCCTATTCCATTCCTGCTCACCCTGAAGCCCCTCCCGCCAGTCCTCAATCCAAAACGCAAACCCAGGAGAAGGATTCGAAATTTAAGTCGCTCTTGAAGAAAGCCGGCCGGGTTCTGAAAAAGCCTTTCTGAGATCCGGAATTTGGACAGGATTTACATGATTTGCATGATTGAAGAAGGCGCTGCCTAAAACATTGCCTCTTTATCGTGTTAATCCTGTCTATTCCTGTGTGCTATTCTTCCCGCTCTTCTGAGTTCAACAGAGACAGCCATGAATAGACTAAAAGTTCGACTGATCGTTTGGATCATTCTGCTGGGCGCTTTGTGCATGCCCAGTGGCACGTTCGGGCAATCCCGACAATCGAAACAGACGGTGGTTGATTGGAGCACTGTTCCTTCGATCCTGGCCCGCATCAAACCGCCAAAATTTGCGGCGCGCGACTTCGTCATCACCAGTTACGGCGCCGTCGCTGATGGAAAGACCGAGGCCACCGATGCGCTGCGCAAAGCCATTGATGCTTGCAACAAAGCGGGTGGCGGCCGCGTCGTAGTGCCCGCGGGAACCTTTCTCACGGGCGCAGTCCATCTCAAAAGCAACGTCAATCTCTACCTCGCCGAAGGCGCCACGCTGAAGTTCAGCACCGATCCAGAAAAGTATCTTCCGGTGGTTTACACGCGCTTTGAAGGCACCGAGTGCATGAACTATTCGCCCCTCATTTACGCATTTGAGCAGGAGAACATCGCGATTACCGGCAGCGGAACCCTGGATGGTTCAGCTTCGGACGAGAACTGGTGGAAATGGACCAGACGGAGCGGGACCACTGAAGCGCCTGCGCGCGCCAGCGTGCGCAAGCTGCTTGATTTTGCTGAGAAAGGCGTGCCGGTGAAGGACCGAGTGTTCGGCAAGGGTGAATATCTGCGGAACAGTTTCATTCAACCTTATCGTTCACGGAACGTGCTTGTAGAAGGCATCCATATTATCAACTCGCCCATGTGGGAGGTCCATCCGGTGCTCTCTGTGAACGTCACCGTGCGCGGCGTGAAGATCTCCACCCACGGTCCAAACAACGACGGCTGCGATCCCGAATCAAGCCGCGACGTGCTGATTGAAGATTGCGAGTTTGATACGGGCGACGATTGCATCGCGATTAAGTCAGGCCGCGACAATGACGGCCGTCGCGTAAACGTGCCTTCGGAAAACATCATCGTGCGCAACTCGACGATGAAGGACGGACATGGTGGTGTGGTCATGGGCAGCGAGTGCTCGGGCGGAATCCGCAACGTGTTTATTGAGAACTGCAAAATGGACAGTCCGAACCTGGAACGCGCGCTGCGGTTCAAATCCAACGCGCGGCGCGGCGGCTTTGCCGAGAATGTCTTTATGCGCAACGTCGAGATTGGTCAGGTGAAAGAAGCCGTGCTGACCATCGACTTCATGTACGAGACAGGCCCCAACGGTCCCTACAAACCCGTCGTCCGCAACGTCAACCTGGAAAAGGTTACCAGCACAAACAGCCCGCGCGTGATGTGGATCGTCACTTTCCCCGGAGCAATCATCGACGGCGTAAGTTTTGTTGATTGCATCTTCCGTGGCGTTCGCGCCAGCGAGGTCGTCGAAGCCAGCGGCTCGATTTTGTTTCGAAACGTCAAGATTGAACCGTTAGAGAAGGGCCGAAGTTTGAACTCGCGTCCGACGTGGCCGTGACCACAGCGCCGGGGTCAGGTCTTCGACTCTGCGATTCTCAGATCCACAGCCTTCGGATAGTCCTTGCTTAAGGGCTATGCTGAATTCCAACAAGGCCTGCGTCCTTCGACCTTCGTGTCCCAGGGTAGCGCGCTTCGCGGTCATACACGTTTGAGAATCGCCAAGCATCTATTTCAAGCTCCTGCGCTGTATGCGGCTTTGCCGCAGCACACGGTAAGCCTCCGGCTTACCGGCAGCTGCTTCTTTCTTGATCTGCGGCTATGCCGCCCTTCGAGGCGCAGCCTCGGTTAATCTTTGAATCACCCATCGGAAAGGCATAGCCTTTCCGCCATGTGCGGCGGCAAAGCCGCGCCTCGCGATTCTTCCGCGATCCTTCTCATCGACTTACGACCTCAATCGCTCGCTCAAGCTGTTCATCGCGCTTTTCTCTTACGCCCTTGATTGTTCGTGATACCGGCACTGTTGGTTGAATGCCGATTCCGTGGTGTTGGGAACCGTCATGCTTCAGCACTTTCATCCCGGTCCACACGATGGTGTAATTGCCGGGCAGGGTGAACGGATTTACGTTGCCGTTGGTGCCCGCGGTGGGTTCGCCGACAATTTCCGCCAGCTTGTATGCTTCGATAATGCCCATGTACGACTCGGCATAGCTAATTGCTCGTCCGTCGGTGAGAAAAGCGAGTTTCGCCTTGAGCCGCGGCGCAGACGGTTTCAGGTCCCAGCGTCCGCCCGTATCGTAATCCACTATGTTGAGGTGATCCGGCTTGGTTCATTTGAGCTTCCTTGTATTCAGCACAAACATTCACCGCTGCTTTGATCCGGGTGATGACCTTTGACGGAAATTATCGTTCGGGACACAGGCGCGGCGCTTATATCACCGACTGCAGCGACTCACAAGAAAAGTACAAGGAAGATTCAGGAAAGATTATTAAATGGGGCAAGATCGCTCTTAATGTTGCCCCGATTGACTAATAGCCGACCAGGGAAATGAACTCCCAGATAGGGATGATCGATTTTTTATCGTGATAGAGGTCCGCCAGAGATCCCGACTTACCTGACAGAATTGCGGGTTTCAAATGAGCGACCCATATTACCTGTCCATAGGCTTTTACGAGACGGTTCAGGATTTCCCTGACCGGAAGATCAATGCACACGAGACTGATGTTTCTCTTCGCAAAGGGGTGAGTTGGATCGAAACCCGACCCACCCTCATAACCGTTGGCATAGCGTTCGGGGTAAAGGGCGGATTCGATAGCCAACCAAAGGTCATCCTGGGCGTCAAATAGTGTTTCGCGTCTAACGCGGAACCGTTGGATCTTAAGATTCAGGACGTTCAAACGATTTTGGCTCTGCCCAGCGGAACGCACATTTACAATTCCGTTGTTAATGGTTATGCGGTAGCCAGGCGCGCGTCGGACGATCGACGACAGCAGTTCCGCAATCGTGTAATTAGTCTTTAGTGATAACGGCGCGTACACCACGTTCGGATCGTCGATCCATTCAACACCCATCGAGATTTGAAAATGCTTCGCGACTTCAATCAATTGATCGAGGGGGGCATTGTCCTTCGGAGCGAACTTCACCGGCTCTGTCAGGAGGTGTTGGGGCCGAGGCCCTTGCGCAGGCGAGAGATATTTGTTTGACGGTTTTTGGGACCAGGCAGAGGTACAGCAGACCGCCACGACAAACGGCGCCAGTACCTTCGGAATCGAGAAACGAAGCAAGCCGAAACTCCCAATCGCAAGTCTTACGAGGTACATACGGTTCGCGCTTCGCGCTCATTGCGGACGAGGACGTCCGCGCTCCCGCCAGAATGTATCACCACCCAACCCAAAAATGGTGCCCTAAGTCGCGCAACGACGAACGAGCTTTGCTTTCGCGAGGCAAGCTAAAGCTTGTACTCTAAAACGTTGGTGCCCACTGTTCAGAGTTCAACCTTCAGGTTGTTTTCTAATAGGGCGCCAGCCCATAAGAAGATGACTTGCGACGCCCTGACGTTGCATGCTTACGGTTCTTCTTCTGGCGCGATCGCCTCCAACGAGTTGACTAAATCAGAGAACTCGGGGCAACCCTCAAAGGCCAGGATTAGATGCTCTTTTCCATTCTGGCCTTGTGCAATATCGTTCTGTAACACTGAAAGCCAGAAATTATAGCCGCCAGTGTCAGGCTCGCGCTGCAGGTACGCGTAGTAAAGATCAGCTACAAACTCCTCATTGGTTCGGTTGAGACTCACGTACTCCGAAGAATAGAAGAGGTACCGCCCGAGAGAACGCGCCTGGGCCAACAAAGCCGGAGCGCCTTGAGCTTGAGCGTTGTTAAGAGAGATCGTCCACGCCTGGTAATCGGCGTCGGGCGCAATTGAGTCCATGGTGCCCAGCCAGAAGAAATCCACGAATTCAGCAGTCTTCTTTGGCGCGGCAGGTGAGCCGGGGTTGCAGGTGGATCCATCCCCCTCGACCGCGATGCATTTGCAGCCATAGACTATGTCTTTTCTGTCATTACTAAGCACGAATCCGTTTACCGTATACTCCTGATAATCATCTGATCTGCAGTCTCTGTTTCTTAAGCAACTGGGTCCGTATTGACGATAGCGGTGATTCCATTCACCTCCTTCGCTGGTTCCGACGTGCTCGCTAAGCTCAGTGCCCTCGCCTTTTTTTGGGTTTCGACAGTTGGTGGTCACTCTGTTAATCGAGTCCCAGAGCGGCATGCGGAACGTCATGGTTTGGCCCAAGTGATCATAGACCTGCCAAAGCACGCGCTTAACCCAGCCGGCAACCAGGCGTTGCTTATCATAAAATGGTGGCAGCACTTCGTTTACAGGGGTGCTGAGATAACGCAACGTGGTTGGTTGTTGGACCGTCATTGGGATATCGACCGGATCACTCGCCAGGCTATAGGTGAAATGTAGGATCACGTCACCCGGACTGTCGCTCTTTGAAACTGATCTGATGGTGACGGTCGAAGATGTTGAGCTATTTGTCTGGCCGGCTATCACGGCCTTGTTGCTGGATATTGACCACGTAAAGGTGCCACCTCCCGGTGACACCGTTGCGGTAACCGTCGAAGTATTTGCATAAGGCATATTGGCTCCGACGGATGGCCCTTGCGGATTTGAAATCGGGATTCCACAGTGCGCGCCCGAACAATGAATGCTGATCGACCCAGGGCAGACAGCGGCGGCCGCCAGCTTTTGCATTTCCCGCGTAGTGGGAACGACATCGTCGCCAGGTAAATACCCAACTGGTCCGGCCGCGGGGATTAGCGGCCGGTCAGCCGCTTTGGCCGCGGTGATGGACATTGACACTCCAACTGACAAAGCACTCATTGAATACTGCTCCCATGGCGATCGAACCGCAGGAGCCACATCATTCAGAACTGTATTGACCTGCGCGGTGACGTTGTCCAGGATCTCAACCCGAGACAGCGCTGATAATCTTTCCTGCTCGGTCGTGTAGGCCGTCAATTCGCTCCCGTTTGCGGAGCGAAACAGCACCAGGGCCTGATAGGTGTGCTGCTTTTCACTCAGGCGAACCGTTACCTGATACGACGCGTATCTTTGCGCGTCTGAAAACCTGGCTCCGCCCTGTGACAAGAACTGGCGAACTGTGGTTCGCCCTCCGGGATGGGAGCGCTCTATCGGTCGATCACTGTCATCAAAGCGAGCCCGATCAAGGTCCTTCCAAAATCCCTTTTTGCCAATCGACTGGTCGGAAGCGTCGCTGTCTGCCGCCTCATTCACCCAGGCGACTTCGTAGTACGCATGGGCGATTCCGCCGGCGTCTGCAACATAGTTTGGTTGAACGTTCAGAAAGTCGCCGGTTCGCGGCGTTGAAAGCTGTGACACCTCAATCGGGTAAATCTCTGAGATTGGACCGGTATGAATTTGCCGCACTTCGAACGTCACATAGTCTGCGGGCCCGGTCTCCTGTTGGCTTGTTGCAAATTGATCGACCGCAGCTGATTGATAACGCATTAAGCGGGCGTAAACGTCACGGATGAGATGCTCTTCCGTGCTGTTTGCTCCCATTTGGGAATCTCGCGGAGTCGACAGAGTTTGTTGCTCGCCGCGAAACCACTGATCCTGTTTTGCCGGTAAGTCCGGGCGAAGCGGAGTCCATCCGCGCGCCAGGCTTGGTTGTGACGAAGAAGTTTCAGTCTGCCATGACTTGCTGGCACGTTCCGCCTGCGATCGGCTGCTTGAGAACCAGATGCCAAATCCCAGCAGGATCATAATTAAGCTGAATGTTGTCAATCGTGCTCTCTTCATAGTTGCTTTCCTCTCTCGCGAAAACTGCAATGACGGGCAAAGCGACTAGCTCATGCCGTCAGGCGGACACAAGTCCCGGCGGGCTTCATTTCTTCTTCTTCGGCACCGCCAATCGAATCTGCGCGAGAAAATTTGCGGCTCCCATGCCGCGATATTTCTGAACCACCGGATCAGAGTCAACCGAATCGGCCGGCTCTACTTTTCCGTCGCGAATCTCAAACAGGCCCTGAGTTTCTGAAACCAGCATATGACCCAAGTAAGGCGAGGCCTTCTTCTTTTTATCCTCGAGGAAAAAGACATATACCCTGCCGTCCTCCGCGGCCTTGAAATTGGCCGGAAGCAGAGCGGCAAAGCTCCCGTCGGCAAACTTGCGGGCGCCTCCGGGTATGCTGATTAGGGTTGATTCGCCAACTGGCGCATCGCCTTTGAGCACCCCCTGCACGCGAACCAGAAAATCATTAGTCATGAATTTTCCGTCCGCTCTCAGATTTGACCGGTGCGCCAGGGCTTTGCCAACGAGAATCAGATCGCTGCGCTTGGCCAACTCTTCGACGTTGGGGTAAATCACGCTGCGAGGCGCCCGATACCTCCATACCAGCTTGCCGCCGGCTTTCTTTGCCCGATCATTTAAGGTGCTTTTGACCTGCTGACCCATTGCCAAAAAGCTTGAAGCGATCATCAGGAGTAAAGCGACTGCAAACCCAGGAAATTTGATTTTCTGACTCATCGATTTGTCCTCCGGCTCGAGATGTCGGCATCGAATTTGGTTTACTCGAGCTGGCAATAGTTCCACCAGCAATAGTCTTCACAATCAGGGTCATCGCCGTGATTGGGACACCAACAATCGAGGTCGTACCAGCAATCGCCGCCGCCACCGCCGCCGCCGCCGCCGCCTCCTCCTCCACAAGTGGTGTAGTCGTTAGTGCAGACCGGGTTGTATTCAGTCCATTGATAGAAGACTGATCCGTTTTGGCAGAACATCGTGTAAGTGACGAAACTTCCGTCACACTCCCACAGGTACCCGTTATGGCATTCAGTCCAGTGGCCATAAGGCACCCGGCTGGTAACTACCGGCGCACTAGGGTTGCAGCTAGGCACTTCGCAGTAACACGATTCCGGATGCCAGACTCCGCCGGTCACGAAACACTGTGACTCGAGTAGTCCGCTAGGGTCACAACTCGGGTAGTAGCAATAGCAGGTGTCGGAATTCCACACTCCACCGGTTATGAGGCATGTCAACTCGCCGCTGCCGTCCGGATCGCACGGGTTACATGGATCGGAAACCGGCTCCGCCGCCGCTGTTGTCTCAGCAACAGGTAGAACAGCATCTTTCGGTTGCGACCTGCGACTAGTTGGAGCACCGTTTACGAGCCAAATCACCAGCACTATTAACGGCACCAGAATGAATACTCTTTTCATAGCATCGGCCTCCAAAACGGATCGCTCCGTCGCTGCATTGATTCATGGCGCGGAGGGTACGCAACCGTCAGGGCAAAGATCAATATTTCTGTCTTGCCCTGAATGGCTATCTCTTGCGCGATGTGGCTACGAATCAATTTGCGACAGATCCAGCAGAAGGGATGGTGCTGGTTCGCAGGTTTCGGCCTGTTTGGCCGAGGCTTTCAGCCGTGACGGCGGAACGCCGTACGTGCGTCTACATTCGCGAGTAAAGTAACTGTCGCTTTCCAGACCAACAGCTGCCCTAACCTGTTTGACTGAAAGCTCGCTGCTTCTCAGCAACTCTCCCGCTACTTTCATTCTCATATTGTGCAGATAAGTCGTCGGCGTGACTCCAACTTCTGATTTGAATTTGTGACGCAGCCGTGACGACGAGAGGCCAGCAATGCGAGCCATACTAACTAACGAGAGACGCCGCTGAACATCAGTCTCAATAATTGTAATCAAACGTCGAATTCTGTGGTCCATAAGGTTGCGCTCCTGTTTTGTTGAAGATGCCCGCGGCCCTTGCTACCGCAGGGAACATCAGAAAAACAACACTTCGTCGCCTACAGAACTCAAAGCAGTCTCAGTCTGTTCGAAGTTCCCCTTTAAGCGGACCGACGCCGTCCGACTGGTAGCTGATCGCTGTTTCCCGATTCGTGGTTTTGTTTCCCAGTTGAGTCGAGAAATCAGCCGGTATCGCGTGATTAATAAATTCCGCTGATTATTGGCGCGGCATCGGCGACAAATGCGCGCCCAGCGCTGAGCAGGTGAGTTTGCTGATTGGGCCAGGCTGCGATTCTTGCTTTGAAGCCTTGACGCGATCGATGTCGGCCTTGCATTCCTGTTCGCTCTTATAGCCTTCGCCTGAGTCGGCGATGATGCGACCGTTGGCGGCTTTCAAATGCCAGCGCCATTCGCCTTTGCTGTCTTTGAAATTGAGTGAGCCGGTTAAAGGTTTTCACCGGCGATCGTGGAAGATCGCGAGTGACTGCGTTACGTCTTGGCCGGCAATGTTGAGCGGAGTTAGCCGACCGTTAACCCCTTGAATGGCGCGAATTCTAACACCAGGCGAGGTTTGAATGGTAAGGGTTCTTGCTGTGCGCGTCCAAGCCCCTTTCAAAAGAACACTTAGCCCCGCAAAGACGGCCGTTTTTCACGAGGTTGTCGAGGCAAACCGGCGTTAAATCTCGATTTCACTGAGAGAAATGGAGGCGGCACCGCTGAAAATCGCCTCTGAACGGGCCAAAATGAAGGCTGTAGGTGGCGAAGTGAAAGGTTTCCCGATTCGGAATGTAAGGTTTACCAGGAGAACTCCGCAGATTACACAGATTAGAAAATAAGACTCAAACTTAGCCACTCAATCAACCCAATCTGTGTAATCTGTGTAATCTGCGGATAAGATATCGTCGCAGTGGTAAAGATCAGACCGAATGGAGCAACGCATGTTTCTTCGACGATACACTTTTTTCCGCGCCGTGGTCCTGGCGTCTCTGACGCTCGTTTCAGTGATGCTCGCACCGGCGCAAACTCAGGCGCAGCGCAAAGACGATATTTATTCGAGGCGGTATATCTCCGCGATCATGGGCAGGGTGTACGACTGGCAGATCAGCAACCCGGTCGAAATAAACCAGCGGAATAATAATTTGTGGGCGCGGGCCGCCTTCTACACCGGGATCATGGCTGCTTACTCCAGAACACACGACAAGAAGTACTTGGAGCAGGCGGTGAAATGGGCTGAGGGCAGGCAATGGAAGCTGGGAGAGAGGCCCAGACATGCAGATGATCAATCTCCCGGCCAGACATATCTCGAACTCTATCTACTTAAGAAAGATCCCGCGATGATTGCGGAGACCAAATCCACCATCGATGCGATGATCAATGCTCCCAAGCCGGGCCGCGAGGACTGGTGGTGGTGTGACGCGCTGTTTATGGCGCCGCCGGTTCTGGCGCGTCTTAACGCAGTCACTGGTGACAAGAAGTACCTCGATTTCCTGAACACTATGTGGTGGGACACAACCGATTTTCTCTTCGATCAAGAAGCCAAACTTTACTACCGGGACAAGAACTATTTTGGGAAGCTGACTCCCAACGGCAAAAAGATTTTCTGGGCCCGCGGCAACGGTTGGGTGATGGCCGGCACCGTAAGGGTCCTGCAATACCTCCCGAAAAATAATCCGGATCGCCAGCGCTATATAACGCTGCTGCGGACGATGGCCGCGTCAGTCAGTCGCCTTCAGGGAGAAGACGGTCTGTGGCGGCCAAGCCTGCTGGACCCGCTGGAGGTGCCCATCCCTGAGACAAGCAGTTCCGGATTTTTCTGTTACGCCATCGCCTGGGGTATCAACCAGGGGTTTCTCGATCGCCAAACTTACCTGCCTGTAGTCAGGAAGGCCTGGCAAGGACTGTCTGGCGCGGTGCATCAGGATGGCAAGCTGGGGAATGTCCAGGCCATCGGTGCTGCACCGGCGAAACTAACGGCTGAAGATAATCAGGAATATGGGTCAGGCGCTTTTCTACTGGCTGGAAGCGAGATGTATAAACTGAAATGAGATGCAAACATCCGCAGATTACGCAGATTACACAGAAGGAGATCCACAAAAAGGCGCAAAAAGCACAAAACTAGAAGAGTGGTAGGGTGCTTCGGTTAGGTCTTTTTTGTGCATCTTGTGCCTTTTCGTGGCTGCCTTTTTTCTTCTGTGTAAGCTGCATAATCTGCGGATAAGATGGAGCCGTGATCATACGTCTCGCAAAGATGAACGACCGGGAAGCGATCAGCAAATTGATTGCTGCGTCGGCGCGACGGCTGAGCCGCGAACATTACAACGACGCGCAAATCGAAGCGGCGATTGCGACGGTGTTTGGTGTCGATAGCGATCTGATTGAAGACGGCACCTATTTTGTCGCTGAAACCTCTGAGGGGTTGATTGGCTGCGGCGGCTGGAGTCGCAGAAAGACTCTTTTTGGAGGAGACCAATACTCTGCAAGGGACGCCGGATATCTCGACCCGCGGTCAGAGCCGGCAAAGATTCGCGCCTTTTTTATTCACCCGGCCCACGCGCGGAAGGGAGTCGCGCGCGCAATCCTTTCGCGCTGTGAAACCGAAGCCCAGGCTCAAGGGTTTCGCGCCCTCGAGTTGATGGCGACGCTTCCCGGGATCGCGTTTTACGAGTCGTGTGGTTTCGCGAAGATTGGTAATTACGATCTCGAACTTACTGTCGACGTAAAGCTCGAACTGGTGCCCATGCGAAAAGAGATTGGGACATCCGCAGATTACACGGATTGAAAAAGCTTAAGACCCGAACCTTGCAGCTCAATCAACCTAATCTGTGTAATCTGCGTAATCTGTTGATAAGTATTTGAGCGCTTCTTCCAGAGTGAACCTTCCTTCATAGAAAGCCTTGCCAACAATGACGCTGTCGATTCCGAGATGGCTGACAGCCTGAAGGTCTTTTAGGTCCTGAAGTGAAGAGACTCCGCCCGAAGCAGTAACTTTCACGCCGGCTCCGGCAATCAAACACGTCTGCTCGATGTTCGGACCGTGCAGCATGCCGTCGCGGGCTACGTCCGTGTAGATGATTCTCTGCACTCCTATTTCTGCGACGGTATTGGCGAGAGTGAGAGCGCTTATGGATTCAGTCTGCTCCCAACCATGCGTGACCACCCTTCCCTTCTGTGCGTCTATCCCAACGGCGATGTGGCTGGGACCAAAGCGACGGACCAGCTCAGTTAAAGTATCTGGCGACTCGACGGCGACAGTTCCAATCACCACGCGCGTGACTCCAAGTTCGATGACCTGTTCGACATCCTGGCTGCGGCGCAGCCCTCCGCCGAATTGAATCGGGATGTCGACGGCCCGGATGATCTCGCGCAGCACCAGGCGATTCGCTGAATTCGGTTCAGCAAACGCACCATCCAGATCCACAACGTGAAGCATCTCTGCTCCGGAAGCGGCAAACGCTTTGGCCACGTCAACCGGATCGCCATCATAGACTTTTGTCGAGTCCTTGCGCCCCTGAGTCAGGCGTACGCAACGGCCGTCGCGAAGATCTATTGCCGGAAGAATTATCATCAGGTTTGTTTGGGCAGTGTCCCAATTTCAGTTTTACTCCGCGTAGGTCTCTGCGACCTCTGCGTCTCTGCGGTGAATAGCTTTTGGGAATACTCACCGCAGAGGCGCAGAGAACGCAAAGGTGATGCTGAGAATTTCAAATTCACTATCTGTGTTTGCGAACGACTTCCATGACCTGATCGAAAAGTAAGGCGTTGGTGGAAATCGCGTTGCCTCCTTGAATCGTGCTGCGGCCCTGCCAATCGGTGAATCTGCCGCCTGCCTCTTCGACAATTGGCAACAGGGCCGCGCAATCCCAGACATTCATTACAGGATCGAGCATGATGTCGGCACGGCCGGTAGCTACGAGGATGTGGCCATAAGCATCACCCCACGTGCGTCGCGCGCTCACACGTGCCTGCAGAACTTCAGCGGCAGGACCAAAACCATTCTGCGCGCAGGTTCCAAAGTCCGTGCACAAAAGTAATCCTTCGGACAAAGAGCTCGTAGGGGAAACGCGGGCTGGTTCACCATTCCAAAAACATCCCAGGCCGCGCGCAGCGTAGACAAGTTCATTCAAGGCCGGAAGATTGACCGCGCCCAGAACCGGCTCCTCATCAATCTCCAAACCAATCAGCACCGCGTAAAGCGGGACTCCATGCACAAACGAGTAAGTTCCATCGATCGGATCGATGATCCAGCGGCGTCCGGATGTGCCAAACCGCTCCCCTTCTTCCTCTCCCAAAATGCCGTCGGCGGGAAACGATTGAGTAATCGCGCTACGGATATAGGTTTCGGCTTCACGATCGGCGTTGGTAACGAACGTGCGGTCCGCCTTGCGCTCCGTCACAAACGAGCTCTTGAAATAATGTCTGGTAATTTCGCCGGCTTCGCGTGCCAGGTGCGCCGCAAAGTCGAGCAACTGTCTCAGCTCTAACGGGTCTGTCATTGTTTTCTCGTCATGAGTTTTGATCGTCGTGGCCGCAGGTTTTTCTCTAGCCCAGGCGTTTACAGGGTGTGTCAAAGGCGCGAAATGTAATAGCCTGGGGCAACGCCCCAGGTGAGTGTCAAGCGACATTTAGAAAGCGCTGAAAGCGCGAAATAGAATTATTAAAGGAAGACAATACTGATTAATAACGCTGACGTTATTTCGCGCTTTCAGCGCTTGGTTCGTGCAACTACCGCAACCTGGGCCGATGGCCCAGGCTATTACATTTCGCCCCTTTGGCGCTGGAACTCCGAGTTTTGACACAGCCTCTTTACGCCTGGGCTACAGAAACATCATTCAAATTCGGGCACCTACGAACGTCCCAGTTAGCCGCACATATTTCGCTCGTCTGGAGCTTCAAGATCGTTGGCGATTCTGGTTCCATACACATTCAGTCCCTCCGGAACCGGGAACTAGAATAGCCGCCCGCGCAATCGGCGCTTTTATGCCACTAGTTTGATGAACCTGTCTGCCGGCGACGCACGAGTTCATCACGGATTGATCCCAACTTCACTCCTCGATCCACCAGCAGCACGATCAAGTGATAGAGCAGGTCGGCGCTCTCGGATACCATCTCTCCCGGGTCATCGTTTTTCGCCGCGATGATCGTCTCGCTCGTTTCTTCACCAAGCTTCTTAAGAATCTTGTCCAGGCCTTTTTCGAAAAGATACGTCGTGTACGAGCCTTCCGGACGCTCTCTCTGTCGCGACTCAATGAGCTGGTAGAGTTCATCGAGAACCGTGCCGAGACTCTGGTCGAGTCCAACGTCATCAACGACTTCGCCTTCGAGGTCACGATGAAAACAGGACCGCTTGCCGGTGTGACAGGCTGGACCGGCCGGTTCGACCAGGACCGCCAGCGCATCGCCGTCACAGTCCTGGCGTACCTCTACGACGCGTTGGATGTTGCCGGACGTCGCGCCTTTGTGCCACAGCTCGGATCGTGAACGCGACCAGAACCAAGTCTCGCGCGTGGCTAAGGTCTTCTCCAGACTTTCGGCGTTCATGTAGGCGAGTGTGAGCACGGCGCCGGTTCGCGCATCCTGGACGATTGCCGGAATCAGCCCGCGCTCATCGAATTGAATCTGACTGGAATCGAAGCTCATCGCACAACTACTCCCCGCTCGCGCAGATAATTCTTAACATCCCCGATCTTGAATTCACCAAAATGAAAGAGTGACGCCGCCAGGACCGCACTGGCGCCACCGGCCGTCAGGGCTTCATAAAAATGCTCGAGCTTTCCGGCCCCGCCTGATGCGATCACCGGAATTCTGACAGCGTCTGCTACGGCTCTGGTAAGTTCAATGTCGTAGCCTTCCTTTGCGCCATCACGATCCATGCTGGTCAGCAGAATCTCGCCGGCTCCCATTCGTTCACATGTCAGTACCCACTCCAGCGCGTCGCGTTCTACGTTCCGGCGACCACCGTGCGTGAAAACTTCCCAGCCCTTGTCAGGATCGTTCGGGGCGCGGCGTTTGGCATCAATTGCAACCACAATGCATTGGCTGCCGAAAGTCTCGGCCGCATCGGCAATCAGGTTAGGGCACTCCACCGCGGCGGTGTTGAGTGAGACTTTGTCGGCGCCGGCGCGGAGCACCGCGCGAATGTCCTCCACTGAACGCAAGCCACCCCCGACGGTGAACGGGATGAAGACTTCATCGGCAACCCGTCGGACCATTTCGATGAAGATGTCTCGCTGGTCGGACGAAGCCGTAATGTCGAGGAAGGTGAGTTCGTCCGCGAGTTGTTCATCGTAGATCCTCGCCTGGGCCACCGGATCGCCGGCATCAACCAGCGAGACAAAGCGAACCCCCTTGACCACGCGACCGCGATCAACGTCCAGACAGGGAATGACTCGTTTCGCCAGCATCTTATGTAGCGCAGACTGTCCAGTCTGCGCTTGTGGGCTTTGCCAAATGTATCCGCAGGCAATCGCCAAGCTGCAGAGCAGCGGTCAGAGTTAAGCCAGGGCGAGGCTTTGCGAGCCTTGGGTACGAACCATCCAAAGTGATCGAGCCCCAAAGGGGCGACCGCGATCACGGGTAGCATTTATTCTCTGTCGCCGCTTCGCGGCTTTCCACACATAACTGGCCGTCACCCAAAGCTCGCAAAGGCATTCATATAGTTGACTCACCTCAGCGCAACCCGAAGGGTTGCCAGAAAGTGGCCGGTGGTCGGAGTCCGCGGAGACCACCGGAAAAGTCATTAGTCATGACCGCACCCCGAAGGGGTGCCAGACGTCAGGTCAACGTAAAGGATTTTTACCGCGAAGGATCTGGCACCCCTCCGGGGTGCGACCCAATTAATATCGCATTCCCGGTGGTCTCCGCGGACTCCGACCACCGGCTACTTTCTTGCAACCCTTCGGGTTGCTTAGGTGAGCAACTATATAGTTACCCTCGCAAAGCCTTACCTTGGGCTTAACTCTGATCGCTGCTCCGTAGCTGGTTTTCCGCTGCGGACTCCGCAGGCTGGACAGCCTGCGGTACATCTCTCCAGCTGCCGCATCGGACTCGATCCGCAAAGTTCGCAAGCATCTGGAGTCCTACCGCCTGACTTTTCTCCGGGTGAAACTGCACGCCACACAGATCTCCGCGCCCGATCACCGAAGGATAGGTAATCCCATAATCCGTCTCACCCGCGACCAGCGCCGGATCGTCTACGTCGCAGTAGTACGAGTGCACAAAATAGACGAACGCGTCATCTTCGATCCCTGACAAAATCGGATGAAAGTTCCGCTTTCTAATTTGATTCCAGCCCACCTGCGGCACCAGCTCTTCATCGGGCAGACGCCTTACCCGCCCGCGTATCAAACTGAGACCGGCCGCGTTACCAAACTCTTCCGAAGTTTCGAACAACAACTGCATACCGACGCAGATACCAAGCAGAGGCGTGCCGCCGGCTACTCGATCGCGGACCAGTTCGTCGAAACCACGAGACGACAACGCCTTCATACAAGCGGCGAATGCGCCCACGCCCGGAAGCACCAGTCCTTTCGCGTGGCGCAAGACGGAAACGTCGCCGGTTATGGTGGCCTGGTTGCCGGTGGCGGCAAAAGCCCGCTCGACTGAACGCAGGTTTCCCACTCCGTAATCGATGATGGCCAGGTCCGTCATGTGCCTACAAGCTTCCTTTGGTGCTCAACACGCCCTTTACGCGCGGATCGCGCGCGACTGCCTGTCGCAAAGCACGGGCGACCGCTTTGAACGAAGATTCCAAAATGTGATGAGTGTTGCGCCCACGCAAGAGATCGAGGTGCAAGTTGCAGCGCAGGCTTTCGGCAAACGAGCGCCAAAAGTGTTCCGCCAATTCAACCGAAAAATTTCCGATCTGCTGCTTGCGGGTTTTTACTTCGTAAACCAGGTAGAAGCGCCCGGAAAGATCCACGACGGCGCGACACAGCGCTTCATCCATCGGGACCAGCGACTCGCCATAGCGAGCAACGCCGGCCTTGTCTCCGAGCGCTTGAGCAAATGCCTGGCCCAGACAGATCGCCACATCTTCGACTGAGTGGTGATCGTCAACCTGTAGATCGCCCTTACAGATAATTTCCAGATCGAAGAGGCCGTGTTTGGTAAACAGTTCGAGCATGTGATCGAGAAAAGGAATGTCTGTAGCAATCCTGGCGATTCCCTTTCCGTCGAGCGACAGTCGAACTTTGATGTCAGTCTCTTTGGTCCGACGTTCAACCGCTGCGTTTCGAAACCGATTGCCTGGCTTTTTAGTCATAGTTGTTCGCCCCCCTCTCTTTTCACGAAGAGCTCGCGCAGGATTGAGATCAGGAAATCATTCTCTGCGGGCGTGCCGACGCTGATGCGAAAGCAATCCTGCAAAAGCGGATAGGCACTCACGTTACGAATCAGGATGTCGCGCCGCAGCAACTCTTCATAGATTTGACCCGGCGGGATAGTCGACCGCAGCAGCATAAAGTTGGCTCGTGAAGATTTCGGCGTAAGCCCCGGTATGCGCTTCAGTTCAGCACACAGGCGATCCCGCTCAGTACGGATGAGACTGATCAGAGGCTCAAGTTCCGTCTGGTACATCTCGATGGCCACTTCGGCCGCCGTCTGCGAAAACACATTCAGGTTGTATGGCAGCACGCTCTTGGATATCTCGCGGACCAAATCGGGCGCCGCCAGCAGATAACCAACCCGCAGCCCCGCCAGGGCCATCGCTTTGGAAAAAGTTCGGAGCACGATGAGATTTTCGTGCTGCTCAAGAAGCGGCAAAGCGGTCTGATCAGAAAACTCAAAGTAGGCTTCGTCAATTACCACCAGCCCATGGGTCGCGTTCAGTATCGTGGCGAGATCGGAGTGCGACATCACGCAACCAGTTGGATTGTTTGGAGAGCAGATAATCACCACATCGGGTTTTGATAATTCAATCTCGGATTTCAAAGCAGGAAGATCGAATTCCAGCTCGGAATTCAGCGGCACGCTAATCACATCGGCGCTCAGGATTCTGGAAATTTGCCGGTACAAAGCGAACGTTGGTTCGCTAATCAGCACCCGCTTTCCTTCGGCCAGAGTGACCATCAGCACCGCCTGAATCAATTCATTCGAACCATTACCGGCTATGATCCCGTCCGGCGTCCAGCCACTGTGTTCCGCCAGCCGTTGATGCAAACTCTCCGGGACGAAATCCGGGTATTGTGACCAACGCCGCCGCTCCAGGCGCCGCAGCACCTCCTCTTTGATCCTGAGCGGCGCATCCCAGGGGTTTTCGTTTTGATTGAGTTTGAGGCGCGCCTTCGCACGCTTGAGCGAGTAAGGCGAAAGCTCGCGCACTCTCTGTTTGATTGTGTGCAACGTGTCAGTCATTCAACATCATGAGCTCTTGCTCACGACCCCGTCATAGAATTCGGCTCAGCCGATTGATGTGCGGAAAGCCTCCGGCTTTCCGTTAACACCTTCCTCCCCGTTTACCGAGGCGAGGCTTAGCCTCGCCTCGATGATGAGATGGGTGCTGGTCGGAAAGCAGAGCCTTTTCGCACATCAAGGGGCAAAGCCCGAACGTGCAAATCCGATGTCCCTTCAAGCTTGATTCTCCTCCACTCGGATCAAAGCCGATCTTGCATGCGCCTCAAGCCCCTCAGACCGAGCCAGAGTAGCGATCATCTGTGCTGTGCGCGCGAGCTCTGTTTCTGAAAACTTCACGGTGTTAGTGCGTTTCACAAAGTCGCGCACACTCAACGCGGACGAAAATCGAGCCGCGCCGCCAGTGGGCAACACATGGTTAGGTCCGGCCAGGTAGTCGCCGACCGCCTCAGGCGTAAACTGGCCGAAAAAGATGGCGCCGGCGTTCCGCACCTTTGCCGCTATCGCCTCTTCATTAGCGGCCATAATCTCCAGGTGCTCAGGAGCCAGCTCGTTCACGAGATCACAGCCTCCCTCCATGTCTTTGACGATGATGATCGCGCCAAAATCTCGCAGAGATTGAGCGACGATCTCCGACCGAGGCAACCGCCGAACTTGAGTCTCCAACTCGCCGAACACACTCTGCGCCAAATCGTCGCTGGTGGTGACGAGCACGGACGAGGCATCTTCACTATGTTCCGCCTGGGCCAGGAGATCACTCGCCACAAAGCCGGCGCGCGCGGTCTCATCGGCAATCACCACAACCTCAGACGGACCCGCCAGCGAATCGATTCCCACAATCCCGTAGACCAGCTTCTTCGCCGCCGTAACATAACGGTTTCCTGGCCCGGTAATTTTGTCCACGCGGGGAACCGTCCGGGTCCCATAAGCCAGCGCGGCGACCGCCTGCGCGCCGCCAACTGCGTAGACCTCGGTTACCTCGAGTTCAACCAACGCCGCCGCAATGGCCGGATTCTCCTGAAGCGCCTTTGGTGGAGTGACGACCACAATTCGATCAACGCCTGCTACCTGCGCCGGAACAACGTTCATCACTACCGATGAGGGATAGCTGGCGGTTCCTCCGGGGACATAGACGCCGACTTTCTCGATTGGCGTGACCCGCTGTCCCAGCGACACACCGTCCTGATCATCGATCAGCCACGATTCCTGGCGCTCGTGTTCGTGAAATTCCCGCACCCGTTTGATTGCTTCACGCAGCGCGGCCACCACCTCGCGGTCGGCCTGAGCTGCGAATGTTCGCAGCGAGCGCTCATCAACTCGTATGTCGGCGATCTCGAGTAAATAATTGTCGAACTGCCGGGCATAATCGACGAGCGCCGCATCTCCGCGCGCGCGCACGTCTGCGGCGATCGCGGCGACCTGATTCATCAAGCCGGCATCGTAGGCAACACCCCGCTCGCGAATTTGTTTCAACTTAGCCGCGAGCCGGGCTGTCTCTTTGGTCGAGATGACGTCGATCATGTGGCACGTGCATCTTGCGCGTGACTCACGGGCGGGACGCCCGGGCCACTGCGCGCAACAGCACTACTCCTTTCAATGCAGATATGAGCTTGGCAATCACCGTAGCCTTCAGTTGATAACTGGCCCGATTTACCACCAGTTGGGCCGCTGATGCGGCGATCACTTCAGTCACCTTTAGACCGTTCTCGCGGAGTGTGCTCCCCGTCTCAACCAAATCGACTATGCAATCCGCGAGTCCCAAAACCGGCGCCAGCTCCACCGATCCTGAAAGCTGAATGATCTCGACCGGCTGACCACGCGCGCCGAAATAGCGAGAGGCGATGCGCGGATACTTGGTAGCAACTCGCAGCATTGAGTGTCCGTTATCCGGCAAGTCTGCCGGCGCGGCGACCGCAATCCGGCAAGCGCCGATTTCCAGACTGAGCGGCTGGAGCAGATCCGCTTCCGATTCGAACAGAACATCACGGCCAACTACTCCACAATCGGCAATGCCGTGCTCGACATAGACTGGAACGTCCGAGGGCTTCACGAAAATGAATCGGGTCTCTCCGGACTCATCCAGGCAAGCCAACTGCCGCGGATCGCGATGCGCCGGCAAAGAAAGCCCGGCGGCCGCAAACAAATCCAGAGTCTCCGCCTCAAGTCTCCCCTTGGGAATGGCAATCGTCAGCTGGGCCATCAAGTTCCCTCCCCATCTATCCGCACTTGTCGATTCGAGGCGCGTAGTTTCATGGCTTTTTGAAACACCGTGCAGGCGTCGTCAACGTCGGATGAGACCAGCACGTTTTCCGTTTGATTCGACAGATTCGATTGCTCCTCTTTGGCCAACAACTCAGCGAGCGCATCGAGCTCAACGACGAATCCGACAGCCGGCTCATCCCTGCCAAACTTCCCGGTCAGATGGTCGTAACGTCCACCGCTACCCAGACGCACCCCGAGACCTCCGACGTATATCTTGAAAGTGAGTCCGGTGTAGTAATCGAGTCGGGAAACATCGCCGAGGTCAATCTCAAAATTCGAGGCATAGCCGAGCGATTCAACGATGCGCCACAAACTCTCCAGGCGATCGAGAGCCGCGCGCGAACGGGTGTTGGTAATGACCTGACGCGCCCGGGCGAATATTTCACTTCGCCCCGACAATTGGATCAGATTTGCGAAAGCCGCAGATTCTTCCGCGGTTGTGTAGGTGTTAAGAAAAAGCTCGAGCTCCGAAAGCGCGCGAATATCCACCAAACGGCGCAGCTCATCCCGGGCTTTCGCGTCCAGTCCAAGGTTCTCAACTATGCCGCTGAAAATCTCTGCATCGCTGAGAGTAATCACAAAGCTGCGATTAAGCTGAAGTCTCTGCAGGAGCTCGGTGGCAATCGCGAGAATCTCCATGTCTGCCGCCGTCGTATTTTTTCCCAACAACTCACAACCAATTTGAGTCAACTCGCGACGCCAATCAGCTTTGGATTGAGTGTGCTGACGAAAGACGGTCGCCGAGTAACACAGCCGCAAGGGGCGGGCGCGTTTGGCAAAGAGTGTCTCAGCCGCGCGAGCAATACTGGTTGTGACATCTGGTCTGAAGGCGAGCAAACGCCCATCAACGTCCAC
>Ga0070694_100000439_pt1 | contig 22673 bp, 20 predicted proteins | sample KBSK1251metaG_FD_65470 | JGI IMG/M metagenome (GOLD analysis project Ga0070694, IMG submission 65470) | Corn, switchgrass and miscanthus rhizosphere microbial communities from Kellogg Biological Station, Michigan, USA - KBS K1-25-1 metaG | ecosystem: Host-associated > Plants > Roots >... | reverse complement strand
GGGGGAAGGGGGAACCGGAAGGCGGAAGGGGAAGGGCAGGGGCAGGGGTAGGGGCAGTCAGCAGCAAGGACGCGAAGCACGATGAAGATTACGAAGCTCCACGCGCGGGAGATTCTCGATTCGCGCGGCAATCCCACCGTCGAAGTGGACGTCACCGCCGGGAGCGCATTCGGACGCGCGGCCGTGCCGTCGGGCGCGTCAACCGGCGAGCGTGAAGCGCTCGAACTGCGCGACGGCGACATGAAGCGCTATCTGGGGAAGGGCGTCCGCAAGGCGGTCGAGAACGTCAACGGCGAGATCGCCAGGGCGATCGTCGGCGCAGACCTCGACCAGCGCGCGCTCGACGAGAAGATGATCGCGCTCGACGGCACGCCGACCAAGAGTCGCCTCGGCGCCAACGCGCTGCTCGGCGTGTCGATGGCCGCGACCAGGGCCGCCGCCGCCGCCGAAGGACGCCCGCTCTACGAATACATCGGGCAGCTGGCCGGGCGGACCGAGCGCAGCTACACGCTGCCAGTGCCGATGATGAACATCCTCAACGGCGGCGCGCACGCCGACAGCAGCGTCGACCTGCAGGAGTTCATGGTCATGCCGGTCGGGATGCCCACCTTCGCCGAGGCGCTCCGCGCTGGCGTGGAGATTTTCCACGCGCTGCGCGGGATCCTGAAGAAGGCCGGCCACTCGACCGGCGTCGGCGACGAAGGCGGGTTCGCGCCGAACCTGAAATCGAACCGAGAGGCGCTCGACATCGTGCTCCAGGCCATCGCGAAGGCGGGCTACGCGGCCGGCGAGAACGTCTTCCTCGCGCTCGACGTCGCGTCGAGCGAGCTGTGGGACAACGGGAAGTACGTCTTCAGGAAGTCCGGCGAGCCGACGCGGACCTCCGCGCAGATGATCGACCTGTGGACCGACTGGGTGCGGCAGTACCCGATCGTCTCGATCGAGGATGGCCTCGCCGAGGGGGACTGGGAGGGCTGGAAGGCGTTGACGCGCGCGCTCGGCGACCGCGTGCAGCTCGTGGGCGACGACGTGTTCGTGACCAACCCCGCGATTCTCAAGCAGGGGATCGCGGACAAGGTCGGCAACGCGCTGCTGGTCAAGCTGAATCAGATCGGCACGGTGACGGAGACGCTCGACGCCATCGCCATGGCGAGACATGCGGGGTACGGCACGATCATCTCGCACCGCTCGGGGGAAACCGAGGACAGCACCATCGCGGATCTCGCCGCGGGCACGTCCGCGGGTCAGATCAAGACCGGCTCCGCGAGCCGCAGCGACCGCGTCGCCAAGTACAACCAGCTGCTGCGCATCGAAGAGGAGCTCGGCTCGAATGCGAAGTACGCCGGGCGCACCGCGATTCGCCAGCTCTCGGTGAGGTCCGCCTGAAGGGCGGTAAGGTCCGGCTAAAGCCGGACCCTACGTACGTAGGGTCCGCCTTCAGGCGGACCGAAGGATTCTATGTATCGACTTGTCTTGCTTCGCCACGGTGAAAGCGTCTGGAACCAGGAGAACCGGTTCACCGGGTGGACCGACGTCGACCTGAACGAGAAGGGGCGCACGGAGGCGCGCGAGGCGGGCCGGCTGATGGCGGCCGAGAAGTTCGAATTCGACGTCGCGCATACCTCGGTGCTGAAGCGGGCTATCCGGACGCTCTGGATTGCGCTCGACGAGATGGACCTGATGTGGATTCCCGTCCACAACTGGTGGCGGCTGAACGAACGCCACTACGGCGCGCTGCAGGGGCTGAACAAGGCCGAGACCGCGGCGAAGCACGGCGAGGAGCAGGTGAAGATCTGGCGCCGCAGCTACGACATCGCTCCGCCTCCGCTCGAGCCCATCGACCCGCGCCATCCGTCGCACGATCGCCGGTACGCGTCGCTCAAGCGGTCAGAGCTGCCGCTCACCGAGTCGCTCAAGGACACGGTCGCCCGATTCCTGCCCTGCTGGCACGAGGCCATCGCGCCCGACATCCGCGCCGGGAAGAAGGTCCTGATCGCGGCGCACGGCAACAGCCTCCGCGCGCTCGTCAAATACCTCGACAACGTCTCCGAGCGGGACATCCTGGAGGTGAACATCCCGACGGGAATTCCGCTCGTGTATCTGCTGAACGAGGACTTGAAGCCGCTGCAGAAGTTCTACCTGGGGGACCAGGAGGCGGTGGCCGCGAAGATGGAAGCCGTCGCGAATCAGGGAAAGGCGCGGACGTAGAAAATCCCAAACCCCAAAACCCAAATCCCAAACCCCAACGTGGGATTTGGAACTTGGGATTTGGGATTTGGGATTTGTTGTCTAGTTCTGGCCCTCGACGGTCGGCTCTTTCGCCTCGTCGGCGCCGATGCGCAGCGAACGGAGGAAGCGCTTGTCGTTCGCCGTCAGCTCGAACGCGCGGCGCCCGGCCAGCAGGCGCGCAGGCGTGGTGATCTTGGTTACGGCCGCGCCGTTGTTGCGGTTCACGAACCCAACAACCGCTTCGAGCGTCACCTTCATGTCGAAGCCGGCTTCGCGTGCCTTCGCGCGGCACGCCTCCACCTGGGAATTTTCGGCGACAGCAGCGGCGATCGCGTCGGCCAGCTCCTTTGCGAACCGGTTCACGACGTCATCCATGACCTGCTTCCTCCTCACACCGCCGCCGGGCCGGGATCCGGGGCGTCTCCCGATCCGAACCTGCCGAGGCCGGGGAGGCGTAGCAGGGATCGGGCGCCAAAGGTGTTCATCTGTATGGGTTTAGCCTTACAGAAGGCTATCGGCATTGTAGGGACAGTACTGTAGAGTGTCAAGAAACCGGCGATTTTCGGCCTGTTTTGAGCATCTCCGAACAGACGACCCGCCTGCTTTGCACAACCGTTCGCCGCTCCCGGGACACACAAGCTGTTGAAGTAGAATCGCGAGGCACCACATGGCAGACGGTCCGAGCCACCGTTTCTACCGCACGCCCGCTGACCTTTCCGACTTCGACCCCGACCGAGACCTTGCCGCCCCAGGCGTCTTCCCGTTCACCCGCGGGGTGCAGCCTTCGATGTACCGCGGCCGCCCGTGGACGATGCGGCAGTACGCGGGATTTGCGGATGCCGCAGAGTCGAACCGGCGCTACAGATATCTGCTGTCGCAAGGCGTCAGTGGGTTGAGCGTCGCCTTCGATCTGCCGACGCAAATCGGCTACGACTCCGACCATCCGCTCGCGGCCGGCGAGGTGGGGCGCGTCGGCGTCGCGATCGATTCGATCGAGGACATGGCGGCGCTGTTCGACGGCATTCCGCTCGACCGTGTCTCGACCTCGATGACGATCAATGCGACCGCCATCATCCTGCTCGCGCTCTACGTCGCGGTGGCAAAGCGGCAGGGCGTCGCGCCGGGCGCGCTCTCGGGCACGGTGCAGAACGACATCCTGAAGGAGTACGTCGCGCGCGGCACCTACATCTACCCGCCGCGCCCCTCGCTCCGCATCGTCACCGACATCATCGCCTTCTGCGAGCGCGAGCTGCCGCAGTGGAACACGATTTCGATCAGCGGGTATCACATCCGCGAGGCGGGCTCGACCGCCGTGCAGGAGGTCGCCTTCACGCTCGCGCACGCCAGCGCGTACGTCCAGTCGGCGATCGACGCCGGCCTCGACGTCAACGCCTTCGGGCAGCGCATCTCGTTCTTCTTCAACGCGCACAACGATTTTCTCGAGGAGATCGCGAAGTTCCGGGCGGCGCGCCGGCTCTGGGCGCGGCGGATGCAGGAGCGGTTCGGCGCGACCAACCCCCGCGCGCAGCAGCTTCGCTTCCACACGCAGACCGCCGGCAGCACCCTGACCGCCCAGCAACCCGACAACAACATCGTCCGCGTGGCGCTGCAGGCGCTCGCCGCGGTGCTCGGCGGCACGCAATCGCTGCACTGCAACGGGAAGGACGAGGCGCTGGCGCTGCCGACCGAGGAGAGCGCCACCACCGCGCTGCGGACGCAGCAGATCATCCTGCACGAAAGCGGCGTCGCCAACGCCGTGGATCCGGTGGGTGGTTCCTACGCCATCGAGGAGATGACCTCGCGCATCGAGCGCGAGGCGTCAGAGCTGCTGGACCGGATCGATGGCCTCGGCGGCACCCTCGCCGCCATCGAGGCCGGCTACATTCAGCAGCAGATCCAGGACGCGGCCTACCGCGCGCAGCAGGCGGTCGACTCCGGCGAGGCGGTCGTGGTCGGCGTGAACAGGTTCGCCGACGCCGGCGCGCCCGCCACCGAGGTCTTCCGCATCGATCCCGACATGGAACGCCGGCAGGTGGAACGCGTCCGCGCCGTACGGGCCAGCCGCAGCGAGCGCGAATGGCGTACGGCGCTCGACGCGGTCGCCGCGGCCGCGCGCGGGACCTCGAATCTCGTGCCGCCCATCATCGCCGCAGTCGAGGCACGCGCCACGCTCGGCGAGATCGCGGACGCGATGCGCAGCGTCTTCGGCGAGCACCAGGACGTTTCTCCCGTCGCCGCCGCCGCGCGACCCTGATGGACCCTCTCCTCGACGTCCAGCATCTGTCCGTCACCTTTGGCGGCGCGTCCCCGGCAGTCGACGATGTGAGCTTCCAGGTCGCGGCCGGCGAGACACTCGGCCTGGTCGGCGAGTCCGGGAGCGGCAAGTCCGTGACCGCCTTCTCCATTCTTCGCCTGATCCAGCCGCCGGGCCGCATCACCGGCGGCAGGGCGATCTTCCAGGGACGCGACCTGCTGACGCTCCCGGAGAGCGAGATGCGCGAGGTGCGCGGCGCCGGCATCTCGCTGATCTTCCAGGAGCCGATGACGGCACTCAACCCGGTGATGCGCGTGGGCGATCAGATTGCGGAGGCGCTGCTCGTCCATGGCAGGGCCACGCGCGCCGAAGCCAGGGCGCGGGCGGTGGAGCTGCTCGAGGCGGTGAAGATTCCGGATGCCGCCCGCCGCGTGCGCGATTACCCGCATCAACTGTCCGGCGGCATGCGGCAGCGCGTGATGATCGCCATCGCGCTCGCCTGCCGGCCGCCGCTCGTCATCGCCGACGAGCCGACGACCGCGCTCGACGTCACGATCCAGGCTCAGGTCCTGGAACTGCTTCGCGAGCTCAAGGCGCGCTACAACCTGGCGCTGCTCCTCATCACGCACGACTTCGGCGTCATCGCCGAGATGGCCGACCGCGTGGCCGTCATGTTCAAGGGGAAGATCGTCGAGCAGGGGCCGGTACGCACCATCCTTCGTCAGCCTTCGCACGAATACACGCGGAACCTTCTCGCGGCGGTTCCCGGGGCGCGCTGATGGCGCTCCTCGAAGTCCGTCACCTGGTCAAGCACTTCGTCCGCAAACAGGGACTGCTCCGCCCGCCCTCCGTCGTCAAAGCCGTGGACGACGTGAGCTTCACGATCGAAGAGGGGGAGATGTTCGGGCTGGTCGGCGAGTCGGGCAGCGGCAAGAGCACGACGGGCCGATGCATCCTGCGGCTGATCGAGCCGACTTCAGGCGAGGTGGTGTTCCGGGGCGAGAACGTGCTGCAGTTTTCGGCCGAGCGGATGCGGGCGGCGCGCCGCGATCTGCAGATCGTCTTCCAGGACCCCTATTCGTCGCTCAACCCCCGGATGCGCGTCGGCGACATCGTCGAAGAGCCGCTCGTCATCCACAAGCTCGGGACGAAACCGGAGAGGCGGGTGCGGGTCGCGGAGCTGTTCCAGCTGGTCGGGCTCGATCCGTCCTACCTCGCGCGGTACCCGCACGAGTTCAGCGGCGGTCAGCGCCAGCGAATCGGCATTGCGCGCGCGCTGGCGCTGAACCCGGCGCTCGTCATCGCGGACGAGGCGGTCTCGGCGCTCGACGTCTCCATCCAGGCCCAGGTCGTCAGGCTGCTGCTCGACCTGAAGGAGCGCCTGAAGCTGACGTACCTGTTCATCGCACACGATCTGCGGCTGGTGGAGCACATCTGCACGCGTGTCGCGGTGATGTACATGGGAAAGATCGTGGAGCTCGGCGACACACGCGCGCTCTTCGCGCAGCCGACGCACCCGTACACGAAGGCGCTGCTCAGCGCGATTCCGGTGCTCGATCCCGACGCGCCGCGCCAGCGCATCGAGCTCGATCCGTCATCGTTCGAACGAGAGGCGCCGCTGAAATCCGTCGGCGCGGAACATTGGGCCGCGGTGTAGCGGCTCCAGGTCATTCAAAATGCAAAATTCAAAATGCAAACACTACATGGTTGGACGCGATGAGTTGAAAGGCGCGACGATGTTCGCCTCGCTGCGTCGAACTACGCAGGGTTTGCATTTTGCATTTTGAATTTTGCATTACCGAGATCCTGCTCGACCATCCCGTCCCGGATATGAATCGTCCGATCGGCGAACGACGCGACGTCCGCTTCGTGCGTGACGAGGACGATGGTGTTGCCGGCGGCGTGCAGCCGGGCGAAGAGCGCCATGATTTCGGCGCCCGTCTTGGTATCGAGGTTTCCCGTCGGCTCGTCCGCGAGCAGAATCGAAGGGTTGTTCACCAGCGCACGCGCAATCGCGACGCGCTGGCGCTGTCCGCCTGACAGCTCGTTCGGGCGGTGAGTCATGCGGTCGGCCAGCTCGACGCGCTCGAGTGCGCCGCGGGCGCGCACTTCACGGTCCGCCGCGCCGATGCCTGCGTAGACGAGCGGCAGCTCCACGTTGTGCAGCGCCGACGCGCGCGGCAGCAGGTTGAACGTCTGGAACACGAAGCCGATTTCCTCGTTCCGGATCCGCGCCAGCTCGTTGTCGTTCATCTCGCTGACGCGCTTGCCGTTGAGCAGGTAGCTGCCCTTGGTCGGCGTGTCCAGGCAGCCGATCAGGTTCATCAGCGTCGACTTGCCGGAGCCGGACGGTCCCATGATGGCGACGTACTCGCCGCGCTGGATGTCGAGGGAGACGCCGCGCAGCGCGTGGATCTCCTCGGATCCCATCACGTAGGTCTTCCACAAGTCGCGCGTTTCAATCAGGGCCATGAGTATGGGGCGCGGCGTTTCGCCCGCCACTGCTATTACGTCGCGCCGCCGCCGGCGGTTTCAGGCGGACTTCAGGCGGGTCAGCAGCGACTTGACGACCGGCGGCGCATCGTTGGGCACGTGCGCGTTCCACGTGCGCGTGTTGACCGGCACCATCAGCAGCTTGGTCGATGTCGGCCTGCGCTGCGATTCCTTGACGGCGGCCGCCAGCTCGCCGGCCGGCGCGATGGCCGGCCCCATCAGGAAGATGATGCACAGGTCGCGCTGGCTGTCCTTCGGGATGCGCGCGGCCATCGTCCACGTTTCGGTCAGCGCCGGGCCGTCCACCTGCGGCACGAACCGCCCGAGCACGCGCGGCGGCAGCTTCAGGCTCCAGAACGCGGCCCTGGGGATGCACGTCACCTCGAAGCCCGGGAGCGCGAACTCCTCCCAGCTTCGGAATTCCCCTGTCAGCGCGGTCCGGAACCGCATGACGGTCGCGCGCTGGACGAGGTCGTTCGCACCCGCCCGATCCTGCTGGAAGGCCGAGGGGCCGCCGGGTGACGGCTCCGTGGCGGGACGGGCGGCCGGCTGCGCCGGCGGCGGTGTCGCGGGCGCCGACGGCGGCGGTGACGAGGGCCGGGCGTGAGTGGACGGTTGTCCGTCTTCACTCGCGTCGTATTCCGCGCGCGACTCCGGGTCGGTCAGCGTCTTGTAGGCGCGCGTCAGCTCCGCGGCCTTGCTGGCCGCAATCTCCTGGAACTCCTTGCCGAGGTGCTGAACCTTGTCGGGGTGGTACTTGGCGATCTCGCGCCGGAAGGCGCGCTTGATGTCGTCGGTCGACGCGTCGGGCGCGAGGTCGAGAAGCTCGTAGAACCCTTTGGCCACGAGAGGAGATTACTTCCTACTTCTTGAACTCGGCGACGTTGGTCGCCGCCGGCAGCTCGCGCATCTGGCGCTGCTCGCGCAGCTTCTTCGACCCACGCCTGCCCGGCGACGCCGTCTCGGTGCTCTTGGCACAGTACGGACAGAACTTCCAGCCGTTCTGAATCGGACGATGGCAATGCGGGCAGCCGCCGCCGACACGGTGCCCGCACGAGGGGCACGCGGCGAAGTCGGGAGAGACGCTCGCCCCGCACTCCGGGCAGGCCGCGCGCGCCTCACGCACTTCCGTTACGACGCGCAGCAGCTCCTCGGGCGTGGTCACGCCGGCCTTCACCTTCAGCAGGCCGTCCTCGCCGAGCGAAATCATGCCGCCGCTCACGGCCGAGTCGCGCAGCTGCGCCTCCGATCCCTTCTGCGCGATCATCCGCCGCAGCTTGTCGGTGACGGGCATGATCTCGTAGATGCCGACGCGGCCGCGGTAGCCCGTGTGATTGCAGTGCTCGCAGCCGACGGCGCGGTAGAACGTAATGGTGGCCGCTTCGGCATCGCTCACGCTCATCGCCCGCAGCGTCTCGGGGTCGGGCGTGTACGGCCGGCGGCAGTGCATGCAGAGGCGGCGCATGAGGCGCTGCGCGATGACGCCGATCAGCGCGGACGCGCTGACGTACGGCTCGATGCCGATGTCGGTGAGTCGCGTCACGCACGACGGCGCGTCGTCGGTGTGGAGGGTCGAGAGCACGAGGTGGCCCGTCTGCGACGCCTGCATCGCGATGCGGGCGGTCTCCTGGTCGCGGATTTCGCCGACGAGCACGACGTCCGGGTCCTGCCGGAGGATCGATCGCAGGGCGCTGGCGAACGTCAGCTTGATCTTGTCGTTGATCTGCGTCTGGTTGACGCCCGGGATCTGGTACTCGACCGGGTCTTCAATCGTGATGATGTTGGTCCGTTCCGAGCGCACCGACGTCAGCGCCGAACAGAGCGTGGTCGTCTTGCCCGAGCCCGTCGGGCCGACGACGAGAATCATCCCGTGTTGATGGCGCAGGAAGAAGCGGATCTGCTCGAGCGAGGCCGCCGAGAAGCCGAGCTCCTCGAGCGGCGGCACGCCTTTGCGGTTGTCGAGGATGCGGAGCACGATCTTCTCGCCGAAGATCGTCCGCAGCGTGGAGGCGCGGAAGTCCACCTCCTGGCCGTCGTCGGCGGCGCAGCGGATGCGGCCGTCCTGCGGGAGGCGCTTTTCCGCGATATCCATGCCGCCCATGATCTTCATGCGCGCGACGAACCCTTCGTGCACCCACTTCGGCAGGTCCATCACTTCCTTCAACAACCCGTCGAGCCGGTGCCGGACGACGACGTTGTTCTCGGTGGGCTCGATGTGGATGTCGCTCGCGCGGCTCTTGAGCGCGCTCTTGATCACCAGATCGACGAGGTCGATGATGGGCGCCGTTTCCGGCGTCGCCCCCTTGAGATTGCCCGTCTGCTCGAAGACGTCGTCCTCGACGCGACGCGCCGCGAGCGCGGCCTGCTCGGGGATCGGCGCGAGCATCCCGCCGGGCGTCGACGCCTCGCCATGCTGACCCGACGAGCGCGGGTTCACCTGGACCGCGATGCCGGAGCCCGTCTGGTTCAGGCGCGCGAGCGCCTTGTCGGGATACGACGCGTGGATCGAGTCGACGATCTCCTGCCGCGTCGAAACGACCTGCTTGATGCGGTAGCCGGTCTGGAATTCGAGGTCCTGGACGAGCGTGAAGAGCAGCGGATCGGACATCGCAACCGTCAGCAGGTTCTTCTCGACGGTAATCGCGATACAGGTGCGCTTGAGTGCGACGTCCTTTGGTATCAGAATGACCGCGGCGGGGTCGGGTGCATTCTCCGCGAGATTGACGTAGGCGAACCCAAGCTGGTAGGCGAGGGCCTTCGCAATCTGGCGCTCCGTGGCCAGGTTCATGCGCACGAGGACCGCGCCAAGCCGCTCCCCCGAGCGCTTGTGTTCGGCCAACGCAGTCTGCAGGTCCTCTTCGGTGATCAGTCCCGCCTGGACGAGACACTCACCGATTTTTTTACGCACGCGTCACAGTCTCCGGCAAATGTAATTTCGGCTCGAAATGTAATCTGGGCCTTTCTCCGTTTCGGCCGATCCGAGTCCGGGCGGTAGTCGAACTGGTGGGCCGGGACGCGGGAGTATAGCCGGGGTATACGGAAGCTCATATCATTGCGAAGAGAGCCCGCGAGGCAGTGCCGTATTGTCATATAAAGTCGTTCGGTGTCATGTCATGCCGAATGCTTGACCGACCGATACCGGGAAACACACGTGCAGGAACGCTCGCAGACCGCCCGAATCCTTGAACAGCATTCCGAGGGCATCCTCAAGGATGCTGTCGCCATCTTCCCGTTTGCCGGCGCCGAGTCGTCGGACCACGATCGCTCCGCCAACCTGGCCGATGTGATGCTGCACCTGCTGACAACCGCGGTCCGCGAAGGGGAACTGGACCAGCGGACCGGGCGGGTGGCCGACCTGCGGCAGCTCGCGCGCGAGTTCGGGCTGACGGTCCGCCAGCTGTTCGGGCTGGTCTACGTGATGGAACGGGCCGCGCTCGACGAGCTCGCGCTTGACGAGTCGTTCGGCGCCACGTCGGACGCGTGGCCCGGCGTTGCGCAGATGGTGCGGCGCGCATCGTTCGACGTCCTCGCGGCGATCGCCGAGCGGATCACGCGCGAACCCGACCAGTCGGCGCTGCACGATTCGCTGACCGCGCTGCACACGCGCGCAGTCATGCTCGCCGCGGTCGAGAAGGAGATCCGCCGGGCGGAACGCTTTCTCCATCCGTTCGCGGTGATCCTGGTGGACGTGGATCACCTGTCCGCGATCAACGCCAAGCACGGATACGGGTTCGGCGACCGCGTCCTCGAACGCATCGGCATCGTCATTCGCAACTACTTCCGCGAGCACGACTGGGTGACGCGCAGCTCGGAGGACACGTTCGCGATTCTGCTGCCGGAAACGGTCCGCGCCAACGCGGAGTCGCTCGCCGATGGCCTCCGGGTCACCGTCGAGGAGCGGCTCGCGCTGCGCGACTACCGGACCGAAGAGCAGGTGCGCGTGACCGTGACGGTCGCGGTCCTCATCGGCGACGGCAGCTCGAACAACGCCGAGCAGGTGCTTCGCAAGGCGGAGGAAGTGCTGGCGCAGGCCAAGCAGCACGGCCGCAACCGCGTCGAGGTCGTCGAGATTGGCGGAGCGAGGTTGCCTCGTCCGGCGCGCGCCCGAGGGGTGTAGGGGGCCGCGGCGGCCTTAATGCTCTTCCTGGTACTGCTCCTTTAACCTCGCCACGACATTCGGATCGGCCAGCGTCGTCGTATCGCCGAGCGCTTTCCCTTCGGCGATGTCGCGCAGCAGGCGGCGCATGATCTTCCCCGACCGCGTCTTCGGCAGGTCGGCCGTGAAGATCACGTCATCGGGCTTGGCGATGGCGCCGATCTTCTTCGCGACGTGATCCTTCAGCTCGATCACGAGCCCTTCGTTCGCCTGGACGCCTTCCTTCACGGTCACGAATGCGGCAACCGCCTGGCCCTTGATCTCGTGAGTGCGGCCGACGACCGCGGCTTCGGCGACCTTCGGGTGATCGACGAGCGCGCTTTCGACCTCCATCGTGCCGATGCGGTGGCCGGCGACGTTGAGCACGTCATCGACCCGGCCGAGCAGCCAGAAGAAGCCATCCGAATCGAGCTTCGCGCCGTCCCCGGCGAAGTAGACGTCCGGCGTCCACTTGCTCCAGTACTGCTTCACGTATCGATCCGGATCGCCGTAGATGCCGCGGAGCATCGACGGCCACGGACGTGTGAGCGTGAGCAGGCCGCCGCCGGTCGGCAGGCTCTCACCGCCTTCGTTCTTGATCTCCGCTTTCACGCCCGGGAACACGCGCGTCGCTGACCCCGGCTTGGTCGTCGTGAGGCCGGGCAGCGGCGTGATCATGATGGCGCCCGTTTCCGTCTGCCACCACGTATCGACGACGGGGCACCGCTCGCCGCCGATGTAGCGGTGATACCAGACCCACGCCTCGGGATTGATCGGCTCGCCGACCGACCCGAGCAGCCGCAGGCTGGAGAGGTCGCGCTTCTTCGGCCAATCGGTCCCCCACCGCATGAACGAGCGAATCGCCGTCGGGGCGGTATAGAAGATCGTGACGCCGTAGCGCTCGATGATCTGCCAGAAGCGATCCTTCTCGGGCCAGTCGGGCGCGCCTTCGTACATCATCACCGTGGCGCCGTTGGCCAGCGGACCGTAGACCACGTAGCTGTGACCGGTGACCCAGCCGATATCCGCCGTGCACCAGTAGACGTCGTCGTCCTTGATGTCGAACACCCACTTGGTCGTCGCGTACGTCCCGGTGAGGTATCCGCCGGTCGTGTGCATGATCCCCTTCGGCTTGCCGGTCGTGCCCGACGTGTAGAGGATGTAGAGGAGATCCTCCGAGTCCATCTTCTCGGGCTCGCACGCGTAGGGCGCGTCCTGCATCAGCCGGTGATACCAGTGGTCGCGTCCCTCCTGGATGTGCACCAGCTCGCGGTCCTGTCCGCTCTGCAGGCGCTGCACCACGACGACGCTCGTGATCGACGGGGTTCCCTGCAGCGCTTCGTCGGCGATCTTCTTGAGCGGCACGATCGAGCCGCGCCGCCACCCGCCGTCGGCGGTGACGAGCACGTTGCACTGCGCGTCGTTGATGCGGTCGCGCAGCGAATCGGCGCTGAACCCGCCGAAGACCACCGAGTGCGCCGCGCCGATGCGGGCGCACGCGAGCATCGCGATCGCCAGCTCGGGAATGAGCGGCAGGTAGAGCGCGACGCGGTCGCCGCGCTTCACGCCGAGCGACTTCAGGACGTTGGCAAACTGGCCGACCTGGTGGTACAGGTCGAAATAGGTGAGCGTGCGCCGCTCGCCGGGCTCGCCTTCCCAGATGAGCGCCGCCTTGTTGCGCCGCGGCCCGCGCACGTGCCGATCCACGCAGTTGACGCTCGCGTTGATGGTGCCGCCGACGAACCACTTCGCGTGGGGCGGCTTCCATTCGAGCACCTTCGTCCACGGCGTGGACCACTCCAGCTCGGACGCAAACGACGCCCAGAAGCCTTCCGGGTCGTTGTCAGCGCGCGCGTAGACGCCTTCGTCCCTGACGTTCGCCTTCGCGCGGAATTCCGGCGGGGGCGGGAAGCTGCGATCCTCCTGGAGCAGATCCGCGATTTCAACAGGTGGTTTCTTGTCAGCCATGGAGGGTTCCAGTTCCGAGGTTCGTGGTCAGTCGTAGTACTCGCGACCCAGGTGGGTGATCAGCTCCTCGCCCTGCATGTGGCGCAGCGTGTTCTTCAGCTTCATCAGCTGAATGAACAGGTCGTGCTCCGGGTAGACCTCACGCGCGTGCATCGGCGCCTTGAAGTAGAACGACAGCCACTCCTGGATGCCCGACATGCTGGCGCGCTTCGCCAGGTCGAGGAACAGCGCCGAATCGACGACGATGGGCGCCGCGAGGATGCTGTCGCGGCAGAGGAAGTTGATCTTCAGCTGCATCGGATAGCCGAGCCACCCGATCAGGTCGATGTTGTCCCACCCTTCCTTGTTGTCGCCGCGCGGCGGGTAGTAGTTGATGCGGACGACGTGGCAGAGATCCTTGTAGAGATCGGGATAGAGGTGCGGCTGGAAGATGTAGTCGAGCGCCGACTTCTTGCTCTCTTCCTTGGTCTTGAACGACTCGGGGTCGTCGAGCACCTCGCCGTCCCGGTTGCCGAGGATGTTGGTCGAGTACCACCCGCGCACGCCGAGCAGCCGCGCCTTCAGGCCCGGCGCGATGATCGTCTTGAGCAGCGTCTGCCCGGTCTTCATGTCGTTGCCGGCGACGGGCGCCCCGGTGCGCGCCGCGAGCTCCAGCATCGCCGGCACGTCCGCGGTGAGGTTCGGCGCCGCGTTGGCGAACGGGATCCCTTCACGCAGCGCGGCGTACGCGTACACCATGCTCGAGGGAATCGCGTCGTCGCTCTGATCGAGCCCTTTCTCCAGGCTCGCGACCGAGGCGTGGACGGGCGCCTCTTTCATGTAGACCTCGGTGCTGCCGGTCCACACCATCACGAGCCGATCGCACGCGTGCTTTTCCTTGAAGGCGCGGATATCGGCGATCACCTGCTCCGCGAGGTCGCGCTTGTTCTTCCCCTTCTTGACGTTGGGACCCTGGAGGCGCTTGACGTAGCGCTGATCGAACACGGCGGGCATCGGCCGGATGGCTTCGAGCTCGGTCCGCACCTTGTCGAGCTGCGAGGTTTCCAGCACGCCCGCGGTGCGCGCCGCGGCGTAGGAGTCCTCCTCGAAGATGTCCCAGCCGCCGAAGACGATGTCGTTGAGGTCGGCGAGCGGGACGAACTCTTTGATCTTCGGTGAGCGGCCCTCGGTGCGCTTCCCCAGCCGGATGGTCCCCATCTGCGTGAGCGATCCGATCGGCAGCGCCAGTCCCTTCCTGATGGCAAACACGCCGGCGATCGTCGTCGTCGCGACCGCGCCGAGCCCGACGAGGAGGACGCCGAGCCTGCCGCGCGCAGGTGCAATTTGAACTGGTGCAGTCACGATCGCAGACTATACCATGTTGAAAATCACATGTTTTTGCGCAAATCCCGCGTCGAGCCGCTGCCGGTGACGATGAGCGCCGTGCGCATGGGCGAGCGCGTGCTGCAGATCGGTGTCGACGATCCAGCGGTCGCGAGCGCGATCGCCGCCAAGGTCGGTCTCAGCGGAAACGCGGCGCTCGCGGTCGCCGACGAGCGCGACGCCGCGCGCGCAGAAGGCGCGATGGCGAACGCGGGCGTGCTCGTCGACGTGAAGGTGACGCCGCTTGCATCGCTGCCGTTCGACAGCGACGCCTTCGATCTGATCGTGGTGCACTCGGTGCACGGCCTCGTGTCGGCGCTCGACGCGGAGGCGCGGCTCGCCGCGATGCGCGAGTGGCGGCGTGTGCTGCGTCACGGCGGCCGCGTCATGACCATCGAAGCGGGCCCGGCGACCGGGCTCGCGAGCGTCTTCAAGCCGCAGCGGACCAACGATACCTACGAGGCCGCGGGAGGGGTTGTCGGCGGCCTGGCGGCGGCGGGTTTCAAGCCGGTGCGCCTGCTCGCCGAGCGCGAGGGCTATAAGTTCGCCGAGGGCATCAAGTCATAAGCTCCAAGATCCAAGTTCCAAGATCCACGCTCCAAAGTGGCTTGGAGTCTGGAACTTGAAACGGACAGCTCGACCGTTTCCAGGGACAATTCCAGCCTCATTTCCCTCGTTATCCCGCGAGAATCAGCGCCTCGAGTGAGGCAAGGCTTTTGCCTCGTGTCCTTTACCGTCCATGTCCCAGGGTCCACTCCCGGAAGTCTTCACGCTCGATGAAGTCGCTCACGCAGCCGGCGTGCCGGCGGATGCCGTCCGCACGCTGCTTGGCCGCGGCGAGCTGAGCTTCATTCCGGGCACGCGGTTCATCCACGTCGCGCAGCCGGCGCGGACGGCACGCCGCCTTCGTGACGCGGCGCTCGCGCAGCAATCGGAACCGGCGGCGGCGCTCTTCGAGCCGGCGCACACGCGGCGCGAGACGCGCAAGCCGGTCGTACTGTCGTTCGCCGCCCACGCCGCGGTAGCGCTGCTGCTCATCGTGCTGTCGATGGATCGCCCCGAGACCGCGCCCGTAGAGGATCCGGTGCACGAAGAAACGCACCTGGTGTTCCTCCTCAGTCCCGGACCCGGCGGCGGCGGGGGCGGCGGCGGTCTGCGCCAGCCGCGCCCCGCGCCGAAGATCGCGCGCCGCGGCGAGTCGCGCCTGCAGGTGTCGGTTCCGCGCGTCAGCGAGAAGCCGGTCCTGACGACGGCGCGCGAAGAGGAGACACCCAAGCCGACGCCGGTGCAGCCGGTAATCGAACCGCCGAAGCCCGAACCGGCTCCCGAGCCGACGCCCGCGAAGGTGATCGTCGCGCCGGTCGAGACCGTCGCGGCCAACGATCGCGATCGCGTCGGCGCGATCGAGCATGCCGTCGAAGGGCCCGACAGCAACGGCCCGGGCGCAAACGGCGGAGTCGGCTCAGGTCAGGGAACGGGCAATGGAGAAGGACGTGGCCCAGGCATTGGCGACGGCGAAGGCGGCGGCACCGGCGGCGGACCGTATCGTCCCGGCAGCGGCGTCGAGCCGCCACGCCTGCTGCGCGAGGTGAAGGCGACCTACACCGAGGACGCACGCCGGCGCGGCATCACCGGAGACGTGCTCCTGGAGGTCGTCGTGCGGCGCGACGGCAGCGTCGGTGACGCCCACGTGCTGCAGAGCCTCGGCTACGGCCTCGAGGAGCGCGCGATCAGCGCGGTCAAGCAGTGGCGATTTGCCCCGGCGGTCAGAAAGGGCGTTCCGGTGGACGTCCTCGTCGAAGTGGCCGTCGAGTTCACGCTGCGCTGAGCGTGGTCTGATGGAGAGAAAATGGACGTCGTGTTGCTGACCCTTACTACCCTGTCACTTGCGGCCGCCGCGGGCTTTGGCGCGCTGTCGTGGCGCGTCGGACGCGAGGAGCGTGAACGCGCCCGTGCGCGAATCGCGGCGCTCTCCACCGCGATGGCGCCGGCGTCCCCCGAGATTCCTCTTCTCTCGGGAGTTGCCGTAGGATCGGTGTTCGACCGGACTACGGAAGGGCTTCGGGGCCGCTTGGCGGTCAAGCTGGTGGCTGGCGCGGCGATGCTGCTGCTCATCGCGGGCGGCGTGTTCATCTCGTCGCGAACCGCGGACAGCGCGTCGGCCGCGGCGAAAGCGCCCGCCCCGCTCGAGTTGCTGTCGATGCGGTACCAGCGCCAGGGCACGACGCTCACGGTGTCGGGCCTGGTGAAGAATCCGGCGGGCGGCGCGGCGGTCAACAGCGTGACCGCCGTGGTCTTCGCGTTCGACCGCACCGGCTCGTTCGTCGCGAGCGGGCGCGCGCCGCTCGATTTCAGCGCGCTGGCGCCCGGCGACGAGTCGCCGTTCGTCGTCAACGTGCCGAACGTATCGGATGTCGCGCGATACCGCGTGACGTTCCGCAGCGGCAACGGCGTGGTGCGGCACATCGATCGGCGTACGAACCAGGTTCAACTCGCCCAGGCTGTGAGGTAAGTCATGCGTTCCATCCGTCTTCGCTTCGCCGTCATCGCGGCCCTCGTGGCCGCGGCGGCCGCCGCCGTCGGCGCGCAGCAGGGCGACGGGTTCCGCTTCAAGAGCGGCGTCGAGCTGGTGAACGTGACGGCGACCGTGAGCGACGACAACGGGCACTTCGTGTCCGGGCTGACCAAGGACGACTTCAACGTGTACGAGGACGGCGAGCTGCAGGAGATCGCCCAGTTCAGCAACGAGCGCGTGCCGGTCAGCCTCGGCATCCTGCTCGACACCAGCGGCAGCATGACGCCGGAGAAGATGTCGTCGGCCCGCAACGCGATCGACCGCTTCATCTACGACCTGCTCGGCAAGGACGACGAGCTGTTCTTCATGCAGTTTGCGAGCGTACCGGATCTGCTGCAGGGGTGGACCTACGACCGCCGCGCGATCAGCCGCGCGGCCGGCCAGGTGACGGCGGCCGGCGGCACCGCGATGTACGACGCCATCGCGCAGGCGCTGCCAATTGCCGCCGACGGCCGCAACCAGAAGAAGGCGGTTCTCGTCATCTCGGACGGCAACGACACCAACAGCCGCACGTCCGTCAGCCAGCTGCGCAGCCTGATTCGCGAGAGCGAAGTGATGGTCTACGCGCTGGGCGTGGACGGCGACGACGTCTCCACCTTCACGCCGCAGCCCCGGCAGCCGAGCGGACCGCGGTTCCCGATCCCGCTGCCGCGCGGCCGCGGCCGCTTCCCCGGCGGGCGCTTCCCGTTCTCGCCCCAGATCGGGTTTCCGCCCATCGGCGGCGTGTGGAACCGCGGCGGCAGCGAGCACGTGAACGAAAGCGCGCTGCGCTCGATCACCGATGACACCGGCGGCCGCACGGAAATCGTGCGCGGTTTCGGCGACCTGGGCATGGCCACGCAGCGGCTGGCCGACGAGCTCAGCATGCAGTACTACATCGGCTACAACAACGGCGGGAAGAAGGACGGGAAGTGGCACGCCATCAAGTTGGACATCCGCAATAACCGTCACCTCACGGTTCGCGCGCGCAAGGGATATGTAGCGTCGTAAAATCCCAGCGCGTGCCAACGTTCTGGATTGCGCTCGGGCTCAGCCTGCTGGGCGGCCTGGGCGGCTTGCTCATTGCCTCCGGCGTACTCCTCATTCACGACCCGCTGCGATCGAAGCTGATTCCGTGGCTGGTCAGCTACGCCGTCGGCGCGCTGCTCGGCATCTCGATGATGGGGCTGCTGCCGGAGTCCCTGAACGACCTTCCCGCCGCCCGCGTGTTCGCCACGCTGCTCGGCGGCATCATGCTGTTCTTCGTGCTCGAGAAGCTCGTGCTCTGGCGCCACTGCCACACGCACGACTGCGAGGTGCACGAGAGCAGCGTCGCCTCCGTGATGATCGGCGACACCTTCCACAACTTCGTCGACGGGGCGGTGATTGGCGCGGCCGTGCTGACGTCGGTGCCCCTCGGCGTGAGCACCGCGATCGCGGTGGCCGCGCACGAGATTCCGCAGGAGATCGGCGACTTCGCCATCCTGCTGCACGCGGGCTATTCGCGGGAGAAGGCGCTGATGCTGAACGTGCTGTCGGCGCTCGCGAGCGTGGCCGGTGCGATCGGCGCGTTTCTCGCCTTCGACATCGTGCCGCGGACGCTGCCGTACTTCCTCGTGATCGCCGCGTCGAGCTTTCTCTACGTGGCGATGGCGGATCTCATCCCCGGCCTTCACCGCGGGCGCACCGACGCCAGCTCGCTGCGTCAGATCGTGCTGATCGGCCTCGGCATCGCGACGATGGTCTGGTTTTCGTAGGGCCGACCGCCTAGTTCATCGGCACGAACTTCTGAATCCGCTTCCCGTCCTCGACCTCGCCCGTGTAGACGTTCCCCTTCGAGTCGGTCGCGATCGCGTCGATCCAGTGCAGCTGGCCGGCGTAGCGGCCGTTGCCGCCGAACGATCCGGCGGGCGTGCCGTCGCTCCGGTTGTAGATCCACACCATGTTGTTCGTCCCGTCGGCGACAAACACGTGGCGCTGCTGCGGATCGCTGGAGATGGCGATGTGGTAGACCGTGCCGCACGGCGGCGCGGTCGTGCTCCATGGCCCGCCGCAGTTTGCCCCCCGCGCTTCAGTCGATGGATGGACGAACCACTGCCGGACGAATTTCCCCTGCTTGGTGAACACCTGCACGCGGTCGCTGCCGCGCTCGCAGACGTACACCAGCCCGTCGCGCGAGAAGTGAATGCAGTGAAGCGCCGGCGCAAACTGCATCTGATCCGGCGGCGGGCCGGCGATGTCGTAGTTCGGCGTCGGGTTGTTGTCGATCTCGCCGAGCGGAATCCCGTGGCCTCCCCACCCGCGCTTGAACGCGCCGGTGTCCATGTCGTAGACGAGGATCCGCTTGTTGAGGAAGCCGTCGGCGACGAAGATCTCGCGCGCGTCCTCGTCGAGCTCGAAGGAGCCGATCCCCGGCGGGAAGACGGCCGTCTGCTGGTTGTCCTGCTTGACCTGGTCCGCCGGAATCTTCGGCCCGCGGTGGCCGAAGTCCTTCAGGAACTTCCCCTCCCTCGAAAACTTGATGATGCTGTCGCCCGGGGTCGTCCCCGACAGGTACACGTTCTTCTCGCGGTCGACGGCAATCGTCTGCAGCCGTCCCGGCCATCCCGGGTGGTAGTCCGGGGCGCCCCACGCGTTGACGACGTTGCCGTCGGCGTCGAACTCGAGGACTTCCGGCCCGAGGACGCAGCATTCGCCGCGCGGCGGGTTCGTTGCCGCGGTCAGTTCGTCGGGACGCGCATCGACGCGGCGGTTGATCGCCCAGACGTGGTCGTCCCTGTCGACGTAGATGTCGACAATCTGCTGCATGCTCCACTTGTTCGGCAGCGGCTTGGGCCAGAACGGATCGACGCGGTAGCGGGGCGGCGCGGCCGCCCGCTGTTGCGCCTGTACGAAGCCCGCCATGGCCGCTGCCCCCACCGCGAGGCTGATCGCCGCGACCGCCAACGCGCTCAACCTGTGTCGCATTGCGTCCTTATACACGAGTTGTCCCCCGCCGCGGACGTCCCCTGCGCGCATCGCGTGTCACCCGCGCCAAAACAAGCCGAATCAGGCCTGTTCTCGCGAATTTCGAGCTGGCAACTCCCTTGCCTCGTCAGAAAGCGTGCCTCGCCGGAGAACCCGGCGGAAGCCAGCCACGTGATGCAGAGGAGGGCTCGAAAGATGTTCGCCAGGTTTGTTGCCGCAGTCACCGTCGTGCTCGCGTTGAGCGCGCCTGCGTGGGCGGCCGATCGAAAGGATCTGCAGGTCGTCCGCGACGTCCAGAAGCAGGTGCTGACCTACCCGCAGTTCTCGATCTTCGACACGGTTCACATGCAGATTGACAGTGGGGTCGTCACGCTGACGGGCAAGGTCACGATGCCCTACAAGAGAAACGACCTCGAGAAGCGCGTCGCGAAGATCGACGGCGTGCACCAGGTGGTCAACAAGATCACGGTGCTGCCGGTCTCGGGCTTCGACGACGAGCTACGGTTCCGGATTGCCCGGGCGATTTACGGGAACTCGAACTTCTGGAACTACGGATCGATGGTCAACCCGCCGATCCACATCATCGTCGAGAACGGTCATGTGACGCTCGACGGCGTGGTCAACAGCAATACCGATCGGATGCTCGCGCGCTCGATCGCCAGCTCGTTCGGCGCCTTCTCGGTGACCAACGATCTGAAGACCGACGCGGAAGTCGAGCAGGAACTGGAACGTCTGTAGCGGGCAGCGGGCAGCGGGCAGAAGCAGGCAGTCTAAAGCTGCCGGCTGCCAGCTGCCGGCTGCGGGCCGTCGGTTGCCCCCTGACCCCGCCTCGCCACCCACCAGATAACTCCGGCAAGCGTGGCGAACGCGGCGAGGATCGTCGTTCCGAACAGCAGCAGCGTGCGGGCGAGGATCGATTGCGTCTCTATCTGCACGTCGATGTCGATGGGTGCGCCGCGCATCCGGTCCGCGAGCGCCTGTTCCCACTCGAGGATGTTGCCGCGCTCGGTCCGATGCGACGGCGCGTTGTTGTACGCGATCTTGCTCGGCAGGTGCATGCGGAAGGCGACGAGCTCGCTGCCGTCCCAGCCGACGTCGCCAACCTGCCTGCCCGCCGCCGCGCCAACCACCTGCTTGAACGCGAATATGTCGCCTTCGCGCGCGAACCGGTAGGTGGACCAGGCAAACGGGGCGACGTGCTGCAGCGACCGGACGTCGGCGACGTCCATGCTGACGTGCACGAAGCGGCGGCCGTAGCGGCGCGACGAGCTGACGGCCGTGACCGTCACCCCCGGCCCGTTGAAGAACGCGCGGACGCCGTCGCGGTCGAATCGCGCCCGTGAGCTCGGATTGAGATCGACACCGCGCAGCGCCACCAGCGCCGGAACGGAGGCGTTGACGTTGAGCGTCGCGGTTCCGTCGAGGCCGAGGTACAACTCTTCCTCGTATTCGTACTGCGTCTTCACGAGCCGTCCGCTGCATGCGGAGACCATGAGTGCGGCTGCGATGGCCGCCAGGAGCCACGAACGCATCTACTCGAATGATATCCTCGACAACGCCTGCCCCATGGCCCGCCAGACACTCTTCCTCATCGACGGCAGCTCGCAGATGTACCGCGCCTACCACGCGTTCCGCGGCAAGGGGCTGTCGAACCAGGAAGGACAGACGACCCACGCCGTCTACGTGTTCGTGACGATGCTGCGGAAGCTGATCGCGGATCACAAGCCGGCCTACATAGCGGCGTCGTTCGACCTCGCCGGACCGACGTTTCGCGACCGGATCGTGGACGACTACAAGGCGAATCGCGCCGCGATGCCCGACGACCTTGCCGAGCAGATCAACTGGGTGCACCAGGCGTGCGAGGCGATGGGCGTCCCGATTGTCACCGCCGAGGGATACGAAGCGGACGACGTCATCGGGACGCTCGCGAAGCGCGCGGCCGCGCAGGGGTTCGAGGTCGCGATCGTGTCGATCGACAAGGACTTCTTCCAGCTCGTGCGGGACGGCGTTCGCGTCTACGACCCGCGCGAGGACGGCGCCTGGTTCGACGCGTCCGGCGTGGTCGAGAAATTCGGCGTCCAGCCGGCGCAGGTGGCCGACGTGCTCGCGCTGGTCGGCGACACGAGCGACAACGTGGCCGGCGTGCCGGGCATCGGCAAGAAGGGCGCGATCGACCTCATTACCACGTACGGCAGCCTCGATTCGCTCCTCGACAAGGCGGGAGAGCTCAAGGCGAAGCAGCGTGACACGCTCGTCACGCATCGCACGGCCGCGCTGCAGAGCCGCGAGCTCGTCACCATCAGGACGGACGTGCCCGTCGACGTCGATTTCGAGGCGCTCAAGTACCGCGGCGCCTCGCGCGAGCGCTGCTACGAGCTGTTCTCGCGGTTGGCCTTTCGTACGCTCGTCAACGAGTACGCGCCGACGGCCGACAGCATCCAGAAGGAGTACACGCTCGTCGGAACGCCGAAGGAGCTGGACGGCCTCGTCTCGGAGCTTCGCGCGGCCGGCGAGTTCGCGCTGCGCGTCGTTCCGAGCGAACCCTCCGCGATGCGCGCGTCCATCGTCGGTCTCGCGTTCTCGATCCGCGACCGCCAGGCCCGCTACGTCCCGGTCGGACACGAAGGCGCAGACGGCGGCTACGACCTGCTCACCGGCGCGAACGCGCCGGACCAGCTCGATCGGCACACGGTCCTCGAAGCCCTCCGCCC
>Ga0070694_100000437_pt1 | contig 22760 bp, 29 predicted proteins | sample KBSK1251metaG_FD_65470 | JGI IMG/M metagenome (GOLD analysis project Ga0070694, IMG submission 65470) | Corn, switchgrass and miscanthus rhizosphere microbial communities from Kellogg Biological Station, Michigan, USA - KBS K1-25-1 metaG | ecosystem: Host-associated > Plants > Roots >... | reverse complement strand
CTGGCCGACGCGCCCCCATCGCTTCTGGTGTCAGCCTTAACGAAACGCGATGGCGGTCGGGTGCAATGGCGGCGTGAGCCGCAAACGGCGTGATCCGGATCAAGTGGAAACTGCTTTAGCCCAAGGCCGGGAAATTCTGACGGCGGGGACAGATTGGAGGGCGGCTCATACGACATCGTGGCCTTTCGGCGTTCTTCAATTCCGCGATGTGCTATGCTGACCGGTAAAGGGCTGAGACAGGGAGAAGCGCCATGAGCCAGCTGCTGCAGTCCGTTGCGGGCCCGCAGGCGGAGCCGCTTTTCAATCCGATGTCGCTGGATGTCATCGCCAACCCCTATCCGCACTACCATCGGCTCCGGACGCTCGACCCCGTCCACCGCTCCCCCCTGGGGGTCTTCGTGGCGAGCCGGCACGCGGACGTGAGCTTCGTTCTTCGCGACAAGCGCTTCGGCAAGGACTTTGTCGGCCGCATGACCCGGCGGTTCGGACCGCAAGTGCTCGACGAGCCCGTCTACCGCAGCATGAGACACTGGATGCTGCAGATGGACCCGCCTGACCATAGCCGCCTGCGGGGCCTGGTCGTGAAGGCGTTCACAGCCCGCCGCGTGGAGGACATGCGCCCGCGCATTCAGGAGATCGTCGATCGGACGCTCGATCGCATTGAGCCGCGTGGCCGGATGGACCTGATCGCCGATTTTGCGCTGCGGCTGCCGGTGACGGTGATCTGCGACATGCTGGGCATCCCCGAGGAGGATCACGAGATGATCTTCTCGGGCGCCCGCGGCGGCGGGCGGCTGCTCGATCCGGTGCCGCTGAACCGAGCCGAGATCGATCAGGCGAACAATGACAACCTTGCAACGGCGGCCTACTTCCACAGCCTGTTCGAGCTGCGCCGCCGCCAGCCGGGCGACGATCTCACCACGCAGCTGGTGCAAGCGGAGGAGGAGGGGCACAAGCTTACGAACGACGAGCTGACGGCAAACATCATCCTGCTGTTCGGTGCCGGGCATGAGACTACGGTGAACCTGATCGGCAACGGCCTGCTGGCGCTCCATCGCAATCCCGACCAGCTGCGGCTGCTCAAGGAGAACACGACGCTGATCACCAATGCCATTGAGGAGCTGCTGCGATACGACTCATCAGTGCAGCTGACAGGGCGCACGGCTCTGAAGGACGTGTCGGTAGGCGGCGTTGACGTTGCCAAGGGCGAGTCGGTGTTGTGCCTGCTTGGCGCCGCCAACCGCGACCCGTCCGTCTATCCCGATCCGGACCGGCTCGATATTACCCGCCCCAATATCCGGCCGATGTCCTTCGGCGGCGGCATCCATTTCTGCCTTGGAGCGCAGCTTGCTCGGATCGAGGGCGAAATCGCTATCGCCACGCTACTGCGCCGGCTGCCCAATCTGAAGCTCGATAACGTGGAGCATCCGGATTGGCGACCCACGTTCGTGCTGCGCGGGCTGAACGGGCTGCCAGCGAGGTGGTAATTGGCGTCGACCGAATGATCATCCACGAAGCAATTTGCTGCCCGGTTCTTCCGCTCGTGACGGGCTAAGCTGCCGTCGCGCGGGCCATTCGTTACGAAGATCGACGTCCTGAAGTGCGCGAACGGGCACCTTGCGATCCCCAAATTGCAGGGTGCCTTTTCGTTGAGGAGCGCCCTTGTCGCCACCTAATGCGCCCACCATGGCTCTGGCGCGCCCTCGTCGCCCACCTCGACTCGGTCAGGTGGGCACCCCATATAGATTTGTATCAGAAGACCAAAGTGCGATGGGGATTCTATCGTAGCTATCGAATAATCCTATCAAAACTGGCGTCTCGATAGGAGCAAGCAAATGCTGAAGGAGACCTGGAGCAAGCCAGAGGTAATAGAGCAGCAGATCGGGCTTGAGGCGACGGGCTACGCCCCGGCCGAGATTGAAGCTGCCTGAGCGCGCTGGCGATGTGCTCGGCGCGACAGACACCGTGCCGAGCACTTTGCTTTCGCTTCGCGCTCGCAGATATCGTTCTTAGGTTGGCCAAGAACGGTAGCTTTGACCCGCAGTGGCTTGCCGACACGGCCTCCGAATAATGCCGCCTCGAAGCATCGAGATCTCGGCCATAGCGATCGGGTGCGGCCCGCCTCCGGGGCGGCGATTAGGTGGATGTGGCGTGACGTGGTAAGATTTCCGTCACGCAGCACTGAGCCCGCCCTAGCTACACGCGCTCAGCCTCCGTCCGTCCGATCACGACTGCTTTGTTGCGTTCCGAGGATTGATCGGCGGCTGGAGACATTGGCGGTTGTCAGCAAACAGCCCGCCCTGCCTCTGGCACATCGCGCTTGGCCGCGCAGCAGGTGCCTCATGAAAGCTCGCCAATGCATAGAAGGTACGTCCTACGGTCCCGAAGCGCTGAATGCGATGACGCAGGCGTTCGACCAAGCCTGGTCGGTAATTGCTCGCAACATCAGCCAATATGCCAGCGAAGCAGCCCGGGCGAGGTTGGCCAAGGCGCTGTTGTCGGTAGCCGCAGAAGACAGCCGCGACGTGAAAGCCCTCAAGCGGAAGGCTCTTGAGGCGATGGCCCTCAGCTATTACGCCGTCCCATCCGATACCTTTACCTCAGACGCTACCGGTCACGAGGATGCTGGACAGCAGCCTCACCTAGCAAAATTCCCCGCGGCGAAGAGTGAGGTGGCAACCAGGCCTGCTGAGACGCTCAATTGGTTGGTATATCGGGTCGGCAGTCCCAACATGCTCATCGGAACCGTGATCGCGCCCACCCTGGAAACCGCGCTGGCCTCAGCCTTCAAGGATTTCAATGTAACCCCGATGAGGCGGAAGCGCATCATGGTGCGGCGGGTGGGCGGCGATGCGGATCGCCGACATCTGAATCTTTGAAGGTTCATAGCCCATGTAGCGACCAGTCGCGCATCACCGCAAAGCAAACTTTGCCCCGCGAAGATATCCGGCGGCGTGGAGGGCCGCAGTGCTGGCCGACCGGCGCGAGCATCGCGCCACCCGCCGCGACCTCCCAGACTTTGCGGCCTTCCGCGAGGTGCTGCCGAACATGCCCGAGGAGCAGGCGAAGCTGGAGACCACGCAGGCCATCGCCTTCGCGGCAGCGAACCATACCAAGTGGTTCTCGGGCGGTGTGTACGGGTAGAGAACTGCACGCACGCAAAGCCTAGTTATCGGGCGCTACGGGCGCGGCTTCCGCCTCGCGTCCGGCGCCCGCATGGTGGCGAACCAAAGCCGGACAGCACGCGCGGCGTCGCCGTAGGTCTCGACTATGATGCTAAGATTGTCCGTCAGCACCGAAATCGTGTCGGCGTGCTCCGGGGCGATCGGCCTCTCGGAGCTAGCGACGGCGTCAGCAGCCTGCAAGAGAGCATCTGGGTTGCCGCCCTGCTGGTAGGCGTTCAGAGCTGCGACAAAGGCGGTCTCGCGGTCGAGGCGGCGGCTGGTGGCACGGCGGCGGGCGTTGCTGCGGCGGGACACAGTGATAGAGCCTAGCCCTGTGGGTTCCGCTCCCCCCTTCAGGCTAATCGCAATCACGTTTGAGGCAAAGCCTTCCCTAGTGCCTCGCGCCTGGCTCTCCCATGACTGCGAACCAGCGGCGCACGGCTCGGCCGGCGTCGTCGTAGTCGGCGAGCTCGCAGCGGCAGCCGGTCGATGTTCGGCCACTTCTCGGCATACTCGCGGTTGAGCTCGAGCCACTTCTCGAGACCGGGCTCGGTATCGGGCTTGATCGCATCGACGGGACACTCGGGCTCGCACACCCCGCAGTCGATGCACTCGTCGGGGTGGATGACGAGCATGCTCTCGCCCTCGTAGAAGCAGTCGACCGGGCAGACCTCGACGCAGTCCATGTACTTGCACTTGATGCAGTTTTCGTTGACGATGTAAGTCATTGATCCAGGTCCGTTCCATTTTGGAAGGGTCGGCTGACGCTTCTGCTATCGCCGGAAGTCTGACCCGCCTTGATGTTCATTGGCGCGAGCCGGCACCGCTCTCCGCCGCGTTCACCTCCTCCTCGCTGCCTCATTTGTAGGGCGCATCGAGCTCGAGCATTTTCGCGATCTCGCGCTCCCACCGGTCGCCGTTCGCGAGCAGGCGTTCCTTGTCGTAATAGAGCTCCTCGCGCGTCTCGGTCGCGAACTCGAAGTTCGGGCCCTCGACAATGGCATCGACCGGGCAGGCCTCCTGGCAGAGGCCGCAGTAGATGCACTTCACCATGTCGATGTCGTAGCGGGTTGCGCGCCGCGTGCCGTCGTTGCGCCGAGGACCAGCTTCGATGGTGATCGCCTGCGCCGGGCAAATCGCCTCGCACAGCTTGCAGGCGATGCAGCGCTCCTCGCCGTTGGGATAGCGGCGCAGCACGTGCTCGCCGCGGAAGCGAGGCGACAGCGGGCCCTTCTCGAAGGGGTAGTTCAGCGTCTTCTTTGGCGCGAAGAAGCAGCGCATCGACAAGAAGAATGCCGAGACGAACTCCTTGAGGAAGAGCGAGCTGATTACCTGTCCGAGCGACGCCATCCTGCCAACCCACAAGGGTAGAGCCTTTGCTTCATGGACCGCGGGCATCACCAGGCGAAGCTGCTCTGTCGCTACTGGTCCCGACAGTTGGCGGCACGCCCACCCCAGAACTTCTGGGCCGCATTAAGCTCGGCTGCGTGGAAGGATCGAGCCTCCACTCCATTGGGATCACCGGTGAACCTGCCGAGGCGCCGCGCGCAGTCAAAGAATCCCATTGCCGGCAATCCGCCTCGGGCCTTGCTGATCACGAGGGCGGCAATGAACGGCCGGCCGGCTTCGGCATCCTCTCCCATCAGACGCTCGAGGGCGACTGTGATCTGATGGATGGTATTGGGCGGCGACAGCTCAAGCAGTCTGGCGAGTCCGCCATAGGTGATGGTCTGACCTGCCGCTGCCATGTTCTGAAGGCAGGTGCGCAGTTGTTCCGCGATCTGGTCACGATGACTAGACGTTGGTCTCGTCTTCATGGGGATGGCGCTCGCGCTCCATGTCGTTGCGCGCTCTTTGCCGTCAGGCTCGATGACCGAAGTCCACGTGGTAGCGCACCGTGACCCGCGTGCGGCCCTCGTCTTCGTCAACTCCGGTCTCGACCAGACAGCAGCCATGCCCGCGCTGCACCTCGGCCTAGAGCGCCTTCGGCTTAAGGCCAAGCCGCGGAGCAACCGTTTCCGGAGCGATGACAACCGTACCGTCGGTGATGGAGTCGCCCCTGGAGCCAATAAGGTCATCTCGTGAGCTTTCTTGCGGAGAAGGGCTGCAACGCGGAGGTCCTAGCCGGCTCGAAGCTGATGCAGATTTGTTCTATCTCCTCGGCCGCAAGCGGCTCGTTGAGCAGGCTGCACTGATACCGGCATGGGTGGCTCCTGCCGCGTTCATGGCTTCGCAGATGCGTGCAGGAGGCGCAGATCCCGAAGGAGGGTCGACTACGCTGCCGCGCGACGTGGCCCAGCATCCGCTCGAGAAGTTTGACCAACTGGCCACGGAGACGCCCGGGTAGCGCTTCCGCGGCATCCACCAGCACGCGCAAGGGGTCGCGCGCCAGGATCGCCTTCGCACTGTCCGTCAGGTCGACGCGCGCGCTGCGGCCGTCCGTTTCCGAGGGGATCCGCGCAAGATAGCCTTGCTCGATCAGACCCTTCACGGTCTGCGATGCTGTCCCGCGCGTGGTCGCGTGGAACTCGGCGAACGCAGAGACCGTGCGGGAAAAGCGATTGGCGCGGGAGAAATAGCGCAGTGCCATCCACTGCGCCGATGTCAGGGCCTCGACGAAGCCCTCGCCGAGCGCCGCACGGCTCAGACGCAGCACTAAGTCCGCGGCAGCGCGGCCGCCGATTTCACGCTGTTGTGCCATGCGACAAGTAGTAGCGGTATCAAACTATATTGTCAACGTGGCATCATTGCATTTAGTTTGCTCTCGCTATTATATGAAAGCAGCCGCTGCCATGGGCGCAGCGATCCTGGTGTGCAGCCGCTGTACTACGAAGGGAGCACATGACCGCATCTGTCACCGTCACCGAGCGCGCGGCTGAGCGCATCGCGCAGATCGTCTCCAATGAGCCAGCAAATATCATGCTCCGGGTCAGCGTCGAGGGCGGCGGCTGTTCGGGCTTCGAGTACCACTTCGATCTCGTGCCCAACGCGGAGCCCGAAGACATTCTGATTGAGCACGCTGGTGCCAAGCTGCTGGTCGACTCCTTCTCGCTCACCTACCTGGCGGGCTCGGAGATCGACTACGTCGACGATTTAATGAGCGCGTCGTTCAAGATCAAGAACCCGAACGCGACCGCCGCCTGCGGCTGCGGCACGAGCTTCTCGGTCTGAAGCCGATCCGTCACGAAAGTACTCGCAGACCGAACAATCGCACTCCTGGCAATGGGATGATCTTCGATACGATCCGCTCCGATTTTGCGTTCCTCGATGACTGGGAGGACCGCTATCGCTACGTGATCGAGCTCGGCCGGGGCTTGCCTCCCTTGCCTGAGACCTACCGCACGGAGCGGTACAAGGTCCGGGGCTGCGCGAGCCAGGTGTGGCTCGCAACCGAGACCGAGCGCCGGGCCGGCGGAGTTGCCGTGTTCCGCTTCCAGGGCGCCAGCGACGCCCATATCGTGCGGGGGCTCATTGCAATCCTGTTCGCCATCTACTCCGGCAAGACGGCGGATGACCTCCTCAGTATCGACGCTGAGGCGATCTTCGCCAAGCTCGGCCTCAAGGAGCACCTGACGCCACAGCGCTCGAACGGGTTCGCCGCTATGGTCGAGCGCATCCGCACCGACGCCCGCCACACCATGAGCGAAGGAGCGAAGGCGGCCTGAGCCAAGGGCCCGCCGGGGAGGGAGTGGTCCTGACGAAACGCACGAGAGGAAGAGCCAATGGCAGCCTTTGTGAAAGTAGCGAAGACAGATGAGATCGCGTCCGGTCAGGCACGAGGGGTCGAGGTCAACGGCAAAGGGCTCGCCCTGTTCAATATTGACGGCAACTTCTACGCACTCGACGATACGTGCACCCACAAAGGAGGGCCCTTGTCTGAGGGCGCGATCGCAGGTGAAGAGGTGACCTGCCCTTGGCATAAGGCCAAGTTCAACATCCGGACGGGCCACGTGCTCAGCCCACCAGCGCGCCATGGCGTCGGCCGCTACAACATTCGGGTGATGGGGACCGATATCGAAGTCGAGGTCTAGGGGACGAGGATTGCTTGTCGATCGGCGCGGGATCTTCACCCCTGATCGGAGCGCACTCGATTTAAGGCATTCCACGGTTTCAGGCCGCCTGCCGGCCAAGCAAGGCCGATACCTACTTCTTGACCGTGCCGGACAAGCCCGCCTCGCCCTCCTCGAGCGCTGCGTTCGCAAAGCGCTGACGGAGTGCATCGACAAGCGGGGTGCGCTCATCGCCGAATTCGAACGCGATCAGACCGCGAGCCGAGTCCACCGGCTAGCCACGCCGGCAACGCCACCAGCACTTCACTCTTCGCCACCACCGCAACATCCACCGCCATCCTAACAACCTGGAAACTCCACAACTGACCTTTGAGTGCTGCTGGTCTTATTAAGAGGTTCGTGCCTTACTACGGCCAGGGCAACCGTTCCGAGGAAACTATGGGCAAGAAGCCGCGCAAGACGGGCACGCCCACCGAGCAATTGGAAACGCTTCTCAAGTCGTATGCTCTCAGGCGGCTGCAAGGGCCCACACTCAGCAAACCACCAAGGCCAGTCAAACCCCGGTCGAAACAAATTAAGAAGCGATAGGTGTACGCGCAGTCCACTCTCCCGCCAGTGGAAGGCTTCTAACCAGCGCCCGAACCGCGGCGCAAACCGCGCGCTCCGCGCAGACATCTGCCCAAATCCGTGACGCATACCGCGTCCAGAATTCGTGTTCTCACCCCTGCAATTTCCGTGCGGCTTGCGCTTAGTAGTCCATCCCTCCCATGCCGCCACCCGGCATTGGCGCATGAGCCGCTTCTCTCTTCGGCCGCTCAGCGACCATCGCTTCGGTCGTGATCAAGAGACCTGCGATCGAGGCCGCGCCCTGCAGGGCGCAGCGCACTACCTTGGTTGGGTCGATCACGCCTTGGCTCATGAGATCGCCGTATTCACCCGACTGCGCGTTGTAGCCAAAGCCATACTCCGAGTTTTCCAGGATCTTGCCGACCACTATCGAGCCGTCCGCGCCGGCATTGATGGCAATCAGGCGCGCAGGCCAGGACAGTGCCTTGCGCACGATATTGATGCCGGCCTTCTGGTCCTCGTTCTCAATCTCGATCTTGTCGAGGCGTTTCTCAGCGCGCAACAGCGCCACGCCGCCACCGGGAACAATGCCTTCTTCGACAGCCGCGCGCGTGGCGTGCAAGGCGTCGTCGACCCGGTCCTTGCGCTCCTTGACCTCAACCTCAGTCGAGCCTCCGACCTTGATGATCGCGACCCCGCCTGACAACTTGGCCAGCCGCTCCTGTAGCTTCTCCTTGTCGTAGTCCGAGGTGGTCTCCTCGATCTGCGCCTTGATCTGATTGATGCGGCCCTCGATGTCCTTCTTCTTGCCGGCGCCGTCAATGATCGTCGTATTGTCCTTGTCGATCGAGACGCGCTTGGCACGACCAAGCATATTGAGCGTGACGTTCTCGAGCTTGATGCCGAGGTCCTCACTGATCACCTGGCCGTTGGTGAGCGCGGCGATGTCCTCGAGCATGGCCTTGCGCCGGTCGCCGAAGCCTGGCGCCTTCACCGCTGCCACCTTGAGGCCGCCGCGCAACTTGTTGACGACCAGGGTCGCCAGCGCCTCACCCTCGATCTCCTCGGCGATGATGAGCAGCGGCTTCGCGGATTGCACGACCGCTTCGAGCAAGGGCAGCAATGACTGGAGGCTGGACAGCTTCTTCTCGTGGATCAGGATCAGAGCGTCCTCAAGCTCAACTACCATCTTGTCGGCATTGGTGATGAAGTAGGGTGAGATGTAGCCGCGGTCGAACTGCATGCCTTCGACGACGTCGAGCTCGGTCTCCAGTGACTTGGCTTCCTCGACCGTGATCACGCCTTCCTTGCCAACCTTCTCCATGGCCCTGGCGATCATCTTGCCGACCTCGGCATCGCCGTTGGCCGACACCGTGCCGACCTGGGCAATCTCGTCGTTGTTGGTTACCTTCTTGGATTTGGATTTCAGCTGATCGACGACGGCCTGCACCGCCAGATCGAGGCCGCGTTTCAGGTCCATCGGGTTAGCGCCAGCCGCTACCGATTTTGCACCCTCTTTGACAATCGCTTGTGCGAGCACGGTCGCCGTGGTGGTGCCGTCACCGGCGACGTTGGAGGTCCTGCTCGCCACCTCCTTCACCATCTGCGCGCCCATGTTCTCGAACTTGTCCTCGAGTTCGATCTCCTTCGCAACCGTGACGCCGTCCTTGGTGACGCGCGGGGCTCCGAATGATCTGTCGAGCACGACATTGCGACCTTTCGGCCCCAGCGTCACCTTGACCGCTTCGGCAAGAATGTCGACACCACGCAACATGCGATCGCGGGCATCTTGAGAAAACTTGACGTCTTTGGCTGCCATGGGTGGTTACTCCAAGTTTTGGCGGGGTCGATGAAGGCCTCTTCGTTCTGCGTTGCAGGCTCCGAGAGCTGTTCGAAGAGCGTTTGCGTTATCCGACTCCTCCCTCATCCGCGGGCCTCGCGCGCGTGGAGAAATTCATCCTCGGGATAAGGCCGAGGACGAAATCGGAGAGGGCTGCGATCAGGCTGCGGCGCGCACCGATGCTATTCCCTCGATCACCCCGAAAATGTCGCTCTCTTTCATGATCGCCAGCTCTTCGCCATCGATCTTGACCTCCGTGCCCGACCACTTGCCGAACAGCACACGGTCACCTTTCTTCACATCGAGCGGCACGAGCTTGCCGCTCTCGTCGCGCGCGCCGGGGCCGACGGCGATGATTTCGCCTTGCATCGGCTTCTCTTTGGCGGTGTCGGGAATGATGATGCCGCCAGCGGTCTTCTTGTCTTCTTCAATGCGGCGCACGACGACCCGGTCGTGCAACGGGCGCAATTTCATGGCTTCTACCTCACTGTTCCAGAACAAAAATCCTATAAATGCTAGTGGATCGAAGCACGCGCTCAATGAGTTAGTCGAGAGCGGCCAACCCATCCCATTGCTATTAGGGGAGCCTTGTTAGCAGTATCAAGTGACGAGTGCTAAAATACTTCTTACAAGGATTTCGCTCGACCTCCAGGTGGAACTCATGGAGATCGATACGGTCGCCTCAGCGGGTACGCCCGGGTTTGACACCCTTGGCATCACGCCACAGCCTATTGAGCGGGTGCTGGAACAGCTTCTTGGAGGGGGCCCAGAGCTGGCCGCAACCCCTTGCGTCAAGTGCGTCAGGTGCTCGTCCGCAGGCTGAAATGGTGGCGCGCCGGTGCCGCCAACGGAACTCTTTCAGATCCGGCAAGCGCAGAGGTAGGTCTCCTGCAGCAACGCCGCCAATCGCTCCTCGCCTATCCTTCCGCTTTCCGGGCCCGCGTTATCCAAAAATGGGATGCCCAGTTGCAAGTCAAAATCCGCGCCGCAACCGAGAGGTCGCCCGAGACCTGCTCGCCATCACGAGGCCATGAATCCGATCTCGCACAATAAGTGCTACGGGTCTCGTGGTTTGATGGTGTAGTTCCATTCAGGATGGAATGCGTCGCCGGTGATGTCCCCGAGGCTGTGCATGAAGTCCCACGCGTCGGTGCCGATGCCTCCCCGGCAGAGCCGGGGGGTCTCCTGCTGACGCTAGCGCCGCCACGTCGGGTGCCGTGGCGCACAAGCGTAGCGGCGTCATTCCCACGACACCGCCGCCGCTCGCAGTCTCGGGACGCCTCGGTTAGAGTGAAGCGCGAATCCAGTCGTGGACGACATGGAAAGCATGGCGCCAGCTTCGGAGGGGAGGCCTTGCTCTTTCGGCTGGCCGCCCAGCCGGAGGAGGCCGCGCCTTGGTTCCATCGTCGGCCGCGTCCGATCACCGAGACCAAGTAAAATCCTTCAAATGGTACTATGCCCGACATGCTCGTTCAGCTAATCCCCTGAAATGGAGCTGAACCATTTTCGCCGGCGACGCGACAGCTCGAAATGATCTTCGCCAACGGAGAGGCTGAGTGAAGGACCTGAAAGTGAGCCTTACCTCCGCACCTGGCACGGTCACAACGTCGACGCGCGAAAGGCAACGTATGTGATCTTGCTTTCGACACCGGCAACCCCTTCCACACCATGCACCAGACGCACCGCTTCGACGATCACGCGCTCGTCGCTTGTGGCTCCCGTCAAAATAACTCTACCCGAAGAGACCGCTGCCTCGATGCCGCCGAGCCCTATGCCGGAGCCGAAGCGCTGATCGAGGGCAGAGCGGACACGCGATAGGATCAGCTGATCCATCAAGGTGACCTGCGATTGGGCGGTTTCCTGGAATGTCGCGCTGGCCGCCAGTCGGCAAATATGCTCGACGCAGTCTTGAACCGGCACTCGCGCGCTGTTTAGGACGAGCGCGTAGAGCGAGGCGTCCATCCAGTCGATCCCGAACAGCTTGCGCACGGTTTTGTCGTGGGCCGCGTCGTTGCCCGCTATTGCCGATCGCGCCACGGCATTGTCCTTGATGTCGAGCCGCTGCATCAGCACCTGCTCCCTGAACGGCATGGGTGCGCAAATGCGCACGCAGATCACATGCGGCACCGACCGCAGCAGGTAGGTGGCGCCCCACCCGCGGATCAGCACGTTGCCCCTGACGGCAAGCTCCAATATCTCCTGCGCCGTGTAGTGAGAGAGGCGCTTCCTATCGATTTTCCATCGCTCGAGAAGGGAGGCCTCACCCTCGAGAAAGCGGTGCACCTCGCTCTCGCGCATGCCCGCACGCTCGGCTATGTCGTGCTCGACGAGCTCATGGTGCACGATGTTGAGGCCCAGCCGATCTGCAAGACCCGCTGCGACATCCTTGCCCAGCGTGGCCATCTCGCGCGTCATTGCAATCACAGCCATAACGTCCTCCCGAGAAGAGAACTTGCCGAGGCCGGTCCCGTGGCAGCGATGACGAGCCTCACCGAACCGCCCTGACGGCTTTCCGCTAGTTGCGAGCGCTATGTCGGCAGGTGACGACGACTTGCAGCGCCCATCAAGCCGCGAACTGCCCGTGCGGCACCTTCTCCATCAGACGATGGAACTGCGGGCCAGTCACGTGCACGAGGGCGCGGTGGTCACCACCTTCGAAGTAGATGTGCTCATGCCCCTCCAAGCTGGCGTCTACGACTGCCGTGAGACCGTAGGCAGCAGCGATGGCGGGAACCGCTCCGTGCTCACAGTCCGGGAAGAGAGCGCTCACTTCTTCCTCCGAGGCCAGAGCGACAGGCCATTCGAGCCAGCGCCCGACCTCGTCCAGCTGCACCTGGCGCGAGGCCGGAACAATGGTGAGGAGGTATCCTTCCTTGTGCCTGACCACGACACCCTTTGCCAGACACTCGCTTGGGACCTGACTGGCATCCGCCGTCCGCTGAGAGCAGCCCGTGCGCTTGTGCTCCAGCACCTCGTACGGCACGTGCTGCGCATCGAGGAATTGTTGCAGCGTGATCGCGATACCCATGGCTTTCTCCTCTCTATCGCAGACGCGATCGAGACGTTGACGATCGGCCGGGAGAAAGCGCCAAGGCGAGCCTGGGGCTGCGATCAGCGCCAGCCCATGGCCACGGGTCTGAACCCAGCGGCCGGCGAAGGCAATGCCATCGGCTCCCGGCCACGTGTTACGACCTCGACAAAATACGACCAGTAGCGAGCGGCCGCAATGCTCAGGCTCACGGCGAGGCGTGGCGGTTGGTTGCGTTGCAGCAAGCTGGAGCAAATTGAGTGTAAGGATACTCCCTTTACCAAGAATGCTGGTCGAGCCATTGTGCGCTCAGCTTGGCTATTGATCTGCCCGGTGACGTACTAGCACGGCCTGTCGGTATTCGGCGTGGGGCTCTCGAAGAGGTTCACCATGGCGACCTACATCGTGCTTGCGAACTTTACCGACCAGGGTATCCGCAACATCAAGGATACGACCAAACGGGCTGACGCCTTCAAGGAGCTTGCTAAGTCGCTCGGCGCAACCGTGAAGGATGTGTATTGGACGCTTGGCCAATACGACGTCGCAGCCGTCGTTGAGGCGCCGGACGATGCGATCGTCACCGCGCTCGGGCTGACGATGGGCAAGTCAGGCAACGTGCGCACGCAAACCCTGAGAGCATTCTCACGAGCTGACATGGACGCGGTATTGGGCAAGGTTGCCTAGCCCGCTTCCCAACGGGGCAGGCACGAAGCCTCCGACACCGACGCGGCGCTGCTGACAGGCGGTCAGCGTGCGGTTCGGCCGCGAAGGCTTTGCTGTCGTCGCTCGGAGCGCGACTGCTATGGCTATGGCAACCAAATCCAGGGCCGATGAGATCCCTACCATCGTTGCTCGATTCGAAGTGCGCCGTCGCGGCTATCTGTCTCTGGACGGAGCGATGCTCGACCAGGCCCCGGACTCCATTCCGGACTTTGCCTCTTTGATCGCCCTCTATCGGGCCATGGTGCTGACGCGCACCTTCGATCTCAAGGCCGTCTCATTGCAGCGCACGGGACCGCTCGGCACCTATGCCGTGTCGCTCGGGCAGGAGGCGGTCTCGGTCGGCGTCGCCAGCGCCATGCGCCAGGAGGATGTCCTGCTTCCCTCCTACCGCGATAACGGCGCGCTGCTCTGGCGCGGGGTGAAAATGGAGGAGATCCTGCTCTATTGGGGCGGCGATGAGCGCGGCAATCATTCATCAGGTCCGGCGCACGATTTCCCATTCTGCATACCGGTCGGCTCGCAGGCGCCCCACGCCGCCGGAGTCGCCTATGCCTTCAAGCTCCGGAAGGAGCCGCGCGTTGCGCTATGCCTCCTCGGCGATGGAGCGACCTCCAAGGGCGACGCGTACGAAGCGATGAACTTCGCTGGCATCTATGAGCTGCCCCTGGTGTTCGTCGTCAGTAACAACCAGTGGGCCATCTCAGTGGCGCTGAGATTGCAAACGGCGTGCGAGACGTTAGCGCAAAAGGCCGTCGCCGCCGGTTTCCCGGGCGAGCAGGTGGACGGCAACGATGTCATCGCTGTGCATGACGCGGTCGAGGAGGCGATTGCGGGCGCCCGCAGCGGCGAGGGGCCTCGCCTTGTTGAGGCCGTGACCTATCGGCTCGGCGACCATACGACGGCGGATGACGCCGCTCGCTACCGTTCTCCAGAGGAGGTACAAGCGCGCTGGAAGGAGGAGCCGATAGCGCGGCTCCGAGCTTATCTTGTCAGCCAGAAAGCTTGGGGCAAGGCCGAGGAGGAGCGGCTCTCCGCCGAATGCCAGACGCGAGTCGAGGCCGCCGTTGAACGCTATCTGGCCATCGGTCCGCGCGCGCCGGTGACCATGTTCGATCACCTCTATGCCAAGCTCCCGGACGCGTACACCGGCCAGCGTGACGAGCTGACGGGTGCCTCCCATGCCTGAGGTAACGCTGGTCGAAGCCGTCAACTTGGCCCTCGCCCGTGCCATGCAGGAGGATCCGAACGTCGTCGTGTTCGGCGAGGATGTCGGTGTCAACGGCGGCGTGTTTCGTGCCACTGCCGGTCTGCAGCGGCGCTTTGGCCCTGCACGGGTGATGGACATGCCGGTATCCGAGCTGCTGATCAGCGGTCTTTGTGTCGGGATGGCGGCTCAGGGCCTGAAGCCCGTGGGTGAGATCCAATTCATGGGCTTCATCTATCCGTGCATTGATCAGCTGGTGAATCACGCCTCGCGGCTGCGCAACCGCACCCAGGGACGACTCAACTGCCCGATGGTGCTGCGCACGCCCTGCGGCGCTGGCATCCGCGCGCCCGAGCATCACTCGGAGAGCACGGAGGCGATGCTGGCCCACATCCCAGGTCTGCGCGTTGTCGTTCCCTCCTCGCCGGAACGGGCTTATGGCCTCCTGCTAGCAGCGATCCGCGATCCCGATCCCGTAGTGTTCCTCGAGCCGACGCGCCTCTACCGGTCGGCGAAGGGCCAGGTGGAGGATAACGGCGAGGCCCTGCCACTCGACGTCGCATTCGTCCTGAAGGAAGGGCGAGACGTGACACTTGTCAGCTGGGGCGCGATGCTAAAGGATAAAGGAGACCCTGGCGGCCGCCGAGGAGCTCGCCGCCGACGGCATCGGCGCGGAGGTGATCGACCTTGCCACGCTCAAGCCCTATGACGATGAGGCCATACTCGCCTCAGTGGCGAAGACCGGCCGCTGCGTGATCGTGCACGAGGCCGCGCGCACCGGGGGATTCGGCGCCGAAATCGCCGCCGTCATTGCCGAGCGCGACCTCACGTTCCTGTTGGCACCCATCGCCCGAGTTACCGGCTACGACACCGTACTTCCGCTGCCGCGTCTGGAGCCGCACTACATGCCGTCGGTTGGCAGCATTGCTGCCGCCGCGCGCCGCATATGCGAGTTCGCCTGACCATCGGAGGCTGGCATGCGCCAATTTCTCCTGCCGGATCTAGGCGAAGGCCTCGGGGAGGCCGAGATCGTCGCCTGGCACGTCACCGAGGGCGATCATGTGGTCGCCGACCAGCCGCTCGTATCGGTTGAGACGGACAAGGCCGTCGTGGAGGTGCCATCGCCGCGCAGCGGCCGCGTCGCACGGCTGTTCGGTGCCAAGGGCGATCTGGTGAAGGTGGGAGCGCCGCTCGTCGAATTTGCCGAGTGGCCGGAAGCCGATACAGGCACGGTCGTCGGCGAGCTCGATCGGGAAGAGGGCAAGCGGGAGGCGCCGCGTGCGCCGAGCGAGCCGGTCCGGGCAAGGTCGCTTCAGGTTTTGCCGGCGGTGCGCGCGCTGGCGCGCAAGCTCGATGTCGACCTCAATCTTGTACATGCCAGCGGCCCCGACAGCTCGGCCGGCCAGGTCACCTGCCACCGCGCCTGGGGGCAGTCGAGGAAGTGGGGCGTCTGGAGCGCCTACAACCGGCAGCCGCTCTACCTGAAGGCGGGGGACTCGACGGGAGCTGGGAGTACGACAGTGATACCATCCACGCCGCGAACGGCGCATCGCCAACAGCCTGTCGGTCTTTTGCGGGCTGGCAGAGGAGCCCATCGAGGCAGCCTATGAGCAGTACATCGAGGACGACGCCGGCGGAGACTCGCTATCCCAGGTCGGCATCGGCTGGAACTCCACGACAACGATATCCGGCAGACGGGTTCGGTAGGCACCCGGCGCACAACGGGCACCGGCGAGAACTGGGTGCCTCGTGGCAATGGCATGGCGCACCTCTTCCAGGTGCCGTCGCTGGGGGTCAATGCGGTGACGGCCCTGGAGGTGAACCCGAAGGCCTCCGATGGTGGCGCCAATCTGTTCGGCGGCGAGGATGATATGGTTCTTTCAGCACAGTCGCTTGGGTGACCGCCAACGCGATCAAACATGCTCAAGACGAGGATGAGCTGTGGCGATATGGCCGATCTCGGGCGTGTACTCAAGTACGGGGCTGTCCGGCGCTGACCGACGGCCTGGATCGCTCCGGCCAAAAGAGCCCGTCCCACTTACGCATATGGCTCAGCGAGCCTCGAGTGTCACCCACCAGCTCTATGAACGACCAGCCCAACGCCCGGCCGCGTCAGACAATTGGGTAGCGTTGCGAGCGCAAATGACGGACAAGTGTTCCGTACCCCTGGGCACCCGCAACATCTGCTCTCGCAACGAGCTGCTGCGTCGACGTTGCTGGAGCACGCTGAGCCAATTGCGTGAAGCAAGCGGTGTCGCAGCTCGTGCGGCGAGAGCCCACATTCCAACAGGTGCCGAGGGCTCGACACGCGACCGGCTCGAACACCGCGCGCCTCGCAGCGTAAGCACGAGCGCCCGCGGCCGGAATCGAACCGACGACGCAAATCGCAAGGAGGCGTATGCCTCACGACATTTCGCTCATCGCCACGATCACCATGGGGCTGGTGCTGGCCTTCTTCGGCGGCCTCGTGGCGCATAGGCTGCGTTTGCCTCCCCTTGTGGGCTATCTCCTCGCGGGCGTAGCGCTCGGTCCCTTTACCCCGGGGTTCGTCGGGGATGCCAATCTCGCGAGCCAGCTCGCCGAGATCGGCGTCATTCTCCTGATGTTCGGCGTGGGTCTGCACTTCTCAATCAAGGACCTGTTGGCAGTGCGCGCCATTGCACTCCCCGGCGCCATTGTGCAGATCGCCGTTGCCACGGGCAGCGGCGTGGCGCTTGCGCTTCTGTGGGGCTGGGGCGTCGGTGCCGGCCTGGTGCTGGGATTGGCTTTGTCCGTCGCGAGCACCGTCGTGCTGCTGCGCGCACTGGAGCAGCGCAACGGGCTGGATACGGTGAACGGTCGCATCGCGGTCGGATGGCTGATCGTCGAGGACCTCGCGATGGTGCTCGCTCTTGTGCTCCTGCCGGCGTTGGCGGGCGCTCTGGGAGGGGATGCTCGCGGCATTGCCGGCCACCTCTCCGGCGGCAGCGTGGCCGCGGCGCTTGCTCTCACCGTCTGCAAAGTGGCTCTGTTCGTGGCGCTGGTTTTTCTGGTCGGGACACGGGTGGTGCCGTGGCTCCTCCAACTGGTCGCCCGCACCGGCTCGCGCGAGCTGTTCACCCTTTCGGTTCTGGCAATTGCGCTCGGCATTGCCTACGGGTCGGCCGAGCTGTTCGGCGTGTCGTTTGCGCTGGGCGCGTTCTTCGCCGGCGTCGTGCTCAGCGAATCCGACTTCAGCTATCAGGCAGCGGCCGACTCGCTGCCCTTGCAGGATGCGTTCGCCGTGCTGTTCTTCGTCTCGGTCGGGATGCTGTTCGATCCCGGCATCCTGGTGCGCCAGCCGTTGGCGGTGCTGGCCGTCGTGATGCTCATTGTGCTCGGGAAGTCCATCGCAGCGTTCGCCATCGTGCTGGCCCGCGGCTATCCGGTCACGACGGCGCTCACGGTGTCGGCCAGCCTCGCGCAGATCGGCGAGTTCTCGTTCATCCTGGCAGGCCTCGGGGTCACGCTCGGGCTGCTGCCGCCCGAGGGGCGCGACCTCATCTTAGCCGGCGCGATCCTGTCGATCACCCTCAACCCGCTGATGTTTGCCGCGGTCGATCCGCTGGCCGCCTGGATCCGGGCAAGGCCGAGATTGAAGGCGCTGTTGGAGCGATCGGGCGATCCGCTCGCCGCCCTGCCCGACAAGGACCGTGGCACCGGATGGAGCGAACATGCCATCATCGTCGGCTATGGGCGCGTCGGCGAGATCATCGGCGACGGCCTGAAGGCCCAGGGCTTTCCGTTTGTCGTGATCGATGAGGACAGGCGCCGTATCGAGGAGTTGCGTAAGCGCGGCCTGACCGCCATCTACGGCGATGCTACGGCCGCCGGCGTGCTGGAGGCGGCCGGCGTCGAGCGTGCCAGGCTGCTGATCCTCGCCATTCCGCAGGGCTTCCAGAAGCGGCGCATCATCGAGCTTGCCCGCCAGGCCAACCCCCACATCGAGACCGCGGTGCGGACCCACCGCGCATCCGAGGTCGCCTATCTCAAGGACCAGGGCGTCGGGCTCGCCATCATGGGCACGCGCGAGGTGGCGTTCGGCCTGCTGCGCTACGCGCTCTCCCGCTTCGGCCTGCCGGACGACAGGGTGCAGGCCATCGTGCAGACAGCGCGCGCTTCCGGCGAGGGAGGCGCATTCGAGCGCGAGCCCGAGATCGAGTTGCCGGACGCCGCCCCGGAGCTGCGCGAGCGCGGCGACGACAATGACACGTCATGACCCCGGCCCATGCCGGGCGTGATTTTGGCTCATCTCGAAGCCGAGGCGCGTCGCCACCGGCTGAGTACATTCCACACCTTGGCAAGAACGCCACTTCCGTGTGCTCATGTGGCGGGCTGCACGAGGTCTGCAACAGCGGGCGGCGTGCTTTTGCCCTAACTTGAGTGGCCCGGCCTCCTCGCGGGAGTCTGGGCCGCCTTTTGAACGGTCGGTGCCGTTGCCGAGACCAGCTTAGCCGCTTGAGAACGAAGCACGGTGACCTTCCCCGGCTCCCCTCCAAGCGTCTGCACCATTGGTGGTCATCGTGACTCCCGCGGCCTCAACTTACTTCTTCAGACCCGAGCTCGATGACTTCCTCCATGCGTCGATCGGCGTGGAGAGAAATGAAATGCCGCTCAGCGTTCTATCAGCGCTTGCGCGGCTGAACCTCGATCCCTGGAAGGAGGCAGCGGAGCTGTCCGAGCTTCCGAGTGACTGCGCCACGCAGAGACTAGCTGCGCTGATCGTGCGTTTGCCCGGCGGACGATGGACACAAGCGGAAGCTGGGGGAATAGCGCATCGGGTGATCGAGCTCCTGCCCTCGCACAACGTTCCCCGCATTCCGCCGGTTGAGAAGGCCAACTGCCTTCCTGGCACGGGCGTTCTCCCAACCGAGAAAATGCTGATCTGCGTTGCGTTAGTGGGCATCGTCCTCCTCAGCGCAGCAAGCTGCGATCCGTCGTCGGGCACCGATATGGACTGGTATCGGACGACTGAGACCGCCGCTCAACCCGCTCGTAGGTAGCTTCCGAGGCTGGCCCGCGTTTGCTTTGGGCCTCCCTGTGGCGACGCATGCCAAGTCCTCGTTCGACTACTCGCCGTTGGGAGGCCCAATTGTCCAGGCGGCCGCACATTGTTCGCGGCTTCGCGCGATACTGCGGCTTCACTGGAAGAGTCTGGCTCCCCCATGCAAATAAAGATCATCGCTTGCCTGATCCTGCTCGGGAGCGCCGCTGCGGCGGTACAAGCGCATCCCTGCTCCAAGTGCGGCCATGCGGCCCATACGCGAGGCCAGGGAGTGGCGAGCGTGTACGAGTGGGAGCGAACTGTCAGGCATGCGCGAGATGAGGAAAGCCGCGGCGGGTGTGGCCGATCTCGACAGCCGGACCATTCGATGGCTGCCCACCATGGAAACTAAGTGCTGCCAGGAGCGGAAAGTGAGGACCAGCAGCCTCGGTCAGACCAGCTGGGGCTTTCGTTGCGTGACCCCTGTCTTCGCATCGGTCTTCTCGCCAACTCGGCATTATGATCATCGCCAGAAATGCAAAGACGAGAACTGCAAGAACCCCAAAGAAGGCCGTTATCACGTGCTGCGATTGCGCGTCGGCCATGAAGCGCGCGAATATGAAGGCCATGTGAAATCCCCTGCACCTGCCCTCCATTGGGCAGGTTAGGTTGCATCCCTAGCCTGCGCGGCTTCCAGGTCCCGCGGGTCGATGCTCACGACTTGCCGCGATGCTGGGCCGAACTGCCGCGAGGCCAGGATGATGGTGGTGGACACACGCCGATAGGCGATGAACGACAGGCCGCCGATCGGCTCCTCGGTTGTTTCGACGACATACGTCCCCGCTGGATGTTCGCCTTCCACGCCAGGGAGCACGAAGGGATGCAGGAAGCTCACGGCCTTGCGCGTCACCCGTTCCGTCACGACAGAATACCTTCCCGCCGGCTCGCTCCAAGTGACACCTTCAGGCGATCAGCGGGTCGGTCCGCCGCCCTGGCAGCTGCCAGTGGCGGCGTCCACGACAGCTACGCGTGAACTAGAGCTGCCGTCCTTTCGCGAACGCGTCGACATCGCGTTGCGCCTGGGCCTTGTCGACCGCGTACTTCGCCTGAACCTGCTCCACCAGGTCGTCCTTGTCCTGGAGCGCGCCTATCTCTTCAGCGGTGAACTTGCCCCACCTCTGCTCGATCTCGCCTCTCATGCCGTTGGAGTGTCCCTGCGTCGCGGGGGCGTTCGGTTGCGTGTTGTCTGACATGCCACTTCTCCTCAAGTATCGACCTCTGTCGAAAAGCAATTTGAATGCACGTCACCCAAACCACTGCGATGAAACTGGGATTTGATGGTAGGCAAAACAAGTCATGGTAACGCAATATTGAAAATGAGCAAAGTTGAAGACTAAATACAACATAGATTATTGTATCGATTACCTGCCAAAAATTCTCAGGTAAGCCCTGAAATATTTCGCGTCTTGCTTGGCATAATCGTCAATCTCGCAGGAACACCGCAGATGTTCAGTCGAACTTGCATGTCCCTGGCGGCGCGAGGGGAACCGGCTCTGCTTGAGGTGAGCGCGCGTTGCTCGCCGCTTCGTGGCGAACGCTGCGGCGCCGAAGAACTTCAGGGCGTCCCCTGGCCCTGGCAGATGGTCTGGCCGAAGGGTAAAGGGGAGCCTTCGGCTTGGTTAAGGTCGCGCGAGAGCCTCACTCCGCCTCGCTGCCAGGAGGTTGCCCTGCATCGTGTCGGTCAGCGGCGCCCTCGCGCTATGGATCAGATCCGCTGGCTCCTAGTGCCCAAAGCAACCTATCCTCCCGCCAGCCGCGCTCACGCGTCGAGCGCATCCTGTTCCAGGAGCCGCTGCTCGGCATCCATCATATAGTCGCGCGCCAATGGCAGGGCATCGATCCGCTTCACCACCTGTATCTGGAAAACCACCAGACCCAGATAACGGAAGGCTACCTCAGAGCAGGCAAGATAGAACTCCCACATGTGGCAAAACCTTTCGTCGCGAATGGCGGCAACCTTGTCCCAGTTGGCGAGGAACCGCTCGCGCCAGGCGCGCAGGGTCATTGCATAGTGCAATCGCAGGATTTCGAGATCGGCGATGATGAGGTCGGAGCGTTCGATGGCAGGCACTATCTCCGATAGCGCCGGGATGTAGCCGCCGGGGAAGATGTATTTGGCATCGATCACGTTCAGGTCGCCCGTTTGCACAGTCCGTCGCAGGAGCAAGTCGAGCGGTCTGTGCATAGCGCAACCTCGCAGCGTGCAGCCCAGGCCTTTCCCCCAACTGTCTGAAGGTTCCTTAGACAATCATGCCAATTCGTTAGCGACGGTGCGTCGCATATCTGACATTGACCGGCGAGCAAGGCACTTCTCCAGAATTCTGAAGAAGTGCCTCAGAGCGAAAGCGCGTGGCGCAAAGCCCCTAGCAATCCCGGCGCGTTGAAGGGCTTCTGCAGGACGGCGACGACCTTCTCCGTGAGCTCCGGTAGCACGGCATACCCCGAGAGGACCACAACGCGAACCCCCAGATCATCCAGTTGGTGGATCAGGACGTAGGCCGTTTCGAGCTTGAGATGAATGTCGACGACCGCCAAATCGGGCTTCTGCTCGGTCGCAAGTCGTCGAGCGTCGGCCGTTGTCGCAACTGGCCCGCCCACCTTCATGCCTTCGGTCTCCAGGAACGACTTCAGCGCTTTGGCAACGTGCCAATGATCCTCAACCACGAGGACGCGTACACCTCTCAAGTCTGCATGCGGAAGAGCGTTCACCGACCCATTGTTTGAGGTTCGCAAAGGCTTTCTCCAGGACGAACTAAGTATTGGTGTACGAGATGGGGGGAAGCGTCGAGTTTCGGCATCCCCGATTGGGGGGATACCTCAGATGAGCCCTGGGAGGAGGTTGGTCCCACGCGCCGTGATCGGCGGCACGGTCTGCGGAGCGCAAGGGCCAGTACAGCATAGCCCGGCTGATCGAGAGCTACGGCGCCGCCGGGTTCCCCGACTGGAAGGACGGCATCGCAGCCGACCGCCCCCTGAGCTCACAGCCCGCAGCACCGCATCGAAAAGGCGCCGGCAGGTCAGTTTTCGGAGCAAGGCAGACCCGCCGATCGGCCAGGGTGATTCAAAGAACCGCAGGCTTGCCGGGCTGACAAGGCCCGCAAATCAGATTCTATCGCACGGTCACCAACTTGGAGGTGACGGCGATGACCAGGACATTGTGGG
>Ga0070694_100000435_pt1 | contig 22803 bp, 11 predicted proteins | sample KBSK1251metaG_FD_65470 | JGI IMG/M metagenome (GOLD analysis project Ga0070694, IMG submission 65470) | Corn, switchgrass and miscanthus rhizosphere microbial communities from Kellogg Biological Station, Michigan, USA - KBS K1-25-1 metaG | ecosystem: Host-associated > Plants > Roots >... | reverse complement strand
CCACTGCCGGAAACTCGTATCATAGGCATAGGCCCGCAACGCGCCGCTCGGCACAATTCGCAATGAGAATTCCGGATTGAACTGGCTGCCGCCAAATGAATCTTCTTTACCGAACAGTGCGTAACCGCGAGTCACCGGACCGGTCTTGAACCAGCACTCAGCGGTGAAGCTGCTCGCACCGAGATACAATGCATCGTTGTCGGGATCGGAGAAGATGTTTGCTTTCGAACGGGCCAGGCCGTAGCGGCCGGTTTGTTGCTGCGAAAGCGGCCCGGCAGTGCCGTTAAGACCTAAGGCCCCGCTGTCGAAAACTCGGACAGCGCCGTTGCCGGTTTCATTCAGGTTCCACAACAGCAAAGTATCGATGGCGCCTGGCAACTGGGTTTGCTCGCTGATCCGCAGATCGACGGCAGCGTCGGCCTGTCCGGGTTTTGAGAAGACCAGTTGTGCGATTCCCAGCGGCGCGGTCGCCAGCGCGTCGACTGAAACCACCGCCTGTCGCGACGAGCTGGAGACAACAGTCACCACCGCCGGCACATCCTGACCATCGCGCATTAACCGAACGGTGGCGCCGTCCAGGTTGTAACCGTTGACGGTGATCTGACCGACGCTTGACGGCAAACCATCTTTTTCACGCAAGACTTCCTTGGGGTTATAGGAAGTGATCCGCAACGGCGAACTGCCAACCATGTCGTTGAGTATTCGCGCTGCGGTATGAGCGCTGGCGGAAACTCGGATCTCGTCGACTGTGCCGGGGAACTCCTCCCCGCCGCCGGTGGTTTGCGGATCGAAGGTCGCCCAGTGGCCGGCCCGGAAGGCCTGGGTGGAATTGGTAATGGTATTGAAGCCGCTGGGCGGAGCAGAGAACGCGCGCTCCACGCCGTCGATATAAAGCGATAAACGGTTGTTCGTGCGATCGACAACCATCGCCACGTAGTGCCATTGACTGTCGTCCACGCGATAAACCGCTGACGGCACGTCTACTAGCCATTGCCTGAAGCTGGTGTCGTAAGCAAACGCGCGCAGCGTTCCGTTGGGGAACAACCTGACGGCCCACTCCGGCGTGACGCAGCAGCCGCCTTGAAAATCTTCTTTGGCAAACAACGAGTACGTGCGGCCGACGACGTCAGTCTTGACCCAGCCCTCAACCGTAAAGCTGGAGCTGCCGAAGTAGAGACTGTTGATGCCTCCGGCGGTAGCGATATTGGCGCGGCTACGGCCGCCGGCAAACCGTCCAGGTTGCGCCAATGAATTGCTGCCGGCAATTCCGTTGATTCGCAACGGGGTTTCGTCGACGATGTTGATGGCTCCGTCACTGGTCTCGTTCAGATGCCAGAGCAACCTGGTGTCTGACTCTACGCCAAACGTTATCTGTGCGAGATCGATGATGCGCAGGGCGAGCGAAACGGAACCCGCGCTCGAAGAAACCACCAGTTGTGCATCACCTGTTTGCGCGTCAGGCGCGACGGTGATTTGCACGCGCGCCTGGGTGGCCGCACTCCCCGTTACTTGCGCGGTCACCTGGCCCGCCGGCAATCCGGTAACCGTGGCCGTCGTGCCCGCCAGGTTGTAACCGCTCAAGTAGAAGTCGTTCGTAGTCCCACGAGCGACATTAAGCGGACCGACATTCGTAATCGACATCCCCAGCGTACCTTCTGTACCGAGGTAAGTGTTCTGAATTAATGCTGAACTATGCGCGGTGTTTGAAATTCTGACTTCATCGACAGTGCCGGGGAATGCTTCCGGACCGCCGGTAGTCTGCGGATCGGAGACCGCCCAGTGCCCGACGCGGAAGTTCTGACCGCCATTGGTGATTGTGCTGAAGCCGGTGGGCGGAGCAGAGAAGGCGCGCTCAACGCCGTCAACATAAATCGAAAGGCGCGACGTCGTTCTGTTTACCACCATGGCGACGTAATGCCATTGGCTGTCATCAATTCGAACTATTGAAGCAGACAGGTCGACAGACCATAGCCTAAAGCTCGAGTCATAAGTGAAAGCGCGCAGGTTCCCGGTGGGGAATAGTCTGAGCGCCCACTCCGGCGTACTGCAGCAGCCGCCTTGAAAATCTTCTTTGCCGAAAATCGAGTAGGTGCGTCCGACCGGATCAGTTTTTACCCAGGCTTCAACCGTAAAGCCGTTTGCGCCGAAGGTTAACGCGCTATTTGAATCGGCCACGATATTGGCGCTCGATCTGCCGAAGGCGAAGCGGCCCGGTTGTAAGAGCGACGTGGGGTTGGGTGTGCCCCAGATCGATCTGGTGATACCTGAATCGACCAGCCGGACCGCGCCGTTGCCCGGTTCATCCATGTGCCAGAGCAAAATCGAATCGGGCTCGGTCACAAACGGTGTGCGCGGATCAGCCTGATAAGTGAAGCCGCCGACCCGAACCCCGGTGCCGCGGTTCGTGTCCATTCTGATAGTGGCCGGCCCAGGCGTGCCCGCCGGAGTTATCACGGTGACCGTGTCGGGCGAGCCGCCGACCGCGCTCGTCACCGCCGCGGTGAAGCCGCCAATCGTTACCACCGGCGCGGCCCCGGTCGTACTCAACAAACGCGCGCCGGTGATCGTCACCGTCGTCCCACCATGTTGACTGCCGGTCGAGGGGCTGACGCTCGTGATGTCGGGCGCATCAACGTCGAGAGTGAAATTGATAACGCTGGTGGTGGTGCTCGTGCCCAGGTCATTGGTGAGAATCGCCTGCACCGCGTACTGACCCTCGGCCAGCAATGAAGGCGGCTGGTAAGTAAGGCTGGTTTGCGTGATGGTGGAAGGCACTTGCACCAGCGGCTGTCCCTGCGGGGCAAACAGCAGTCGTGAAGCCGATACATTGATGCCGGTGTCGTCCGTGTAGTTGACGATAAACACCGGTTGCAGCGAAGAGGTGACGTACATGCCCTCGACGGCCGGCGCGCCGCCGATGGTGAAGCTGGAAATCACCGGACCGGACTCATCGATGTCAAAGCCGGCGGTGCGCACCGCACTCACGTTGCCGACGTTGTCCGCTACCTGCACGGTGACGGTGTGATGACCGCCGCTTAAGGGTGAACTCGGCGTGTAACTTACCTGCGTGCCAGTCACGATTGCGTTCTGCGTGACGTTGGTGTTGTCGACAGTCAGGACCAGGGTGCTGGTCTTAATTCCTGACGGGCTGTCGTGATAGGTGGCCGTGATCGTCGGCCGGTAAGTGCGCACTCTGGTGCCGTCAATTGGCAATGGATCGATTACCGGAGGCGTAAGATCTTTCGTGGCAAAAGTGCTTGTATAAGCCTGCGTCTGCATATTGCCGCTCGGATCTTTCGCTTCGTTAACGGTGACAGTGAACTGAGTGCTGTCACTGAAACCTCCTGACGGCTGGAAGGTAACGACAGTGCGACTCGAATCGAAAGAATAACTGCCGGCGATCTGCACGCCGGGCGCCTGATTGGTGGTTACCCTAATCACATTTGCCAGATTGGACGCCGCGTCGAGAGGCTCACTGAAAGTAACGACGACATTTGAGTTGACGGGAACTTCAGTAGCGCTGTTCGCAGGCGTGACATTCGTCACCGACGGCGGCGTAGTGTCGACGATCGTGAACGATGCATTACGCTGAAGGCTCGTATTGCCCCCGTTGTCGCCCACCTGAACGCTGACGGTGTGCTGTCCCAGCGCGAGTGCTGTTGGCGGTGTGTAACTGATTTGTGCGCTTCCGACTGACGCGCCCGCCGTAACGTTCGCGCCATCCAACATCAACACCACGGTGCTGGTCTTAATCCCTGACAGGTTGTCGTTATAGGTGGCCGTAATCGTCGGGCGCACGTTCTGCACGCTCGTGCCGTCAATCGGGAGTGGGTCGATGATCGGGGCCGTCTGATCGTCGGAAGCAAAGCTGCTGCTGAAGGTTTGGGTCTGAGTGTTGCCAGTCAAGTCGCGTTGACCGTTAACGGTGACGGTGTAGCGTGTGCTTTCCGCAAAGCCACCGGACGGTGTGAAGCTCACGATGCGCCCGGTAGCATCGAGTGCGTAGTTGCCCGTCAGCGGCGTTTGCGGTGAATTCAACGGCGCTACGCTGATGATGCCGGCGAAACTCGAATTCGGGTCGATAGGTTCATTGAAGGTGACCGCGATCGTGCCGTCGAGCGGGAACTCTCCGGAGTTGTTCGCAGGAACAATGGTCGAAACTGTGGGCGCGGTTTCATCAGCAGTGGTAAAGGTCGAGCTGAAGTCACTGGCCATTCGCAAGCCGTTGCGATCTGTAACGTTAACCGCCACGACCCGGTAAATCGTGTTTTCCGACAGACGACCGAATGGCGTGAGCGTCGCCACGCGACCATCGCTCGACAGCGACAGGTTGGTGTTAAGCCCAAAGATGCCCTGCTGCAGGATGACCGTGCCGCCGTTGACGCTGCTGGGTTCTGCAGGCTCAGAGAAAGTTACCTTGATTACCGTGGTGTTTGTCGGTACAGACAGGGCGCCGTTCGCAGGCTCGACCGAGACGACGCTTATCGGCGTATTGTCCAGCTGCATCGTGCCGACATCGACTGTCTGTCCGTTAGTTGTCAGCGCAATGTTTCTGGCGCGCGCAACTCCGCCTGAGACTTCATCGGTGACATAAATGTCCAGCGTGCCCAGCGGGACGTTGTCCAAAATCCAAACGCCTTGCGCGTTTGTGTGAGCGAAGAAGGTCAAAGAACCCGTCTGCCGGGAAAGCGTCACCGACACCGACGCGCCCTGCACCGGACTTGAACCGTCGAGAGATAGCACGCGCCCGGTGACGCTGCCGGCATCTTCCAATTGCAACGGCACATTCGTCGTTTGTCCCGCCACTACGTCACCAGAAGCGGAACCAACGCCGACGCGTCCAGGAACCGTCAGGCGCAATGAGAAGTGACCCGCAGGCGCTCCAGCGATCTCATAAGTGCCATTCGGTTGCACCGCGGCATAAAGGACAATCGGTTGACTCCAGGCATTGTTGGTGAAGGTAACGGTGCCGGCTGAAACAGGTGAGCCATTGTTGTCGAGCGCAGGTCCTGAAACGGTGCCGACGCCGGCTAACGTGACGTTGGCCGTGATGGTCCCTCCTGCTTGCGTGCCCGAAACCGGCGCCGCCTCGCCGCGGTCGTAACCGACTGGCGCTTCGGCGCGAACCTGAACCTGGCCCAGCGGCACGAAAGAAAGCGAGTAGTTCCCCTGATCATTCGTGGTTATGTGGAAGACTCGTCCCGAAACCGTAATCGTCACCTGGGCGCCGGGCACTCGATCAATGCCGCCGCGCTGGAACACCGTCCCTCTTACTGTCTGACTCGGTTCGAGCGCGATATTAACGATCGTGTCGGGTAAAGGCTCAACCGTTCCGGAAATACTTCCGGAAGCCGAACCCGTCTGGCCTCCAGGCGCGTCGGCTACGGAAATCACAAAGCGGCCCGTCGGGATACCAGTGAAGCGATAATGCCCGGTCGGATCAGTGGTCGCGAACAGGTTGGCGCCTCGCACTCCTGAACCGTCCGCCGAGATATTCACCGACGCATGGTCCACACCTACGCCATTCGCAGTAACCTGTCCGCTGACCGCGCCCACCGGCAGTAGCAGTACGTTTACCGTAGCGATCTCACCCTGAGTCGTGATGCTGCCGGCCGCGCGGCCTACGCGCCCGGTGTGGTTATCAAAAACGTCGAGCGTAAAGTCGCCGGTCGGAACGTTGATGAAGGTGAACTTACCAACATCAGGGTCTTCCGAAGAGGTAGTGAATCCAACCGAGCGTCCACCGACACTGAGTTGCACGTCGGCAAGACTGATCGGCGTGGTGCCATCGGGCAGATAGACGTGTCCCGTCACGCTGCCGGTCGCCTGCAATTGCACCGAGACGTCAACGGTTGAATCCTTGGCGACTCGTGCCGAGACGCGGCCGCCCAATCCGAATCGGGTAGCGGAGATGGCGTATGAACCTTCAGGCAAATTGGTGAACGACACCTGGCCATTGCTGCCGACCGGCACTTCGGCAAAGCGATGGACGTTTGGATACTCAGTGCCATCTACAGTCACCGTGCCGCCGTTTACGGGCTGTCCGGCGCCGTCCAGAACCGTGACGCGCAAATTGCCGCTTCCCAGCAGACGCAGATTGAAGACCGCATCCTTGTTGCGCTCGACTGAAACGCCAATCCGGTTGAGATTGCCGCTGACAGGATCAACGGCCGTAAGTTGGTAAGCTCCGGCAGAGAAGACTTCGGCAAATTCGTAATGCCCGCTGTCATCTGTCCGTACGGTGACGTCTGCCAGCGAACCGCCGCTGAGGGTCACCCGAATGCCTGGGCCGACCGGCGTGGTGCCATCAGGCTGATAAACATTTCCCTGGATCTTTCCGGCCAGCGTGCTTACCAGCACCAGATTTGTCTCAACGTCGCCGCTCGGCGGCAGCGTGCCACCGGCGCTGACTTTGGTGGGGAAGAAAACGTTCGAAGTCGTGATGCGATAGGTTCCCGGGTTGAGACCGGTCAATGAATACGAACCATCGACTTTGGAGTCGGTGGAGAATGGCGGGTCGGTCGAAATGATGCCCCAGCCGAAACCGACAGTGGGTTCCGGATGCGACACGTAGACGGACAGTTGCGCGACGGTGGGGGTTACTCCATCGGGCTGGAAAACTTTTCCGTGAATCGAGCCGGGCCGGAATGTCGCGTCTCTGGTCAGCGTTTCGCCGGGCAGCAGCTTGATCGGCGTGTTCACCGCGTATTGAGTCCCCGGGTCGACAAATCGCAGAAGTAGATCACCGGACTGAACCCCGTCGAGTGTGTATTGTCCCTGGGCGTTGGTGGTAACAATGCGAAAACCGTCGGCTGACACCTGGGCTCCGACGGCAGGCACCGGAGTGGTGGTTCCCGGTTTCACAACATAGACCGTACCTTGCAGGTTACTTGGTCGCAGGATCGTGATATTGACACCGCTGGTTGTCTGACCAATCGTCACCGCCGCCTGGGCCGAACCGCCCCGCTGCGTGGTTTGATCGTAGGCCGAGATCGTACGCATACCCGGCGGCAGGTTTTGCAGCGTGTAATCTCCCTGAGAGTTTGTTTGTACTGCCTGGCCTGAGCTGCTCACATAAACGCCGGCCAGCGCCACGCCCGCATCGTCAGTCACACGTCCACTGACACCGCCATTGCCGGGTAAAGTAATGACCAGTCCACTGACTTCAGGAACAGCAGTGGTAAGTTGGACACTTTGTTGCGCGATTAGTCCGGTGACATAGTCGGTTACCTCGAGCTTGACCTCGCCGACCGGCAGGTTGCTGATATTGAAACTGCCATCGCGATCGGCAAAGGCATAGCCGACGGCGGTGGCTCCGTCACCACGAAGGTTAGAATGGAAACCAGGAATCACTTCGTAGGCCACTACCAATGCGCCGGGCGCCGGAGTTTGATTGCTATGAAGTACGTGTCCGTGCACCGCCCCCAAAATGCTCTGCAGCGAAACGTCTACATAGGCACTCTGTCCCGGTCCGGGAATCGTGCCGGCGTTGAAGCCCGAGGCGTTATGGAAGGCATCGACACCGACTGCCAACACTGAAACATTGCCTACGGGAACGTCTTCCGCCACGTAATGACCGCTGCCGTCCGCTTGCACCACTTTCGTCCCGACTACATCGAGGTCAGGAACCACCTTCACTAAGGCGCGCGGCATCGGCTGGCTGTTCATGGTCACGAACCCCTGGACTTTGCCGCGCGCGAGAAAGACCATGTCGAGCACCATGTGCTGACCATCGTAGGCCACCGGCGAAGTGAGCCGTTTTTCGGAATGAGTAGTGGGGTTGTTTACGGTGACGTTGATTGGTCCACAATCACCATCACGTACATAATCGATCGCATAACGGCCCTGGGCATCGGTGTTCTTGAGCACGATGGGGGTGGGCTCTGGCGGTAAGAGTTGCGTCGGATCCGGACAATCCAGAACCCACACAATCACCGACGCGTTTGCTACCGGCGTCCCGTCGGCGTTGAGCACGCGGCCGGTGAGATAGGCGCCCGGTGGTACGTGATTGGGAGAAACGCGGGGCACAATCGCTTTCGTCGTCGTGGGCAGATTCAGACCGCGGGAATCCAGCATGCTGGATATCGTCAGGTTTCGATCTATATAAGGTCCGATTGTCGAGTTCAGACTCATGAACACGAACCGATCGCCGTAATCAATTCTGGCCCCGGTCACATTGATTGGATCGCCAACCTGTTGCGCCGGATTTGAGCCTTTTAAGGCGCCTCCGCCGATTCGATAACGCGAGACCGTCTGCGCCTGCGCCGGCGTCATCGGTTTTGAAAACAGCACCCCGACCAAACGACCGTACTTGTCTCCACCAGCCACCACGCCGGGCGTGACTTGAGTCACGCCAACTACCTGCGGCGCTGGTTGGTTAAGAGTCGTGACGACAGCGGAGGTGTTTACCGGCTGCCACGATCCGTCACGATATTCCTCCAGCACCAGGGTGCTGAGACTCAGCGGCATGAAGCGAACCCGATACTTAACACCGGCAGTGACCTGGATCCCACTCCATGAATACAGCTTATAAGTCTGGCTGTTGGCGGGCACGATCAGCGACAGATCTATTGACCCGGATCGCCAGGCATTCAGCTCCAGCGTCCAGTTGGCAGAGCCCGGATTGACGGCAGCCGGATCTGAAAGCACCAGCATTTGACCGCCGTTGGTCACTGCTCCGGTAATGACATCCGTCTGGGAAAGTCGCAGCGAGCTGCCCCGCGCGAAATCGCCTGCGCGATCGCTTTCGGAAGACCCAAAGCCAACCTGAGCGGCTTGGGCATTAACAAACCGCGCCCCGACTATCGCCTCACCGGGGGCGTGCGTAACCAGCGCTGAGATGAATTGCGAACGAGGTAATTCGGTATTGGCAAACTGCTGATGAAGATCGAGCGGAGAAATCGCCGAGCTTCCATTTAGCGCTTGGTAGTATTCCGAGCCGACGCTGTCGAACCATTCATATCCGGAACGCGTGTTGCGCTGCGTATCAAGAAATCCGGTGTCTGGTTTTTTCTGAAGTTCACCCAGCCAATCTCGCAGAATCGTGGCGAGCGAAACATCAACCGCCTCACCAAAGTCGACGCGCATACCGGCGATTCCGAGTTCGACGGCACGGTCGACGACCGTCTGCTTGGTCACTGTCTTGACGCCATCAGGCAGCGATCCCGGCGGCGCGTTGGCAATACTCCAGGCCTGGCCCAACAAGGCCCGCGCGGCTTCGACGACTGGTGATGGTAAGTGCGTGACCGGCTCGGGAAGAATTAATGAGTCGGGTGACAAAGGAATATTGCGATCGCCCACACCCGTGACCAACTCCAGCCCGGCGCTAACGCCTTCGCCAACTTTCACGTAAGAGGCGGTAACCGCGCCGGTAACACTCGCGCGGAGGTGCCACTTCACCGTAGCCGATTCACCACGCTTGATCGTGGTGGCAAAATTTCGCCGACCGGTGTCCTGGTCGACAAACTCGGCCCCGCTGATACTGTTCGGCGCCAGTTGGGCAAATGCCCCATGAATGTCAGTTGGGCCAGAGTTGTAAACCGTCATGCCCAGGTCGTATTCACCACGTGCGCGCACCACGTCCGGGTGAGTGAACGTAACGGCAAAGCTGGCGTCACGAACCAGGACGGCGCCCGATACTTGTCCTTTGACCTTGACTGGGCCACTGGGCAGACCTTCCAGCATGGCTTCAAGGTCAAAATTGATTTGGTGCAGTCCTTCCTTGAGACCTTCGAGCAGAAAACTTGCCTGGCCGGATCCGCCCGGACCAAAAGCGGTAGTGTCGTCACCGGTACCGTATTTTCCATCCGGGCCCAGTCCGTGCAGCTCAAGCTGCGTCACGCGCCCACCGCTCTGCGTCTCAGCGATGCGCAGCGGATCGTCCGAAGGATCTTCGGGAGTGCCGTTGTCGGGTAGATGTGCTTTGGCCAATAGGCTATGAAGCACGAGTGGCGCGCCGTTGGGCGCGCCATTTCCGACGATTACTATCGCCTCAAAAAATTGGTGCAGCAGTCCGACCCGGCCGGGAAAAACAATGACGCCCGGAATCTTTGGCAATGGATCTCCACTGAGACCCTGTGGTGCTCCTGAGGTGTTACCGTCCCCGACTTCCGGAGTGAGGATGACCGGCATTACTGTGGGCACGTCGATCCCCGGCGAACTTACGGAGGGAATGCCGATCACCGGACGCTGATCTGTGATCCCGACGGCCGGAAACGCAACCGGGATGTCGATGGTTTGCGCGCTGGAGGTGGTGCCAATTCCGACCGTGAAATTAAAAGCCCGGTAGGAATCGTCAGTGATGTTGATACCTGACTGAAGGATTTGGTCGTAAGTAAGTTCGTGAACCTGGACCTGCGAAACCAGCAGCCGCTCAATCACCACGATACCCACTGAATCAGGCGTCACCGAGGTCACCACGGTTTGGTCTGTCGTGCTCAGATCAACCACGCGCAGGTTCCGAATCAGGTGGTCACCGGCATTGTTCAGCGGCGGAATGTTCAGCGGCTGACCGATGGGGGCCTCAAGCAACAGCGGCGCAGTCAAAGAAGGACCGGTAAGTTCACCACGAACGCGATAGTTCGGATTCAGCGCAGAGATGATGGCGGTCGGATCAGTGTTATCAGGTACGCGAATGCTGGTGTGAAGAGTCGTGGGCGTGTTCTTTGGAACTGTAAGCGATGGGGGATCTACAGTGACTGCCAGTCCCAACAGATCAAAATCGGCAGATGCCAGAACCGGCGAGAGACTCGTCGAGATGCCCTCCGCGTTGAGAGCGCTGCGGTCTTTCTTTACGCCCGCCTGCGTCCTGTCGCGACGTTCCGGTTTGCGCTTCGGCTTGACGCCGGCGCTGCGTGATCCTGTTTGCTGGCCGCCATTCTGAGGAGGAGTCTGGAAAGCGGTTGCCGTGAGCACAAGCGCCATCAGCAAAGCCGGCGAGAGCCCAGCCATGATGCGCAGGGAGCGGCCGGGGGTTAATTTTTTTGTCTTTCGTTTCATGGGGGCAGTGAAACGGAAGTCTTCCTCGCCAAAGGCGCTTTGAGTGCGCGCACTCTATGATCCCGCGAGCCGTCCTGTCAAGACATATGTGGCATCAACGTTTATATTTCACTGCAAATGAAGAGCTTCCTCAAGCAGTACAACCTCAAGGGCAAGACGAACGCCGGTTACGGTGTTGGTAGCGGCTTCACAACGGTGAAAGAACAGTGTCGAGACAGCACCGTCCCGGAAGGATTTACAACGACGGGCGGCATCGAACGCGATGGCATTTATCTGGCGATCAAAGACGAGCGTGCTAAAGAAGTGCGGTCCCAGGTGCGGGATTGGTTGAGAAGGATAAAAGTGCTGTCGTGAAGGCAGCTGATGGGGGTATTTATCTGTTGACTCACCTCAGCAACCCGAAGGGTTGCAAAGAAAGTAGCCGGTGGTCGGAGTCCGCGGAGACCACCGGAAATGCGATATTAATTGGTCGCACCCCGAAGGGGTGCCAGATCTTTCGAGGTAGAGATCTCTTACGTATGAATTGAGAGAGCTTCTCAACGCGGCCCGTATCGAATTTGATGAGAAGTACTTGTTGTGACGTCTGGCACCCTTCGGGGTGCGGTTCATGACTAAAGACTTTTCCGGTGGTCTCCGCAGACTCCGACCACCGGCTACTTTCTTGCAACCCTTCGGGTTGTGCCGGGGTGAGTCAACTTTAGAAATACCCTTATGGAGAGTGTCATGAACAGAAACGATGAAGCAGAAGGAACTAACGGTGTGGATCGGCGCAGCTTTATTACGAAAACTCTAGCGGCGGGCGCAGGTGTCGCAGCATGGGCGGCTTCGCCGGAAAGTGCTGCTGCGCAGAAGTCTAAGCCGAGTTCCAGCCGTCGCGGGAAACAGGACGCCGCACCTGGGAGAAGACGCCTTGGTAAGCTGGAGGTTTCCGCGGTGGGTATGGGCGTTCAGAACATGCACCGCAGGTATGAAACAACCGTACCGTACCGGCCTGAGATGGTCGCCATCCTACGGGCCGCTTACGACCGAGGCATCACGTTCTTCGACACGGCGGAGGCGTACGGGCCTTGGGAGAACGAGCGAATCCTCGGCGAGGCCATACAGCCATTTCGAAACAAGGTCAGGATCACATCCCAGTTCGGTTGGAATATAGATCAGCAGACTGGACGGCGACTTCCGGGGCTCAACAGCAAACCTGATCACATAAAGGTCGTGGTCGAGAATTCTCTGAAGCGGCTTCGTACAGACCACGAGGAGATCAGTCCCCGAATCCCCCGTCGCCCGCTCCAAATCCTACGAGGTTGGGGCGTTGTTCGCACCCCGGTTCTCCAGAGATCACGACACGGGCGGTCTGCTCAAGCGCGAGCGGATCGCCCGCTACCACTTGATGATGCCCCTGGCGCCTTCACCCGCGTCCAGGGCCGACAGCGCCCCGTTGACCTCGCCGAGGCGATAGGTGCGGCTGGCAAGTTCGAGCAGTTTCAGTTTGCCTTCTTGATGTAGAGCGACGAGTTTTGGAATATCCGTCAGCGGTTGTCCTGAGCCATACAGCGACCCAACGAGGCGCTTCTCCTGCATCACGAAAGGAAAGACCGGAATTGAGGCGAGGGCGTCGGTTCGCGATAACCCAGTCAGCACAACTGTGCCGCCCTTGCGAGCAGATTCGAGTGCGAAAGTTAGCGTTTGCGGCGATCCGACAGTATCAAATACAAAGTCCGCTCCGCGACCATGGGTTAGTTCGCGTACCAGCCCCGAAATTTTCTCTGTCGACGCATCGAGAGTATGAGTTGCACCGAAAGCTCGCGCGAGATCGAGCGGATTCGCTCGCGTATCCACCGCGATGATTGTCTCGCACGAGGCGAGCACCGCGCCCTGCACCACGTTCAGGCCCACTCCACCCGCGCCGACGACTAGAATCTTTGCGCCCGGCGGAACGCGCGCCGCGTTCATCACGGCCCCAACGCCGGTGATCACGGCGCAGCCTATCGTCGCGAGGGCGTCAAACGGAACATCGGCGGGAACCGGGATCGCGCCCTCTTCGCTCACCACGGCAAAATCCGCAAAACACGCTGTGCCGTTAAAGTGGGCAACGTCTTGCCCGCGCGCGCGTAATCGAGTGCCGCCTGCGGGCAGTCGATTACGGTAAGTCGTGTGCCCAAGACGATCGCAGAGAGTTGGCCGACCCTCCAGACAGGGAGGGCAAGCGCCGCAAGGTGGGGCCCAGCAGAAGACGACGTGATCACCTACGTTCACCCGGGTCACACCGTCAGCGACTTCGCGCACTATCCCGGCACCCTCGTGTCCGAGTACGAGCGGCGTGCGTGCGGGCCAGTCTCCTCGCGCGGGATGCAGATCGCTATGGCAAACGCCGGCCGCCTTCAGTTCAACCAGGATTTCACCTGCGCGTGGCGCCTCGAGTTCCGCTTCCTCAACCGAAAGCGGCTTGCTTTGTTCCCACAAGATCGCGGCGTTGATTTTCATACCCATCCTTCGTTTCCTGCTGTCTTCCGGGGTCAAGATCGAAAGACAATGCACGTCGTTGTGCCGTGGGCATAAAGCTTCCCACTTTCATCAATGATCCTGCCTTCAGCGATCGCGGTGCGTCCGCCGACATGAATCACCTGCGCTTCGCAGCGCACGCGCCCGGTTTCGGCGGTCATCGGGCGGATATAGTTGACCTTGAGTTCAAGCGTCGTATAGCCAGCGCCCTGGGGTAAGGTCGAGTGAACGGCGCACCCCATGGCTGAGTCGAGCAAGGTGGCCGCCAAACCTCCATGGACGACGCCAATCGGGTTGTAGTGATACTCGGCTGGTTCGACGACAAAAACCGCGCGCCCCTCACTGAGCTCGACAATACCGAAATTCATCAACGCGCCTATCGGCGGGGGCGGCAATTCACCAGCGACGATCTTCTGCAAGTATTCAAGACCTGACAGACCGCTTCCCGCCTCAACCAGAGCTCGCGGGTCTTCCCAGGTAATCGTGCGCGTGCGTTTTTCTTTCTGGTCTTCACTCATAGTTATTGGTTGCGAAGATTCACACTCCCTTACCGAAGACGGCTTTGCGCTTTTGCACGAAAGCCGTGACTCCTTCGATAAAATCGGGGGAATGAAAACAATCATCCTGGTTGACTGCTTCAAAATCGAGTGCGGCGGCAAGGTCACTCTGCGCCCCGTGATTGAGGCCGCCCTTGATCTTTGCTATGGCAATTGCAGGGGCCAGGGCCAGACGTGTAGCAAGAGTATCCACGGTTGCGTCCAATTCAGAGAAGGGGACAACTTTGTTGACGAAGCCGAGTTGCTGCGCTTCCTGCGCGCCGATGCTGTCGCCGGTCGCCATCAATTCAAACGCCTTGTGATAACCAACCAGACGCGGCAGAAAAAATGTGCCACCGCCATCAGGCATCAAGCCGATCCGGACAAACACCTGGCCGAATTGGGCCTGCTCTGAGGCGACAATCAGGTCGCAGGCGAGTGCGTAGTTGCAGCCGACTCCTACTGCGTGACCGTGAACGCGCGCAATGATCGGAATGGGTAAGGCGCGCATCGCGAGGATGGTCGGGTTGACGTTCTCGCGTAACGATTTGGTGACGTCGAAATTCGCGATATCGCTCGCGCTGGTCGCCGCCAGATCCGCACCCGCGCAAAACGATTCGCCGGCGCCGGTCAGAATCACGACCCGCGTGCCATCGTCGCTTGAGTGTTGAATGGCATCGCGGAGCAGTTGCACAGTCTCGCGGTCGACCGAGTTGCGTCGTTCGGGCCGATTGATGGTAATGCGCTTGATGCCGTCGTCGAGCGTTACCAGGAGTTTGTCGGTTTCGTTGCCCATTTCTGTCCCTCCGTTCTCATCACTTATCACTTTTCAAACGCCCTGCTTCCCATAACAACTCCGCGACGTCCATTACGCGGATATCACGCTCGCCTTTCCGCGCGTTGATACCATCTTCCATCATCGTCATGCAGAACGGGCAACCAACTGCCAGCACGTCGGCTCCGGTTTCAATCGCTTCGCGCGCGCGTTCCTGATTCACTCGTTGGGTGGCCGGCTCATCAACAAAGCTCATCCCGCCGCCGCCGCCACAACAGAAGCTTTTAGCGCGGTTGCGCCCCATCTCTACGGCCTTACCGGAGGTCGAGATTTGCACCAGCTGCCGGGGTGCGTCGTAGACACCGTTCTGCCGGCCTAAGTAACACGGGTCGTGAAACGTAACCTTCTCGGTCGACTGCGACAAAGGCTTGAGTTTACCTTGATCGACCAGCCGGGCCAGATACTCGCTGTGGTGATAGACCTCAAACATGCCGCCATATTGCGGGTACTCGTTCTTGAAAGTGTTGAAGCAGTGAGGACACGCGGTAATGACTTTCTTGACCTCGTACCGGTTCAGGTTCTCAACGTTTTCTTTCGCCAGCGTCTCGAACAAGAACTCGTTGCCGATCCGCCGCGCGGGATCGCCGGAGCACTTTTCCTCGCGTCCCATGATGGCAAACTTCACCCCTGCCTGGGTGAGTAGTTGCGCCGTCGCCCGCGTCACTTTCTGGTTGCGTTCGACAAGCGCCCCGCCACAGCCAACCCATAACAGCACCTCGGCGTCTTTTGTCTCGCTGATCTGATTGACGCCCAACCCGTCAGCCCAATCCAGACGAGTCGCGTTTGTGCCGCTGAATGGGTGACCGCGCCTTTCCATTGACATGATTGCCTGTTGCATCGAGTCAGGAAACTCAGCTTCCTCCATCACGAGATAGCGCCGCATATCCACGATTTTTGGCATCTGCTCGATAAAGACGGGGCACGCTTCCATACAGGCGGCGCAGGTTGTGCACTGCCAAAGTGCATTAGGTGAGGTGGCGGGGACCGACCCGATTATTTTGGTTTGCGAATCTCGGGATTGGTCGTGCATCAAGCCCCGTAGTTGAAGAATGATGTCGCGCGGCGAGAGTTCTTTGCCGACCGCGTTGGCCGGACAGACTTCGGTGCAGCGCCCGCATTCGGTGCAGGCATCCAAATCGAGCAGATCTTTCCAGGTGAAGGCGTTGAGAGAGTTTACGCCGAAGCTTTCGGTCTTATCGAAGTCTATGTGTTTTAGTGACGCCCCGAGTGTTTCGAGGTTGGCGGTGTAGATGTTCAGGGGGGCCGTAAGAACATGCATCATCTTCGTGTAGGGCAGCCAGGCGATAACGCCAAAGCTCAGCGAGAGGTGAAACCACCACATCCAACGGTGGCTCGATTGCATGGCCGAAACACTGAGCCACGGTCGTGAGGCGCCGGCGATCAAATTGCCGAACGGCGACCAGGCGCCCCATGGATCATTCGTAGCCGCGATGCGCCAACCTTCGACCAGGAATCCCTGCAGGCAAAGAAAAAAAATTGCGACGAGAATCAAGGTCGCTTCATTTGTATGAACGAGTTTTTTCGGTCGCTGGAGATAGCGGCGCGCGGCGGCCATGGCAACGCCCAACAGCACCAGCGCGCCGAACAAATCAACCGTGAAAGATTGAAAGTAGAGGTAGAAATTGCCGCGCATGATCGACGTGCCGAAATCTGCGTCGAGCGCTACCACGGTCGTGGCGATGGTTAGAATCACGAAGCCATAACTAATAAACCGGTGAAAGACTCCCGCGTAGCCGTTCCGGGCAGTGCGCCCTTGCGCGACAGCGTGTTTGAGGACCAGCTTGATCCGCCTGGCGGGTTGATCGAAACGCGCGGCGGGTGCGCCGCGACGCCAGCTCCTGAATTGCCGGTAGACGCCGTAAGCGGCGATCGCCAGGGTCGGCAATAGCAAGACATACATCACCCAGATATGAGCGATGTTCCAGTAGATCTGGCGCGTGGCTCCAGCAGGGTTCATCTTGGAAAGCGACGTCAGGGTTTATTCGGGAACTATATAGTTGACTCACCTCAGGGCAACCCGAAGGGTTGCAGAGAAAGTAGCCGGTGGTCGGAGTCCGCGGAGACCACCGGGAATGCGATATTAATTGGGTTGCACCCCGGAGGGGTGCCAGAACTTTTCGTACCGATCTTTTGCTTTGACCTGTGATCTAGACGCATCATCGTAAGCATTCATTTGTCGATGAATAGAGATCTTCTCAACGCGGCCGGTAACGAATTTGACGAGACCACTTGTTGTGACGTCTGGCACCCCTTCGGGTGCGGTCATGACGAACGACTTTCCCGTGGTCTCCGCGGACTCCGACCACCGGCTACTTTCTGGCAACCCTTCGGGTTGCGCGGGGTGAGTCAACTATATAAATGCCTTTATTTCTGTAAAGCTACCAGCTTCTCGCGAAGCAGCGGTACGACCTTGCGATAGTCCTCGACGATGCCGAACCGGCAGTGCTTAAAAATGGGTGCGTCTGGATCGGTGTTAATAGCGGCGATATTCTTTGCTTCGGAGATGCCGGCCATGTGCTGGCTCGCACCCGTGATGGCGATGGCGAGATACAAGTCTGGCGTGACCTTCTTGCCCGTCTGACCGACCTGCCAGGTGGGGGGCACCCAGCCGGCGTCACATGCTGCGCGCGAGGCTCCCATCTGTGCTCCCAACAAGTCAGCGAGCGGCTTTAGCTCCAAATCAAACGGTTCAGGTCCGCCGATGCCACGCCCTCCGGAAACGATCACGCGGGCCTCTTCCAGTCGTGCTTCAACCTGCGTCTCGCGCTTGCGTTCTATGACCCGTGTCCGCGTGTCCGGAGGGATATCCAACGCCGCCTGTTTGATCTCACCGGCGAGGGCGAGTGGATTGGCAGGTGCAAAGGATCGAGAGCGGATCCATACGACCGCGGGCTGGCGCTTCAGTTGGATAACGGCCTGAGCCTTCCCGCCGTAAACCTGGCGAGTGACCTTCAACGCTTCTCCGTCGACATGCACGTCCACTCCATCGCCAACGGCAGAGCCGCCCAGCCGGTGAGCGAGACGTGGGGTAATCTCCTGGCTATAGGTGTCGTTAGCGAGAAGCACTGCGCGCGGCGACAGTTCGCGACACAATTGAGTTAGTGCGCTCAAGCAGGTCTCCGGTTCGTAGTCGCCTTGATCGACGGTGACAACCTTATCAACAACCAGGGAGAGATCGCTGGCGAGCGCGTGCGCCCCGGCGCCCAGAACAATGGCATGCAAACCCGCCCCCAGGCTGTTAGCCAGTCTCCGGCCAGCGCCCGCGAGTCCTTGCGCGGCCTTATCGAAGCCGGCTTGTGCAAAAAGGCAGATGGCAACGGCGTTCATAGGTGTATGTCTTGCTGTTCGACTCCTCAGGCTTGAGGCTTTGCCGAGCGGTGTACTTACGGCGCGCGCGTCACCTCGACGATGCGCCTGGCCAGAGTCTCAACTCTTTCGTCCAGCGTATCGCCGGTAACGAACTCACAGCGAGACTCTTTTTCGGGAATAGAAAGTTCGGCCACCTCGTAGTAACTGTTACCGGCACGTGCTTCATCCGCGGCGACGTCGAGATCGTCGATGCCCCACTGAGTCAGGGGCTGCCGGTAAGACATCATTACGTCCCGCACTTTGGGAATCCGTGGCACATTGTGTTCGTCGTTGGTGACGCTGACAACGACTGGCGCCTCGGTTTCGAGCAATTCCCAACCGGTGTCGGTCTGCCGTTTGAGTCGCAACTTGCCGTCATTTGACTCAATTCGATCAACGAACGAGACGCATGGCAGGCCTAACTCCTCGGCCAGCAGGCCGCCGGTTTGTCCGGCTCCCCAGTCGCCCGCTTCGCGCCCAACCATAATCAGATCAAACGAGCCCAGCTTGCGAATTGCGGCGGCGAGCACGCGCGCGACGGTGAGCGGGTCGGGATTCTGGTTTCCGTCGTTTAGGACGAGCGCCGCAGCGTCGGCCTTCATCGCCAGTGCCTTGCGCAGAGAGTCTTCGGCCGTCGCTGCGCCGTAACAGAGCGCGGTGATCGTTCCGGTGCGGTGGTGCTCGCGGAACTGCAGAGCCGTCTCAAGCGCGTTTTCGCAGAAGATGTTGGTGACCAGGTTCGCCGCGCCGCGTTCGGCCTCGTGCTTAACCGGATCAATGCGAAAGTCACGCGCAGGAATCTCGGGATCAAGAATCTGTTTGAGACAAACGAGGATGTTCATGAAGAAATCTCAGCGATCGGATTTTAGATTTGCGATTGGCAGATCCAACATCTGACCTCTGAGTCGTCAGGGCTTCTTGACGACCCTTAAAACAGACTGTGTAGAACGTGATTCGGCGCGCAACAGGCCGTGCAGAGCAATTGTGGCGATCTGTTCAGCAACCTGTTCCTGCGTTAAATCGCCGTCCTGTCTGAACCACCGCGAAAGCCAGTTAATCATTCCCAACAGGCTGAAAGTAGCCACCGTCGTATCCACGTCGTGCAGTTTTCCGGCCGCCTTGAGCTCATTCAAAACGTCACGGAGACGGTTGAAGTATTCGCGCTTGCGCCGCGTGATCATTCGGTTTTGCGCCGGCGTCAGCGCGGTAATTTCGTCAACCAGGATGGTGATGGCGCCTTGTCCCCTGGTTACCAGCTGCGCGTGACTGCCGATAAGAAAGCGCAGCCGCGCACTTGGATCTGTGATGGTCTGGGCCGGTTTCGCAACCTCCTCGTCGAGCTCGTCCAGGCCGAAATTCATGATGTCAAAGAGCAGTTCCTTCTTGCCATTGATATAGTGATACAAGCCTGCTTTCGTCATGCCCAGCGCGTTAGCGATGTCGTTGATTGAAGTAGCATCATACCCTTTGCGTAGAATGATCTGAGCTGCTGTTCGATAGACTTCCGCCAGGCGTTCATTATTGGGAACAGATTTCTTTTGCGCTTTCATGCGTACCAATGCTCCTGTAATTGCATGAGGTAGGGATTGCGCTTAACCCCTCCTCATGTTACCTTACCGACCGTCCGGTAGCTTATACATCCGATAGGCTGGGCACGTCAAATAGCGCATTAGAAATCGGCCCGTCTTGCCTATCATGCCAGCAAAAAGCGAAACCGATAATACCACGGTGTCGGCTGGCACTGGCTTCGCCAAAACCGTTGCCGGAGAGTTTTATCCGGATGCAGACGGCGTCGCGATGTTGCAAGTCGTTTGTAGACCGGAAATCACGATGAATTAGGATGGGTTCTCTGCCGCTAACCGGGGTTCGAGTCGTTGACTTCGGTCGCTTCATTGCCGCCCCTTATTGCGCAATGTTGATGGCGGATTTTGGCGCGGACGTAATCCGCGTCGAACGTCGTGGGGGCGGCGAAGACCGTTATGTGGGACCGATAGCGGAGAGTGGTGAAGGCGGACTCTTTCTAAATCTGAATCGCAACAAGCGAGGCATCACGCTGGATCTCGCACACCCTGTTGGAGCAGAGATCACCAGCCGCCTAATCAAGAGCGCGGATATCGTCATTGTTAATTTACCGATCGACGTCATGAAGAAGCTTGGGCTCGATTATGATTCGTTGCGCCTGGTGAAGCCGGACATCATTCTGGTGATGGCTTCGGCGTTTGGAGCCGATGGTCCATATGCCGAGCGCGTCGGGTTCGACAGCGTCGCCCAGGCGATGAGCGGCGCGACAATCCTGACGGGCTTTCCGGGGGCCCCGGTTCGAGCCATTGTCCCTTATGTCGATTACGGCACCGCACTTCATGCCGCGTTCGGCGCCATGATGGCGCTTTATGAAAGACAGAAAACCGGGCGCGGGCAAGTGATTGATGTATCGCTGCTGGCCACCAGCATCACCTTCATGATGCCATTGCTGGCTGAGCAGAAAATGACGCGCCTCTCGCGCAAGCAGCAAGGAAATGCCAGCTACTACGCCGGGCCAGGTGACATCTATCGAGTAGTTGACGGCTGGGTGCTGATCTCGGTAGTGGGCGAACCAATGTTTCGTCGTTGGGCAAGTGTAGTGCGCCGGGAGGATTTGATAAATGACCCGCGTTGCAAAGATGACCTGACGCGCGCGGACAACCATGAGTTGATTACAGAGATCATGAATGAGTGGTGCGCCGAGCGCACCCGCGAGCAAGCCATCGCCGCGTTAGAGCAGGCCCGCGTTCCCTGTGGGCCGGTCTATGACCTCGATGAAGTTCTTGGTGATCCGCAAGTGAAAGCGAGAAAGACTATCGGCGAGATGAAGTTTTCCGGCAGCCGGAAGCCTGTGCCGATAGCCGGAACGCCTTTGCAACTGGGCGCGACGCCTGCAGAGGTGCGACGCAGCGCGCCAGCGCTCGGCGAACATACTGCTGAGGTGTTGTCCGAACTGAACTTTTCGACAGAAGAGATTCAGTCATTTCGCAGAGTTAATGCAATTTAGTGAGAAAATAACTTAAGGAGCGACTAAGAATCATGAAGAGAAGTCTTTTTCTCATTGCGACAACAATTGTTTTGCTAGGCGCCTGTTCCTCCGTCATGAAGATTAGCAGCGCTAACGGCAAGCTTGGGGCGACTGGCAGCAACGTGACCTTCTCGAAGGAGGTGGCGCCGATCTTCTACAAGAGTTGCGCCGGCTGTCATCGTCCTGGCGAGATCGCACCCATGTCGTTGCTCACATACAAAGATGCGCGCCCGTGGGCCAAGGCCATTCGTGAAAAGGTCGCCAGTAAACAGATGCCGCCCTGGCACGCCGACCCCAGGCACGGCGAATGGCTGAATGATCGTCGGATAAGCCAGGAGGCGATTGACACGATCGTTTCCTGGGTGGACGGCGGAGCCAGGGAAGGCGACCCTAAAGACCTCCCACCCACGCCGCAATTTACGGCCGGCTGGCGCATCGGCAAGCCGGATCAAACGTTTTCAGTTCCCGAACAATCAGTGCCCGCCGATGGCGTCGTTGACTATCAGTATTTAACGGTGCCGACCAACTTCAAAGAGGATCATTGGATCACGTCCGCCGAGATTCGGAGCACCGGCAGCGCCGCCGTTCATCACGTGATTGTGTTTATCCAGGAACCCGGAACCACCAGGGCGGATGCGCGTCTGCTCGTCGGGTTCGCGCCGGGCGAAGATCCGGCAATGTACGCACCGGGCTTTGCCAGGAAGGTGCCGGCCGGATCGAATCTCGTTTTCCAGATACACTACACACCGAACGGCACGGCCCTCAAGGACACCACCACGGTCGGGCTGATCTATGCGAAGGCTCCGGTCAAATACGCGGTCGTCACCCGGCCGGTGCTTGAAGCCAGATTTGTGATCCCGGCGGGCGATCCGAACTATGAAGTAAAGTCCGCTTACACCTTCAACGAGCCGGCCCATCTCTACAGCTTTATGCCGCACATGCATCTGCGTGGGAAAGACTTTGTGTATCGGGCGGTTTTTCCCGATGGCACCACGAAGATACTGCTTTCAGTGCCGAGTTACGACTTCAGTTGGCAAACGTACTATGTCGCCAAAGAGCCAATCGCAGTGCCGAAGGGAACCAGAATCGAGTGCGTCGCGCACTTCGACAACTCGACCAATAACAAGTACAACCCTGACCCGACGAAGGCCGTGCGTTGGGGCGACCAGACCTGGGAAGAGATGATGATTGGCTGGTTGAGCTTCGTCTATGATAGTCCGCCGCCGGCGAAGCCATCGGAAAGCAAATCAGGTCAGTAGTAAAAAAAGAGAAGAGAAATTAAGGTAGTGTCCTAGTTTGAATGACTTTTCCGTAGCCCAGGCGTTTACGCCTGGGGAATGAAAGGCGGTAGTTTTCAAAAGCCCCATTAATGGTCATTCATATAGTTGACTGACCTCAGCAACCTGAAGGGTTGCCAGAAAGTAGCCGGTGGTCGGAGTCCGCGGAGACCACCGGAAAAAGTCATTAGTCATGACCGCACCCCGAAGGGGTGCCAGACGTCAGGTCAACGTAAATTT
>Ga0070694_100000434_pt1 | contig 22835 bp, 21 predicted proteins | sample KBSK1251metaG_FD_65470 | JGI IMG/M metagenome (GOLD analysis project Ga0070694, IMG submission 65470) | Corn, switchgrass and miscanthus rhizosphere microbial communities from Kellogg Biological Station, Michigan, USA - KBS K1-25-1 metaG | ecosystem: Host-associated > Plants > Roots >... | reverse complement strand
CGACGCGAGAGTATGGTCGGTTCCCGTGAACCCCAGCGTCACGGGCCCCCGTTACGTCGTCGTCACGGGCGGCGTCCTTTCTGGCCTTGGAAAAGGCATCACGACGTCCTCCATCGGCCGCCTCCTCCTCATGCGCGGCCTCAAGGTCACGGCCGTCAAGATCGACCCCTACCTCAACATCGACGCGGGGACGATGAACCCGTTCGAGCATGGCGAGGTCTACGTCCTCGACGACGGCGGCGAGGTGGACCTCGACCTGGGCAACTACGAGCGCTACCTGGACGTCCAGCTCGGGCGCGACAACAACATCACGACCGGCAAGGCGTACAAGAGCGTCATCGAGAAGGAGCGCCGCGGAGACTACCTCGGCAAGACGGTCCAGATCGTCCCGCACGTCACGAACGTCATCAAGGAATGGATCGCGCGCGTCGCGAAGGACTCCGGCGCCGATGTCTGCCTCGTCGAGGTCGGCGGCACCGTCGGCGACATCGAGTCCATGCCCTTCCTGGAGGCCCTGCGCCAACTCCACCGCGACGTCGGACACGACAACCTCGTATTCATCCACACGACGCTCGTGCCCGTCGTGGGCAGCGTCGGCGAACAGAAGACGAAGCCCACGCAGCACAGCGTCCGCGACCTCAAGGCGATGGGGTTGCATCCCGACGTCATCGTCTGCCGCAGCACGGAACCCCTCGAGGAGAGCGTCAAGGAGAAGATCAGCCTCTTCAGCGACGTCCCCCCCGAGGCCGTCATCGGCGCCCACGACTGCTCGACCCCCTACGAGGTCCCCCTCCTGCTGCACAAGCAAGGGCTGGACGCGTACCTCATCAAGCGCCTCAAGCTCGCGGCCAAGGACGGCGAGTCGAAACTGGCCGAGTGGCGCAAGTTCGTCGAGAAGCTCCAGTCCAAGCGCGAGGTCGTGAACGTCGCCATTATCGGCAAGTACACGCACCTGGCCGACAGCTACCTCTCCATCACGGAGAGCTTCCGCCACGCCGGCGCGACGCTCGACGCCCAAGTGAAGATCACGTGGGTCGAGGCGACAGAGCTCGAGAAGAACAACCCGCAGGCGTTCAAGGTCCTCGAGAACGCGGACGGCATCCTCGTCCCCGGCGGCTTCGGCGCACGCGGCGCCGAGGGCAAGATCCTCGCGGCAGGCTTCGCGCGCCGCCACAAGATCCCCTACCTCGGCATCTGCTACGGCTTCCAGCTCGCCCTCATCGAGTTCGCCCGCACGGACCTCAAGCTGCCCAAGGCGAACACGACGGAGAACGACCCCAACACGCCGGACCCCGTCATCACGCTCCTGCCGGAACAGTACAAGTTCCTCAACCTCCTGGGCGGCACGATGCGCCTCGGCGCGAGCGACATCGACGTGAAGAAAGGGACGGTCGCCCACGAACTCTATGGCCGTGAAAAGGTCCAGGAACGCCACCGCCACCGCTACGAAGTGAACCCGGCCTACATCGAGCGCTTCGAGAAGGCCGGCGTCACGTTCAGCGGCCGCATGCCGGGCCAACCCATCATGGAGATCATGGAACTCTCGAAGAAGTCCCACCCCTATTTCGTCGGCGGCCAGTTCCACCCCGAGTTCCTCACGCGCCCCGGCCGCCCCGCGCCCCTCTTCTACGGCTTCGTGCGTGCGATGCTCGAGCGGCGCCTGGCCAAACCGACGGCCGTCGCGCCGCGCACGGTGCGCGGCTGACGCACTCCGGCCTGCTCCAAACGCTTATATGAGCGTCGGAATTCGTTGCCCACCTTAAATGGCGGACGCTGCTTTCGACTACAAGTCACTCCTCGGCCGGGCCAAGAAGGAACTGCCCGAACCCACCTCGAGCGGCGAACGCTGGGAGACGCCGCAGGCCGACGTCATGACGGAAGGCCGCCAGACGGTCATCCGCAACTGGCCCCACATCGTCGAACGCGTGCGCCGCGACCCCCAGCACGTGGCCACCTACCTCCTTCGCGAACTCGGCACAGCCGGCGGCGTCGAGGGCGACCGCATGGTCTTCCAGGGCAACCTCGCGACGAAGGCCATCCAGGAACGCCTCGACCACTACGTCCAGACGTACGTCATCTGCAGCGAGTGCGGCCGCCCGGACACCCACCTCGACCGGCAGGAACGCACGACGCTCCTCAAGTGCGAGGCGTGCGGCGCCCACAAGCCCATCGTCGTGCGCCGCATCCGCCCCATCGTCCCCGAGAAGCCCACCCTCAAGGAGGGCCAGGTCTACAACATGACGATCGAGGACGTGAGCCAACGCGGCGACGGCGTCGCCAAGATGTTCGGCTTCACGATCTTCGTCCCCGGCGGCAAACGCGGCGGCCAGCACAAGGTCCTCATCGAGAAGATCTCGGGCGGCGTCGCTTTCGGCCGCATGCAACCCTAGTTCCCGCGCAAACGTGATCCTATGCTAGCAGAATGTGGGCAGCACGGCTACTTCCGTGCAAACTCGTGTCCCGCGTGTGATGACAAGGGCCGCTTCCTCATGAGCGACCAAGAACTCGAGCGCATCGGCCGCATCATGGCCGGCGTCCTCCGGCACTTCCCGGACCGCTTCGGGCTCCAGATGGACGGACATGGCTGGGTGGAACTGCGCGCCTTCGTGGACTCGGTCCGCCAATCGAAACCCCACTACCACTGGCTGCGCCCCCACCACATCGTCGCCATCGCCGAGACCGACCCCAAGGGCCGCTACCAGGTGGATGGCGGCATGATCCGCGCCACGTACGCCCACAGCGTCGACGTGAACCTCGACGACCTGCCGGACGCGAACACGGACGAACTCTACTACCCGTGCAGCGAGGAGGAGGTCGACATCCTGCTCGAACAGGGCCTGCACCCCACCGACCGCAAGAAGATCCACCTCTCGGGCTCCGTCGACAAGGCCGTCGGCGCCGGCAAGGCCCGCATCGAGAACCCGATCATCCTCGCTATCAACGTGTCCGAGATGGCCAAGGACGGCCAGAAGGTCAAGCGCGCCGGCAAGGCCGTCTACATCTCGGACCGCGTGGACGCGAAGTACCTCAAACGGCTCGAGAACGTCGACCTCGCGGCCGTCCCGGCCGAAGGCTCGGAGGACTAGGCCATGGACATGGAACCCACCGTGCCCCCCGACGACGAGCCGATGACGGCGCGCGAACGCCGTGCCCAACGCGTGAAGGCCCAGGGCCGGCGCGAGGCGCCCAAGAAGCTCGGCAAGACGATTGCCATCCTCGTCATCGCGGCCCTCCTCGTGGCGGGCGGCGTATGGGCGTTTCAGCAACTTCCCAAGAGCCGCGGCACCGGCCACGAGCACTCCGTCTTCCGCGTCTTCGTCTCGGGCGAAGAGGTCAGCTACGACGCGCCCCAGTTCGACTACTCCGTCACGCAGTACACGGCGGCCCACCTCCACCACACGGGGCCGGAGTCCGGCAACTCGAAGTACGTCATCCACGCCGAAGGCAAACTGGGGACGAACCTCCAGACCTTCATGGAGACGCTCGGGATCACGATGGGCAAGGACCACATCCACTTCAACGAGCCCCTGCAGGGCCGCGGCGACATCAAGAACAACGAGACCCATGAATGGAAGCTCTGGGTCGACGCGTGCGCCGACGGACCGGACAACTGGGTCGTCAAGTCCTCGTTCCAGAAGTACGAGTTCCTCCACTACGACCGCATGCTCATCACCTACGCGCCGAAGGGCCAGACGCCCATGGACCAACTCAAGAGCGAGGCCGCCGCGGTGCCGACCGTCGCCCAACTCGATGCGGACAACCTGGGCAACTGCAAGAACACGTTGAAGTGACGACATGAGCCCCGAGGAGCCGGCGCCGTCGGACGTTCGACAACGGCGCGCCGAACGCAGCAAGTCTGGCCGCTGGCGGGAGGCCGGGCGCCGCTCGTTGAAGCCCTTGGCCGTCCTCCTTGCCGTCGTCGCCGTGGGCGCCGTCGTCTGGGGCGCGATGCAACTGCACGGCCCGGGCATCCCGCACGAACGCACGCGCCACTGGCACGCGGCATTCAACGTCTTCGTCGACGGGAACGAGGTCGACTTCCACAAGTGCGAGTTCGACCTCAACGGCTGCCAAGGCAGGGCCGGCATCGGCTACGTCCCGGCCCACCTCCACTACAACGACGAGGGGCGGTACGTCCTCCACATCGAACACCCCGTCAGCCTCGGCAACCTGACGCTCGGACGCGTCTTCGACCGTTGGGGCTTCAACCTCACGAACACGAGCTTCACGCTCGACGGGCGCGTCTACCACCGCGAACGGTACGAGAACAACGCCACGCACACGTGGCAGCTGTGGGCGGCGGCGTGCTTCACCGAACCGCCCAAGTGGTCCCGCATCACCGACCTGCCCGGCTACGCCATGCAACAGCACGACCGGTTCCTGCTCACGTACACGAACGCCACGTCCTTCGACGAGATCAGTTGGCAGACGGAACATATCCCGACGAGCGGCGACATGTCGCTGGCCAACCACGACCGGTGCCCCACCGTCGTCGGCATCACCTCCGGAACGACGCCGCCGATTTGACGCGCCAAACGCTCAAATACGACGCGAAGGTTTGTCGCGGACCCGGTCCCTCGTGAGAAGTGTTGCCATGCCCCAGACCGCCACCACAACCAAGCTCTACGCCCGCGTCGAAGCCCACGAGAAGGACATGGTCGACCTCCTCTCGGGCCTCATCCGCATCCCCGCCCTCGGCCCCAAGAACGACGGCCCGGGCGAGTGGGAGAAGGCGCAGTGGCTGCGCAAATACTGCGAGACCCACGGCTTCAAGGTCGAACAATACGACGCGCCCGACCCCTCCGTGCCCTCGGGCAAGCGACCCAACCTCGTCGTCCGCGTCAAGGGCAAGAGCTCGAAGCGCACGCTCTGGATCATGAGCCACGTCGACGTCGTGCCGCCGGGGGCCGACAAGGACTGGACGGAGACGAAGCCCTTCGAGCCCCGGCTCAAGAACGGACGCCTCTACGGGCGCGGCAGCGAAGACAACGGCCAATCGCTTGCGGCCAGCTTCTGGGCTCTCAAGACCCTCGTCGAGGAGGGCGTCAAGCCCACGTTCGACGTCGCGCTCCTCTTCGTCGCCGACGAGGAGACGGGCAGCGACCTGGGCCTCACGTGGCTCCTGGAGACCCACCCCGAGCTCTTCCGCAAGGAGGACCTCATCCTCGTGCCGGACGGCGGCGATGAGAAAGGCGAGAAGATCGAGGTGGCCGAGAAGACCATCCTGTGGATCAAGTTCACCGTCACGGGCAAGCAATGCCACGGCAGCATGCCCTACCTGGGCAACAACGCCCACCGCGCGGCCGCGAAGCTCACCGTCCTGCTCGACGAGGAACTGCACAAGAAGTTCCCGGACCGCGACGCCCTCTTCATGCCGCCCGAGTCCACCTTCGAACCGACCAAGCACGAGTCCAACGTGCCCAACGTGAACACGATCCCCGGCACGGAGGTCTTCTACTTCGACAACCGCATCCTTCCCCGGTACACGTCTGAGCAGGCCCTCAAGGTCGTCGACGCGTGCATCAAGCGCATCGAGAAAGAGACCGGCGCCAAGGTCTCGTACGAACTGCAACAGCACGCCCCGGCGGCACCGCCCACCCCCGCGAACGCCGAGATCGTCCAGCGCATGAAGGCCGCCCTCAAGGAACTGCGGCCCAAGCTCAAGCCCACCGTGTGGGGCGTGGGCGGCGGCACGGTCGCCGCCATCTTCCGCCGCCAAGGCTTCGCCGCCATCGTGTGGTCCACGTACGACGAATTGGCCCACGCGCCCAACGAGTACGCCGTCGTCAAGAACATCGTGGCGGACGCGCAGGTCTACGCCCACCTCATGACGCAACCGGAGACCGCGCCCAAGGCATGATCCGAACCGCGCGGCTCTCACGCGAGGGCATGCACGTCGTCCTCGCGGGCGGCATCGTCGGGTTGAGCGACGAACCGGACGAGGTCCGCGCGCTCCTCGCGGCCGAACGCTTCGACGCCGTCCTCCTCGGCATCCCGTTCGAGGACCTGGATGCGATCCGCGCGACGGCCGGCAAGGAACGCTCGCAGACCTTCGAACGCGACGACACGGACGACTTCTACTTCAAGACGCTCTCGCGCTTCGGCTCGGTCCAGGTCCCGCCGGGCGACCTCTACGCCGCCTTCGACCATGCGCAGCAGAACGCGCTGCGCGTCGAGGCCATTGACCTGGGCGACGAGGGCCACACCGCGCTCTGGACGGAACACGTGGGCATGTTCGAACTCATCAAGAACAACCGACGCCTCAAGCGCCTCGACCAGGAATCGTTTGCGGCCAAGGACGCGCAGGAGTTCGCGCGGGAATGGGACGAGAAACTCTTCCCCACGAAGGGCTTGCGACGCGTGCAGGAAGAACGCGAGGCGTGGATGGCCAAGCGCATCATCGACCTCGTCCAACCCAGCCACCGCGTCTTCGCCCTCGTGCCGCTCGCGCGATGGGACGGCGTGCGTCGCCGACTCGAATCCGCGGGCTTCCGCGCGGCGTGACGGCGACCTGCCGGAAACCGTTATAGTCGCACCCTTCATCTTCGCGGTCGAATGGACGAAATCTGGGTGGAGAAGTACCGACCCGCGAAGCTCGCGGACGTCGTGGGCCACCCCGAGATCGTCGAACGCCTGCAGTCGTACCTCAAGACGAAGGGGATGCCCCATCTCATGTTCGCGGGGCCGGCGGGCGTGGGCAAGACGACGTGCGCGCTCGCGCTCGCGAAGGAACTCTACGGCGACCAGTGGACGTACAACTTCAACGAGCTCAACGCCTCCGACGAGCGCGGCATCGGCATCGTGCGCGGCAAGATCAAGGACTTTGCCCGCACCGCGCCTATCGGCGGCGCGCCGTTCAAGATCATCTTCCTCGACGAAGCGGACGCCCTTACCCACGATGCCCAATCGGCCCTAAGGCGGACGATGGAGCGCCACGCGCACACGACGCGCTTCGTCCTCTCGTGCAACTATTCGAGCAAGATCATCGAGCCCATCCAGTCCCGGTGCGCCGTCTTCCGGTTCCGGCCCCTCAAGCCGGACGAGATCAAGAACATGCTCCGGCGGATCGCGAAGGAGGAGAAGCTGGAGATCGCGCAGGACGGACTCGAGGCCATCCTCTACGTCTCCCGCGGCGACCTGCGCAAGGCCATCAACACGCTGCAGGTCGCGGCGACGACCCAGAAGAAGATCGACGAGGACGCCGTCTACGAGTCGACGTCCACCGCGCACCCCGAAGAGGTCCGCAAACTCATCGAGCTCGCCCTCAAGGGCGACTTCCTCGCCGCCCGCACGAAGCTCGACGAGCTCCTCATCAACTACGGCCTCTCCGGCGAGGACGTCATCCGCCAGATCCACCGCTCCGTCTTCGACCTGCCCGTGCCGGACCCGGTCAAGGTCCGCCTCGTGGACCGCATCGGCGAGGCCGAGTTCCGATTGATCGAGGGCTCGAACGACCGCGTCCAGATCGAGGCGCTCCTGGCCCACTTCGTCGTCGTCGGGGCCGAGACGCGGCACGTGCCCGAGATCCGCAAGTGAGGCCGGTCACGCCTTGGCGAATTCGCGGAAGAACGACGTCGCGTAGGACCCGGGTGGCAGCCCGAACTCGAACCGGACGAGCCGGCGTCCCGGGTGCACGTCGTCGTCGGCCACGTCGTACGAGAACCGGGTGACGTGCGCGACGAGCGCGCGCCGCGTCCCTCGGCTGCTCCATTCCAGGTGTTCGGGGACGAGGAAGTCGCGCGGCTGCAGTCCGTGGTCACGCAACACTGCCTGTTCGATGTCCCCCATGAGGCCGAGCGCGTGCGGGGCCTCCGTGCCGGGCAGGAGCCCGGTGAGGACGGCGCGTCCGCGGCGGATCTCGGCGGCCACGCGCTCGCGGTTGGAGACGGAGACCGGCACCCACTCCTCTTCGACGCGACCCTCCTCGACGGGCGCCGCCAGGTCGCCCAGATGGGGCTCGTTCAGTCCCAGGCCTCGTTCGAGCCGGCGGCTCACGGTCTCGTTGAACATCCAGGACTGGTACGCGTAGACGAAGAGGAGTTGGAGGTTCTTCGGCAGGGCCAGGAGGGCGGCGATGGCGTCGCCCTTCGTTTCGACGAGGCGGTGCAGGAGCGCGCGTTCAAAGGCGGCGCCGTGGGCGTCCACGAGTCGAAGCGCCGCGGCCCAGTCGCCTGTCTCAAGGGCGCGCACCCACGTCGGTTCCTCCGCAGGGGACAGGCCCGTCGGCGTCTGGAGGTAGGCGCGCACGGCGCCCAGGAAGTCGCCGCGGACGATCCGCTCGCCGACCCGGTGCGTCGTCGCGTGGGGTGAGCCGAACCGCTGGGGGCCGAAGAAGTTGGGCGAGCCGCCCATCGCGGAGAGTGCGTGCCACGTCGCGTCCACGCATCGGCGGATGTGCGCCTCGTCGCCGGGCACGTCCCGGACGACCACCCGGAACGCGTTGCCCTCGTGGGCGCCGAGCTCGAGTTCCGTGGAGGTGCGCCGGACCTCGAGGACGTCGACGCCGGAGAGCCCCCGTAGTTCGTCGAGGCGTTCCGTGGGGGCCTCGAACGTGAACCAGCGCTGCGTGACGCCGCGCTTGTCCTTCGTCCCGCTGAAGTGGATCTTCTTGCGCGAGAGGCCGAGGCGTCGGCTGGCCTCGCGGATGAACGCGTTCGTCTCCCAGTTGGCGAGTTGGATGCGCGCGGCGACGAAGGCGCCGTCGGGGTCCGGCGGCGGGCCCTCGCCCTGTTCGACGACCTGGAAGTCGTCGACGAGGACCTTCAAGCGTCCGCCCACGCCCGGCGTGCGCGTCGCGTAGGCGGTGAGTCCGATCTGACGGTCGAGGGACGACGGGGGAGAATCGAGGCGGGCCTCAGGCATTGGGCGGGGCTTGGGAGACGAATTGGTCCTCGAACTCCTTGTACTCCTTGAGGAGCGCCGAGATCGTCCGCTTGAGGACGACCTGGGCCTTGGCGGTGCCACGCGTGCGCAGGTAGATGCGCGGGATGGCGAGGAACGGGTGCTCGATGACGTATTCGGCGATGTCGACGTCCTTGTCCTGAAGGAGCTTCTGCTTGATCGGGTTGAGGAACGTCTCGTTCTCGCCCAGGACCTCGATCTCGAGTTCCTTGTCGGTGAGGTTGATGGCGCGTAGCTCCATGGTCAGAACCCCTGAGGACCGCGACGATGAAAGGGGCCTCTTTTAAGGTTTCGCCCCCGGGCGGGGCCGGTTCCGCGCGTCGGGGCGTTCAGGTCTGGGGGACCTGGAGGGCGACGGAGGCCGGCACGTAGACCTCGCCGTAGTCGGGCGCGAGGTTGCGCGTGTCGCGTCGGCCGCAGACGGGGCACTCGAGTCCCTTGCCGACCCGCTTGAGGGGGAACCGGTCGCGCAGGCAGAGGCAGAGGATGCCGCCGCAGCGGGGGTCCTCCGTGCTCAATTGGACGCTGGGCTTGACGTCGATGACGCGGGCGCGGATGATGTCGCCGAGGCGGTACTCGCGGGAGGGGTCCTGGATGTAGCGTTTGGCGATCTTGCTGACGTGGAGCGTGCCGTTCGTGTCGCCGGCGACGTTGCGCTGGCTGCCCTCGACGTGGAGGACCTCGACGCCGCACATGCTCGTCTTGAGCATGGTGATCTTGCCGTAGACGTAGTCGCCCAGGTGAAGGGTCGAGGGGACGCTCGTGACGGGGCTGACGCGGACGCGCATCTCGTCCGTGTTGACCTCGAACTTGCCGATGCGCGAGGCGCGCAGGTAGGTGCCGTCGTCGTAGACGCCTTCGTCGGGAAGGAACTCTTCCGCGAACGCGAGGGCGTCGCCGGGGAAGACGCGGTCTCCCGGCTTCTTGAGATCCGTCACGTTTCGCGCCAATCCGGCCTCGATTATAACCGTTTGGTCGGAGGCTGCGCGGCGGCCCGCAGTTCGCGCACGCCCGTGGAGCCTGCGACAAAGGCGCGGTGCGCGAGGCCGACGAAGAGTCCCACCTCGGCCACGCCGGGCGTCATCTTGATCGAGCGTTCGAGGCCGGCCGGGTCCGGGATGGAGGCAAAGCGTGCGTCGAGGATGAGGTTGCCGTTGTCCGTGGCGTAGTCGCGTCCGTCCTTTGTCCGCTTGGCCACACGCGCGCCCAGCGATTCGAGCCGTGCCCGCACGGGCGCCTCGGCGAATCCCACGACCTCCACGGGCACGGCGAACGTCGAGCCCAGCATCGCCACGAGTTTCGATTCGTCGGCGACGATGGCGACCTCTCGGCTCGCGGCGGCCACGACCTTCTCGCGCAGGAGGGCCCCCCCGCCGCCCTTGATGAGGTGGAGACGCGCGTCCAATTCGTCGGCGCCGTCGATCGTGAGCGCGAGGTCGGAATGTTCGAAGAGTGTCGTGAGCGGCACGCCGAGTCGCCGGCACTCGTCCTCGGTGCGCCGGCTTGTGGGGACGCCGAGGAAGCGTTCGCCGGCCTTCTGCCGGCGGGCGAGTTCTTCGAGGACGTATTGGACGGTGGAGCCCGTGCCGAGGCCCAGGACGGTGCCGGACCGGACGAGGCTGCACGCGGCCAACGCGGCGGCCTTCTTGTGCGCCTGCGCGTCCACGAGGGCGGCAAATCCCGGCCGCGGTTAAGGGTTCGCGTCAGAGGTGGTACGCATGGTACGGGCTCGGACGGAAGTCGCGCACGAGGGGAAGCAGGAGGCGGCTCGCGCCGTCGAAGTGCACGACGACGGGTCCCATCTCGGGGTGGGGCAGGCCGTCGTCGTTGCCGCCGGCCCCCGCCGTCGTGTACGCGAACGGGAAGTCCTGGCGGATCGTGAGGCGCACGCGGTGGCCATCGGGCAGGTAGCCCTCGAGGGGCTCGAACTGCATCCGGGCCACGACGGGCTGACCAGGAACGAGGGTCTGGGCCTCATTGCCACCCTCGTAGTAGCGCAGGTTCATCCATGCGTGTCCCAGCCACGCGGTGCGACCGTCCGGGTAGACGGCGTAGAGTTGCGCGTAGAGGACGCCGCCCGTCGACGTGGACGGCGTGACCTTGAGCGGAAGCTGGACGAGGCCACTCAGCCGCACGGGTCCCTCCAAGGGCTCCGACGTGAGCGTGAGTTCCTCGACGGCGTCGGCGCCCGGCACGCTCGCCACCGCGGCCTGGCCGCTGGCGCCCGTCTCGCTCGTCATGGTGCCGTCCGCGTTGAGGGCGAGCGCCTTGCGTTCGAGGTCGCGCACGGGGTACGAGTCGGCGACCCACCACGCATGGCGGTGGTCCTCGACCTCGACGACGGGGCCCGTGTCGACGTCGGCGCCCTTGAGCTCGTGGTCGAACCAGCGCAGGAGGACCTCGGCCCAGTCCCATCGCACGTTCGTGTGCTCGTCCGCGCGGTCGGGGTACGCGTGGCCCCATTGGCCCAGCCAGGCCTTCGTCTGGATGCCGTGGTCCTGGAGTTCGTTGATCCAGGGGACGACCATCCGGGGGTTGACGTTCCAGTCCTGCATGCCGTGGATGATGAACGCGGAGCCGTGGTAGTTCTCCAGGATCCGTTCGCGGAACTGCCTTACACGCCAGTACTCGCTTTGGCCGGCGGCGTCCCAGTCGCCCGTCTGCGCGGTGTAGGCGCCGACGAGGGAGCCCTCCGCGACCTCCTCGCACGCTTGGCTGGAGGCCGAGTCGGAGGGTTCCGCGCCGAGGCCGTACGTGAACCAGTAGACGACGTTGTGCATGATGGGCCCGCGGAACTCGCTCGTTCCGTTGGCGAACATGAGCTCGGGGACGTCGGCGACGCCGGAGATGGGGACGATCGTCTTGAGGTGCGGGTTGCCGATGGCGGCGGCCATGAACGGCGTCGTGCCATCGTAGCTTCGACCGATCATGCCCACGGCGCCCGTGGACCACTTGCGCTCGGCGATGTCGGTGATGACGGCGTCCACGTCCTTCTGCTCGTTGAGGCTCATGAACTCCATGCAGCCGCCGCTGCCGCCCGTGCCGCGCACGGCCATGTAGACGACGGTGTAGCCTTGCGGGACGAACCAGATGGCCGTCGGGGGCCGCGTCGAGAGTTCGGAGATGGACTGGGGCGAATAGTAGGGGCCGCTGTCGAGGAGGATGGGCGTGCGGCACTCGGGCGGATAGTCCGCGTCCTCGGCCGTGGGGCAGCCGGGGATGAGGGGTCGGTGGATGCCGAGCTGGATCGGCGTGCCATCGAAGCTCTGGACGAGTTCGACGACGGGGTCCAGGCGGCCGAAGAGGGGCGCCGTGATGGGTTCGCTCCAGGACCCGGTCGTGTTGAAGACGGCTCCCTCCAGAGGGGCGTAAACACGCGGTCCCGTGGCGCCGGGCTTGAGGTCGATGCCGGTGCCTAGGCAACCGGCGAACATGGGCAGGGCGACAAGGCAGGCCAGGAGGAGGCGTCGCATTCGAACCGGCACGTTGACCGCGTCTTGGCACCTATAAGGGTTGTGTCGCCCGGGCGCCCGTTATCCCGGCGTCGGAATCGTTTCGCAACCCTTATCCTGGACCCCCCTCCATTCTCCCGTTGGGGATGCATATGGACCAGTCCCGTCTTTTGGACAAAGGCGCTTGGCGAAAGTACCTCTTCTACACCGACATGATCGTCTGGGGCATCTTCGCCGTGGCGGTCGCGTACGTAGTGACGAACATGTACCTCGTGGGCTACTACGAGGACACGACGCAGGTCGCGAGCCACGAGTCCTCGTGGTGGAAGGCCTTCATCGGACTCGCCTTCATGATCGGCAGCCTCTCGTGGGTCTTCTTCCGCTTCTGGAAGAACGGCTACAAGGCGATGCGCCGACCCTTCTGAACCGGCACGAGCCTCGGCGTGACCCACGCTTGCCGGCGGAACCTCGATAACGGTACGGGCCCGCAGGCCCAGTGGCGGCGGGCGCCGCTGGCCCCAACCCAAGGCATAAGCGGCCGAACAATCGATGCCGTTTGGGTCCTCTTATGCCCACCTTGAACAAGCCCAACACAGTGCCCGCCGACCTGCGGAAGGAACTTGAGCAGACCTTCGGCATGGTGCCGTCGTTCGTCCTCACCACAACGCCGATCGCGATGCGCGCCTGGTGGACGGGCGTGCGAGACTTCCAGCTCTCGGACAAGACGGCCCTCGACGGAAAAACCAAGGAACTCATCGGCCTGGGCGTCGCGGCGCAGATCCCCTGCCACTACTGCGTCCTCTTCCACACCGAGGCCGCGCGGCTCAACGGCGCGTCGGAGCAAGAAATCCAGGAGGCAGTCTTCATGGCCTCGCTCACGCGCCAAGGAAGCACCATCCTCAACGGCTCGCAACTCGACATGGAGACGTTCGAGAGCGAACTGGACGACATCGTCGAGTACATCAAGAAGCAGGCCGGGTCGCACGCGCCTGCGTCCAAAGGCGTCGTGAAGGTCTCGCGCTAGACGCCCAGTGTCCGCCGCACGGCCTCGGGCATCGAGCTCAGGTGGACCGCCACCGCGAACGCCCGATGCTCCGGGCCGGCTTCGGCCACCCCGTCCAGGAACGCCTGCAGCGCCGTCTCGACCTGAACGCGCAGTGCCGGCCCGTCCGGCGCCCGGCCTTCCCGCTCGGCAGCCTGGAGCTCAAGGGCGGCACGGGCTAGGGCTCCGCGGAAACGTCGGGTGAAACGGACCGGTTCGTCGGATTCGAGGATGCCCCACGCGGTGAGGTCCGATTGTGCGCGTTGAATGCGTTCCTCGTTCACGCCCTCCGGGATGAATGACCCTGAGATAATCCCCAGACTCGGACGAGATGGATTGGCGCTCGCCGGTGCGCCTTTCGAGTGCGAACGCCTTTGGGATAAGCTGTCCCGACCAGTCGTCTTATTATGCACACGGGCCAGATACGGCGTCCCGGTGACACGATCCATTTGGCGGGGCCGTGCTTTGATCCCCGTCGCGTGTGCCGCCCTCGCGCTCGCAGGCTGCGTCACGGAACCGACGATGGCACCGTCCACGAGTCCGGCGTCGAGTCCGGACGCGACGACGCCAGCTTCGAAGTCCACCGTCGGCCCGACCCTCGAGATGCCCACCCGGAGGGGCCCGACCCGCGTGGAACACTATGACGGTCAATCGCGGTTCGTGCTGGAACCTTCGTCACCCGTCCTGACGCCGGGTGAGACCCTCACCCTCACGGCAACGTTCAACAACACGGACGGGCGCCAGTTCCAATATGCAGCGGCTAACGAGCCGTGTGGCGACGAAGCGCTGCGCGTCGGCTCCGATCCATTCGAGATTCTGGACAGGGACCGCCAAGCCAACCACCTCACGCTTGACCGCATGTGCGTGGCAATGTACCTCATCAATGGCATTGAGCCGGGACAATCCGTTGTTCGTCGGATTTCCTGGAACGGGACCTTCTGGATGTTGGAGCATGACCGCGTGGAACAGGGCCGACCTCCGGAACCGCGATACGTCCCGGTCGCGCCCGGAGCGTGGCCGATCCACATCGGATGGGATGGAGACGCGTCCTATTCCACGAAGCAGGACCTCGATCTCGTCATCACGGAGACCGACGCGAACCGGAACAGTCGAGTTTCGCTCGGCCGCTGCACCCTTGTCCAGTTCGACGAGGTCACGCTGAGCGACCAAACGCTGTCGATCGAGACTGACCGCGCCGTACTCGGCACGCCGGTCCGGATCATGTACAACTACACATTGCACGTCGAGACGCCCGGGTGCTACATCCTGCGAGGCAGCCCCCGCTTGGTCCTCTACGAAGAGGGACACAAGGAGCCGACTTCCATCTGCGACCGCGGCGCGCCTCTGTTCCTCGACATCGGCGAAGAGACCGTCCAGGGGCATTGGGTCCAATATTGGGACGGCCGTGTCGGTTGCGAAGCTGGCAAGATGCGGGCCCCCGGCCAGGTCACCGTAGCAGGCGACCCCGGTTCCTTTTACACGCGGGAGGGTTCACCGTGGAATTACTTGGAGTGGACCTCGTCCTAGAGGCTACGGCCGCCCATGCACCCGAGACCCTTAAATGCGCGACCGCGTAACGGAACGTGGCTGCGCAAGGCGTGGTCTAGGCCGGCGGGTTAGGCGTCCGCTGCAACCACAAACCGTCTTCATGGTGGAGCCGAAATCCCTGGGCGGCTCAGCGGAGGGCCCGGGACCGAGCCGTAGACGATGAGGCCTCGTCCCTCGGGGCCGAAGGCGATGCGGTCATCTTCCGGAGGGAAGACGTACGTATCCTAATCGCGGGAACCGGGCGAGGCACGGAAGTGAGCAACCTTACCGCGGACTTTCGGAGCTTGAGGGGTCGCGGGGCGGATGGAGCGGTTCGATCCTCCCGAGCTCGTAGCGCAAGACAACCGGGGGCTGACCACGCCCGCAAAAGCCGAGGTTTTCCGGCAGCGATGCCGGCTACCGACGAAGCCTAAGCCATCGTCTCCACGCACGCACTCGTGGACCAGGTCGTCATCGTTCGTCGCCCGCCGACGCGTGCTCCGAGGAACCGCGTCTCATGGCTCGTCGGCTTCTTGGCCACGACCGAATCCGTCCTCCAGGCGGGCGATGCGGCCATCGATGGTCGCGGCATCAAGGTTTTCTGGTGGCTTGCCGGCGCCTTGGTGATGCTCGTGTTTGCGATGCGTCTCGAAGCGTTTAAGGCACGTGGAGGACGATGACGTGATCGTGCTCGCTCGATTCCTGCACAGCGACCCGGACCCCGCCGTCGTGTTTCTCAAGAAGGGCGCCATCGCCGTGCTCGCCATCGGCACGGCATTCTCAATCGTCATGCTGGCCATTCACTAGTTGCCCTGGAGTCGACCCCTAGGCCGTGGTCGCGCCCCACCGGTTCTCGTGCGACTCCGACCGCGTCGTCTCATCGCTCGACGTGCCAGACTCGACGTACGATTATGGCTGTCTGCGACGACCAAAACGGGGGCGCCCCGGCGGCGTGGGAGGAGTCCACCGCCGGGACGAGGGGAGGAGAGAACCTAACAGACCCCCGAGGTCGGGCACTTCCAGACGTCGAAGAGGAGCGTCCCTTGGGCTCCCTGGTATCCGGCCACCTGGATGCGGTAGGTCGTTCCAGCCGTGAGCGTCGGCTTCACGATCGACTGCAGTCCGTCCGCGTCGTCGCTGCAGGCGACCTGGCTCAGGCCGGTGAGGCTCGAACCCGTGTAGAGGGCCACGACCGTGTCGTAGTTGGACCCGGTCGTGTCGATCTGGTAGACGCCCGAGGTCGACGGCGTGAACTTGTACCACACCGTGGCCCCGAAATTCGTCTGGCATGAAGGAGCGGGCTCGCCGGACTCCGTCGTCGCGCCGGCCGTGCTGTACGACGAGGGGTGGTACTCGGGCGGGCTCGCCGTCGTGGCGCTCGCGAAGTTGTTGTTGCTGGGTCCGCTCGAGCCCGCGTTCAGCGTGAAGAAGCGCGTCACGCTGCTGGCCGAGCCGCCCCGGCCGTCGCTGGCCAACACGTACCACGCGTACTGGACGCCCGTCGGGCTCAGGGTCACCGCGCAGCTCGTGCTCGTTGCGGGCGACGGCGTGCAGAGCGCCCGGTAGGGCGCGCCGCTCTCGGCGCCCCGGACGACGTACGTCACGGTGTCCCCGTCCTGGTCCGAGCTGGCGCTCCAACTGAACGTGACGGGGTTCGTGAGCGTGGCCCCGTCGGCCGGCGAGGACAGACCCGGCGTCGTCGGGTTGTGGTTCGTGGCGGCGGCGCACCCGCTGATGCTGAGCGCCGCGGTGCCTTGGGCGCCTTGGTAGCCGCCAAGCTGGATGCGGTACGTCGTGCCCGCCGTGCAGGAGAACGACACCTGCGACTGTAGGCCGCTGAAGTCGTCGCTGCAGCCGTAGGGGGACAGGCCGCTGAGCGTCGAGCCCGTGTACACCGCCAGCACCGTGTCGAAGTTGGTGCTCCCGCTCACCGTGCTCACGGTGGCGGTTCCGGAGGAGGGCGCCGTCCACTTGTACCACACGGTGGCTCCCGTCGAGGTCTGACAGTCGGGCAGGGGTTCGCCCGACTCCACCGTCGCACCGCTTGTGCTCTGCGAGTTCGAGTAGGGCGACGTCGAAGACGCGATGGCATTGACGAAGCAGTTGTTGGAGGGCCCGCCCGAGCACGGAGGCACGTTCGGCGTGGCGCTGCGTTGGTTCGACTTCGAGCCCTCGCCGATCCCGTTGGCGGCGCTCACCTGGTAGTAGTAGATCTGTCCGTTCGTGAGGGCTCCGTCCGTGCACGAGAGCCGCGTGCCCAGGTTGGCGCAGTCGCCGCTCGTGACGAGCGCGCCGTTCGTGCTCGTCGTTCCGCGGTAGAGGCGGTACGACGTGATCGCCGAGCCGCCGTCCGAGGACGGGGCGCTCCAGGAGAGCGCGACCTGGCGGTCGCCCGCCGTGGCCGCGTTCAGCGAGGGCGCCCCCGGGGGCGACAGCGCGTTCGCGGGGACGCCGCTGACTTCGGCGCTCGCCGGGCCGATGCCGACGGAGTTGACGGCGCGCACGTGGTAGTAGTAGCGCACTCCCGAGACGAGAATCGGGTCGATGTCTTCGTAGGAGGTGCCCGAGTAGACCTCGGCGATGAAGGCCTTCTGCGTGCCCGAGTAGGTGCTGCGGTAGACCTGGTACTTCGTGATGGAGTTCGTCGCGGCCGGAGGACTCCAGGAGATGGTCACCTGGCGGACGCCCGAGGCGGCCGTGGGGGAAAGCGGCGCCGAAGGCGTCGCGTTGCCTGCGCACCAGCCGGCCGAGACGCAACCGTCCCAGCGGGCCTTCTCCGCTCGGATGGCGTTGAGGCCGGTCGTCGCGTAGCTCCAGTGGTAGTGGTTCTTCGGGTTCCACGTGTCGATGGGTTCTTGGTTGCTCGTCTTGCAACCCGTCGGCACGTCCTTGGCGCTCGTGGCGGTTTCGAGGGTTCGGTGGAGATGGTACCAGTCCTCCGACCAGCAATCGCCCTGGGCGTGGTACATGTTGAAGAGGTGGCCCACCTCGTTCGCGGCGTGATGGGACATGACGATGCGTTCTGTCACCCGGTAGACTGCGTAGTCGCTGACGGTCGTCCGGCCGACGTAGGCCGAGGGGATGACCAGTGGAAGTTGAATCCCGCCGTTGCAGTAGTCGGTGGAGTCGCCGCGTGCCATCGGTCGGCTGATCGGGTAGTCGATCGCGACGCCGTACGCGGGGCCCTCGGGAAGCGCAATCTGGTCCTGCGAGAAGATTACGATGCCCGCGGAGCCGCCGCCGGTCTGCATCTCGAACTTGGCGTACTTCTGCATGTCGCAGAGGCTGGCCACGTCGGTCATGCCGGCGGGCCCTTGCCCGTTCGTGAAGAAGATGAGGTCCAGCGTGATGCCGACCTGGTCGCGGTAGATTTGAAGGACGTCGCCGATGGCGGTCGTCGCGGTGTTGCGCCCGCTGCTGTCCAGGCTTCGGTCGAAGTAGACGGAGATCGGCACGCCGCCGATCGACGAGGCGCCTCCGCCACCGTCCTCGAGCGACGCGGGGATGGACACGGGCCCGTTGCGGGAGAGAATCTCTTCGAGGTCCGACAGGGGGATGCCGTTCTCGCGGATCCACGAGTTCGCGATCTGGCCGATTTCGGCCCAAGGCAGCGTCGGAACCCCCGCCTCGTTCAGTCCAGCGGCCGAGAGGCCTTGGCTGGCGAGGTGGAGGGCGGCCATCGAAGGCACGCTGGTTCCATCCGCGTGCTCGCGCAGCACGGGGACGGCGGCCCATTCGGACGCGCGGAAGGGAGGCGGGGACTCAAGTGCAGACGCATCGAGGTGTTCGCCCGCGTGCGCGCTGACCGATGTCGCGAAGAGTATCTGTGCGGCGAACGTCAGGGCGACGAGCGACGCAAGCCAGAGGGTTCGGTTCGATCGGGCGGCGTTCCTTCTACCTGCGGAGGGGAGGTTGGTCATGCTAACCACGAGGTTCGGTGATGCCCGTTCCTAATTAGCCCCCGACAACGGGTCGCTTGTCACGATGGAACGCGAGAGCGCTACGACCCGTCCTCAACGCCCGGGGCCGCCTCGGAACGACTTTGAGTCTGCCTGCCTTGCGTCGCCGCGTGGCGTCGGAGACGGACCTCGAGGAACTGGCCCGATTCTTTTCGACGTTGGGCAACCCGAACCGGTTGGAGCTCCTTCGCCAACTGCGCCGGCCGCGCCGCGTCTCGGAGCTTCGCGCGTCGCCCGAGGTCACGCGGCCGGGCGAGAACCCGGAGCGTGCGGTCTCACGCCAGGCCGTCCGCCAGCACCTGGAGAAGCTCCTGGCGGTGGACGTGGCCCAACTTCACCGGCGCGGGTCCGCCTACGAGGGCAACGAGTACCTCGCGAACCATCGCCAGCTCTTCGTCATCGCCGAGCAACTGAGGGACCTCGCCCGCTTCCACCCCGAAGAGGCGTCCCTCCCGACGGAAACGCGCTCCTCACTGCCCAGCCATCGGCCGCCGCCCGGGCGCGGGCCGGCCCTCGTCCTCGTCCACGGCATCGACGAAGGCCGGACCTGGACGCTCGGCGTCGGAAAACCGCTCCTCGTGGGACGCCTGCGCGAGGCGGACGTCTGCCTGGACTATGACCCATTCGTGTCGAACCGTCATGCGGACGTGACGGTCGTGGACGGGCGCACGATCTTCCGGGATCTCGGCAGCCGCAACGGGACGCTGCTCAACTTCGCGCGGATGAGGCCCCGCGAGCCGGTCTCCCTGGCAGCGGGCGATATCGTCTCGATTGGACGGTCGACCCTCGTCTATCGGCACTGACCGCGGCCCTCCCGAGTGCGTCGCCGAGGGCGCGGGCGGTCGGATAGCGCCGTCCGGGGCGCCGGTCGAGCGCGCGGGCCAAGACGTCCGCCAGCAGGGGTTCATCCCGTCGCAGGCGGTCCAGGCGCTCCCTCGTCTTGCCGGCGCCCTTCCCCGCGTCCAGGCATTCGAGGACGACGAGCGCGGCCGCCCACAGGTCGGCCGCCTTCGTGACCCGGCCGGAGTCCAACGCCTCGGGGGGCAAGTAGCGGGCTGTTCCTCGCAGTTGGCCGGCCCCGAAGGTGGTGGACCCATCGCCCACGCGTGCGAGACCGAAGTCGGCGAGTTTGGCCCCGTCGCGCGCGAGCAGGAGGTTCTCGGGTTTGACGTCGCCGTGGACGATGCCCGCCTCGTGGCAGACCCCGAGGGCGCCCAAGAGTTCGCGACCGAGGCGCAGCGCGTCCTCGCGCGGGATCCGGCCCGCCTCGAGCCGTTGACGGAGCGTGGGTCCTTCCACGAGTTCGGTGACGAGGACGGGCCCCGTCGCCGTGTCGAGGAGGTCGTACACTTGGACGACGTGCGGGTGGCGCACCCGCGTGAGCGCCGCGACCTCGAGGCTGGCGCCCGTCGACGTGCCCAAGGGCTTGAGGGCCACGGGACGTCCGAGGCGTTCGTCCTCGGCGCGCCAGACGCTGCCCGTCGAGCCCCGTCCGATTTCCTGTGCGACGCGGTAGCGGCCGCCCACGAGACGACCGGGCAGGACGAGCGCCTCCTCTTGCACGAGGAGTTCCCGCATGACTCGGTCCTGTTCGGGCGTGACGCGGCAGACGTGCCGCAGTTCGGCCAGGAGGCGCTGGCGTTCCGTCGTGGGCTCCTTGAGCGTCTCGGCCAGGACCTGTCGGTAGAGTCCGAGACGGCCGTGGCCGCCGGGGAGCACGAGGTTATCGTGAAGGCGTGGACGCAGGCGCAGGGCCACGAGGATTCCGGCGCCGAGGACGAGGAGGAAGGCGGCTTGGGCGGCGGAGAAGCCCGCGAGGCCATGCCAGGACGTCTCGCTCGCGGCGCCCGAGGCGACGAGCGCGAGCGCCAAGGCTCCCGCCAGGGGCAGCGCGTACGAGAGGGGTTCGGCCAGGCGCTCCTCGAAGCGCACGATCTGGAACCGCAGCAGGGCCACGCTCGCGATGGCCCCGAAGAGGATCCAGCGCAGGGGGAACTGGTATTTTCCGAGGTAGGCGTCGAGCACGTGCGGGTCGGCGCCGGATGCGTACACCGCGGCCGCGAGCAACCAGACGGCGACGAAGATGGAAGCGATGAGGACGGCGTACCGGAAGGGTCGCCGCAGCCCTTTTCGGTCGGCTCCCAGGAGCCGGGCGGCGGCGTAGACGAGGGCGGCGAGCGCCACGACGACGAGGGTGGCGATCAGCCACGCTGCGGGGGTCCGCCCGTTCACGAGGCCCAGTTCGACCGGGAAGAGCCCGACGCGCGGGAGCATGGCGCCTCCGAGGGCGGCCGCTGCGGCGTGCGCCTGGGGGCGCCACACGGGCGACCGTTCGCGGCTGGCCGACACGAGCAGCCCGACGAGGGCGCTTGCCGTGAGGACGAGGTCGTAGCCGAAGAGGACGAGCCGGGGGCCGGTCAGCCCGTACCAAGGGCCGATCCGGCCGGTCACGACCAACACGAGCACCCCCGCTGCGGCCGCGAGGGCCGGGTAGAGCACGTACGGCGAGTGGAGCGCGTTGCGCCGGGGGAAGACGCTCGCAAAGTAGAGGAGGGCCACGGCGTCCATGACGAAGAAGACGAAGGCGACCTGCAGCCACGTCTCCCATGCAACGGAGCGGGTCGGATACGTGTACGCGAACTGCGTCGTGCCGAAGTTGCCCGCGATGCAGAGGAGGAAGGCGGCCAGGGCGACGTTGGCGGAGCGGCGCGGGTTGGCGACGAGGACCACGAGGGCGGTCAGGCCCATGAATCCGGCGACGGTGATGTTCAGGACGGCGCTCGTATCGACCATGGAAGGGGCTCATGACGACTTGGGGGTTCGGAGGCGGGCGCGCGTGGACGTGACGGCTAGGGCCGGCCCGCTTCGGGCCGGCGACCATCTAGGCCGCGGCCGATGGACTATTTGAGCATTCTGGCAAGCTTCTCGTCCCGGGCGACGGAAACGCCGGCAAGCCTTCTAGGGCGGGCTGCGGATTGGGGCGCATGACCGGAGCCAATCCCCGGTCGGTGACGGCCGAGGTCGTCCCCGGCGTGCACGTCATCGACACGTACGCGAACTCGATCCTCCTCACCGACCAGCGCCTCGTCCTCGTGGACACGAGCAGCGAGGCGTCCGGCGCCAAGATTCTAGAGTACCTCGCCCGCGTCAACGTCAAGGCGACCGACCTGACCTCCATCTTCGTCACGCACACTCACGGCGACCACGCGAGCGGCCTCGCCGCGCTCAAGGCGAAGGCGGCGCGGGCGAAGGTCGTCGCGAGCGAGGTCGAGGCGCCCTTCATCGCGCAGGAGCAGACCTACCCGGGCCCGCCGCGCCCCGCCGCCCACAAGGGCGTTCCCGTGGAGGTTCGCCTCAAGGACGGCCAGACCCACGATGGGTTCACGACGCTCTTCACGCCGGGCCACACGCGCGGCAGCATGAGCCTGCACGACGCCGCCCGGCGCCTGCTCGTGGCGGGCGACGCGGTGCGCACGGAGGGCGGCCTCGGCCCCATGGAGGACGTCTACAACGTCGACCCGCGTCAGCACCGCGAGTCCATCAAGAGAATCGCGAAGCTCGACGTCGAGACCCTCGTGTGCGGCCACGGGCCCCCCATCGCCTCCGGCGCGGGCGCCCAACTCCGCGACCTGGCGCGGCGGCTCTAGGTCGCGAGTGGCGCCGGCCCCGCTGACTGTGCAGCGGGAACGTCACCGGGCGCGGCGAGCGTCGGCAGGACGATCGCGCTGCCGTTGCCTTCGATCGTGATGAGGCCCGGCGGGCTCGTCGACCCGGCCGTCGAGGACGAGACGCCGTCCACGATCGCGCCCGCCGTGGGCGCGGCGCCGGGGATGCCGGCCCAGTCGCGGTTGCTCGCCGCGCGGATCTTGAGGGCCAACGAGTGGCCGGGTTCGAGCACGTACTCGGTGACGAGGAAGGGCAGGACGTAGCTGCGCGTCTCGCCGGGCGGGATGG
>Ga0070694_100000430_pt1 | contig 22877 bp, 18 predicted proteins | sample KBSK1251metaG_FD_65470 | JGI IMG/M metagenome (GOLD analysis project Ga0070694, IMG submission 65470) | Corn, switchgrass and miscanthus rhizosphere microbial communities from Kellogg Biological Station, Michigan, USA - KBS K1-25-1 metaG | ecosystem: Host-associated > Plants > Roots >... | reverse complement strand
AAGGACCGTCCGTGACCCCGCGTCCGGCGCGGCCGAAGAGTCGCTGCCGCATGCCCGGGGTTTCGGCGAATCGCCTGTTCAGCGCGGCCCAGAGCAGGGCCGGGTGTTCCACGAAGCCTCACAGACGACGCGGCGGGGCAGTGACGTTACCAGTCAAAGCCGCGCTTGTCAAGGCGAACAGGGTTGACGGGCGGGCGTTCCGGGCGTATAGGCCCTGTACAGCGCACCGGGCCTGCCGAGGAGAGACCATGGACTCCAAGACCATTGCCGTCCGCGCCCTGGTGGCCGCCGCGCTGTGGTTTGCGACGGCCGGATACCCCGTCCGGACGGGGCCCGCCCAGTCCGGGCTGGTCCTCGTCTCGGCGGACTACAGGGACGGGGACGGCGACCCCTTTCCCGACACCGGCGAGACCGGGCGCCTCAGCCTGACCGTGCGCAACAACGGCCCATCCCTCGACGGTGCGGTCGCGACGCTGAGCACGACCGACCCTGACGTTGCATGCATCCTCGAAGGGAGCGTGGCCGTCGGGTCGTTCCCGGAGGGAACCAGCGTCACGATCGGGAGCCTGGCCGCCGGAACAGCCGGGCTGACCTTCCGCGCCAGCGACACCCTGCAGTCGTCTTCCGCCTCCGACCCGGCGCGCATCGACCTGTGCGTGACGGTGGGGGCTTCCGATCCGGCGGGATTCGCACAGAGGCTCTGCTTCTCCCTCCTCGCCGACCTCGACGCGGTCGGAGGCGGAGGGACTCTCGTCCCCGGTCCGGACGGAATCGCGGGGACCGCGGACGACGGTGTCATCGCCGAAGACTTCGACACCGATCGCGACGGCGACGGCGTGATCCGTCTCGGGAATCGTCCCGCCGGGACGCCGGGCTCCGCCAACGACACGATCGGCGTCTGGGTCGGAAACGATCCGGGCGGGCTCAATCCGATCGAGGTGGTCGCCTGCGGTGGATTCCTGGTCCCGCCTCAGGATCCGGATTGCCGGATCGATCCGGACTACGACATGGACTGGCACCTGCACTGCCCGCCGGGTAGCACGGCCTGCGCGGTGTCCCGGCCCGATCACCGGACGCCGGCCGGGGGCGGCCTCGCCTACGACGGCGTCGCCTCCCTCCACTGGGGATTCCACCCGCTCGACGCGACGGATGTCTCCGGGATGAACAGCACGCACTTCCGGCAGGTGTCGGCGTTCATGACCCATCCGATCAACCTGGCGTTCGCCCCGCCCCGCGGAACCCTCGAGCTCTCCTTCTTCCAGATCGCCGCCATGATGGACAACAACAACATCGGCTTTCCGCCGCGGCAGGCGTCGGATTACGGCAATGTCCAGGTCCAGGTCGATCTCGATCCCGATCCGGCCGTCGACCAGTGGGGCTACTGGGATCGACTCGCGCCGTTCGAGAACGTCTACGATCATGTCCCGTACATCTGGTCGGCGTTCGGATACGGCCCGACCTACTGCAACTTCACGCCGATCGACGGCGGCCCCGACGGGGCCGCGCCGCGCGGCTACAGGGAGTTGACGTGCTACCCCTCCGGGGTCTGGTCGCATTGCGGCAACGTCGAATCGGTGTATGGCTACACGTTCGAGTGCGCCGGCCCCGGTCACGCGGGAACGGTCGGATCCGGCCTGTGGGTGCAGAGCAGGCTCAGTCTCGATCCCTATCGCGGGGCGCGGATCCGGATCCGATGGGTTGCGCAGTCCTGGGAGTTCGACTGCTGCTCGTCCTCCTACCACGAGCTGGGCCCGGCCTGGGACGGCCGGAATGATGACGGCTGGTGGATCGACCAGATCACGGTCAACGGCGCGCTCGAGTCCCAGGCCACGGCAACGGTGGACGACGATGCGCCCCCGGCCGGGAGCGCCGAGGTGGCCGATCTGGCCATCGGCTTCTCCGGCGATCTCGGCAAGGGGTCCGGGACCGTCACCTGGCGGACGCTGTCCGAATGCGACCTCACGGGATTCAACGTGATCGTCCGTGACGCTCAGGATCGGCGTACCCAGTTGAACAGCGTCCTCATTCCGTGCGAGGCGTGCGTCACCGGGGAGGGCCGCTCGTACGCCTTCCCGATCCCCAAGCACCGGAGCGGGCGCAACCTCTTCCTCGAGGTCGTCCACCTGGGCGGGGCTGTCCGGACCGTCGGGCCCGCCCTGAGGGAATAGACGCGACCCGCAGAGCCGCCGGTGCCCGCGTCCCTTTACACGCCGATCTCTCCAGCGTAGGATCGGGTCCCGGATGAGGTGACCTCCGCTGCTGCACCCGGCACCGCGACCCGGCATCGTTTCCGGCCCGAACCTCATGGAACCCTCCGCAGCAGATCCCAGTCGGGCAGTCTTGCGAGCCGGAGCGGCGCGGCGGATTGCGGCCGCGGTGCTCTTGGCCGCGGGGCTCGCGTCGCCGGTCGCGTCCATGGCCGCCCGGGCAGAGCCGGCGGCGGGCCCGGCGGCAGCGCCCGACATCTCCCGGCCGGTCGCCGACATCGTCCGCGAGGCGGACCAGGCGCTGGCGCGCGGGGACTTCGAGACCGCGGGCCGGCTCTACGAGGAGGCGCGCCGCCTCCGGCCGGACGATCCCCGCGTGCTCCTCGGGCTCGGGAAGGCGCTGTCGGGGGCGGGCCGCTTCGACGAGGCCGACGGCGTGTTCCTCGAGATGGAGATGAAGAAGATCGATCCGATCCAGGCGCGCGCCGGGCGCGCGCGCCTGCGCGGCCGGCAGGGCCGGCTGGAGGAGGCCTCGCAGTTCTGGCGCGACGTCCTGCGGGCCGATCCGGGGAACCTGGATGCCCGCATCGGGCTCGCCTGGGTGAACCACCGGAGGGGGCTCGACCGGACGGCGCGCGAGCAGGCCGGCAACATCGTCCTCGACCATCCCGAAAGCCGGGAGGCGAAGGAGCTTCAGGCCGCCATCCGCCTTGGGCTGAGGCCCTACGCCGACGCCGAAGCGTTCCGCTTCAGCGACGAAGACTCCAACCGGGTCGATGGGGCGACCCTGTCCGTCTCGTTCAAGGCGGAGCCGCAGACGACGATTCGCATCGCCTATTCGACCCTGAACGCCACATTCCGCTGCAAGGACCCGGTGCTCTGCGCCGCGGCGGGGCTCGTGCCGGGAAGCGAGGCGGACACGGGCGCGCGGTCGGTGTCGGCCGGCGTCACGTCGCGCGTCGTCGGCCCCATCCTCTTCAATGCCCGGCTCGGCGCCGTGCGGGAGGAGGCCTTCGACGGCGGGTCGCGCACCGTCGGCACCCTGGGAGGGTACATGCGCCTCGAGGTCGGCCCGCGGTTCGCGGTCGGCACGAGCGGCGGCCGCGACGTCCTGGTCGACACCGCGGCGCTCATCGACCGCGGCATCAGGGTGGACGAGGCGAACGGGCGCCTCGATCTCCGCTTCGGGTCGGCGTGGCTTCTCACGGGAATCGGCGGCCTCGCGTCGTACTCGGACGGCAACGCGCGCAAGACGGCGGGCGCGGCGCTCGAGTGGCGCTCGCCGCGCGCGCACCCCCGGGTCTCGGCGGTCCTGGAGGCGCGCTGGCGGGCGTTCAATGACGACCGCGACAACGGCTACTTCGATCCGCTGCGCTACGACTCGGAGCTCCTGACCGTGGCGATCGGGGACGACCGGGAGGACGGGCGCTGCTACTGGCGTCTCGAGGCGACGTACGGCCGCCAGGCGTTCACCCTGGGCGCCGCCGCACCGCGCGACGACACCGTGCAGGGGGGCATGGCCCTGGCCGGCGTCCACTTCGCCGCCGGCCGGGCCGCCTTCGAGGCGTCCTACACGCGCAGCGAGGATGCGCTGAAGGTCGCCAGCGGCGCCGCGCACTCGCGCAGCGCCTTCGACTTCAGGTACCGGTTCTGACGGTGGCGAGCCTTGTCCCCGATCGAAGCCTCGAATAGACTGGCCGGGCGCCCGGTCGCAATCGTGGACCGCGTCGCTCGCCGTATCACTCCAGGGAGGAACCGATGATGCTCAAGCCCTGCGTGTCCGCGTTTCGTCCGGCCCGCCCGGCGGCGGCGCTCGTCGTCGTCGCGATGGCGCTGTCGTATGGATGCGTGTCGAGCGGCAAGTACAAGTCACTCGAGTCGGAGCGCAAGGCCCTCTCCGACCGCAATCTCCACCTGCAGGACGAGCTGAAGGCGGCCAACGAAAAGGGAGAGGGCCTGGCGGGAGAGAAGAGCGCCCTGGCCGCCGAGAAGGCTGCCCTCGAGGCCCGGCTGGCGCAGCTCGAGGAGCAGGAGAAGGCTCTCGGCTCGCAGCTGAAGCAGCACGAGGAGGAGGCCCGCCAGTCCAAGGCGACGTATGACGGTCTGCTCGGGAGCCTGAAGAAGGAGCTGGAGGCCGGCCAGATCCAGGTGCAGCAGATGCGCGACGGGCTGAGCGTGAACGTGGCCCAGGAGATCCTGTTCGCCTCGGGTTCCGCCTCTCTCGACAAGAGCGGCAAGGAGGTCCTGCAGCGGGTGGCGGAGCAGCTCAAGCAGACGAACTACCAGGTCGTGGTCACGGGCCACACCGACAACAAGCCGATCGGACCGGGTCTCGTGAACCGCTACCCGACGAACTGGGAGCTGGCGGGGGCGCGCGCCGCCAGCGTCGTGCGGCTGTTCGTGGACGCCGGCCTCCCCGCCACCCGCCTGCTCGCGGCGTCGATGGGGGAGATCAAGCCCGCCGCCCCGAACGACACGGAGGAAGGGCGCGCCAAGAACCGCCGTATCGAGATCCGGCTGCGTCCGGTCGTCGTCGAGGAATAGGCCGCGCGGTCGGTCGAAAGCGCGCCGGAGGCCCATGCTTCGCCCCCTGCGGGTCGGCGATCGGATCAGGGTAGAAGCCGAAGAGCTGCGCTTCCAGTTCGCGCGCAGCGCCGGCGCCGGCGGCCAGAACGTCAACAAGGTCAACAGCAAGGCGATCCTGCGCTTCGCGGTCGCGGCTTCGCCGGGGCTCCCCCCGGACGTGCGCGAGCGCTTCCTGCGTCGCTTCGCCCGCCGGATCACGACCGAGGGCGATCTGGTCCTGGCCAGCCAGCGGACGCGCGATCAGAGGCGCAACATCGAGGATTGCCTGGACAAGCTGGCCGCTATGCTGGCGCAGGTCGCCGAGGCGCCGGCTCCGCGCCGGCCGACCCGTCCGGGACGCGGCAGCACGGAAAGGCGCCTGCGCGAGAAGCACACGCGGTCCGCCCTCAAGAGCCGCAGAGGGCGGCCGCGCGACTGGGATCCGTCCGACTGACTCAGCGCCCCGCGGCGGCCTTCCACTCGGCGACCTGCTTCTCGGTCTTGGCGATCTCCCCCTCGTTGTCCTTGTCCCGCTTGCCGATCTGGACCGCTTTCTCGGCGAGAGCGATCGCCTCTTTGCGCTTGCCGTCCTTCTCGAGAAGGGAGGCCTTCAGGCGGAGGTTCCAGTACGTCTCCTTCAGGGAGATCGACTGGTCGATCCACTTCATCGCGTCGGCGTTGCCCAGGTTGGCGTTGAAGGCGTAGCTGGCGGCGCTGTAGGGGTCTTCCCAGTCCTTCACCTCGCCGGACAGGGCCTTGTTGATGCTGGCCATCGCCTGGGTTTTGGTGTCGGCCTCGATCTTGAAGGGGACGCGGATCTTCTCCCAGGCCAGCTCGACCGTGGCGTTGTCCGTGGAGACGTCGGAGAAGGAGAACGCCATCCACTCCTGGTGCGATCCCGTCACCGGCGTGACCTGGATCCGCAGGGCGTCCATGGAGGCGTCGTAGTCGTAGCTGCCCCACTGCTCCGCCTTCTTGTTGAAGATGAGCGTCCAGGAGGTCTTGCCGGGAATCGTGTGGAAGGAATAGATCCCGGCCGGGAGCGCCTGGCCATTGATCTTGACCGGCGTGCTGAAGGAGAAGGTGGTCGCCTCGTTCGCTCCGGTCCTCCAGACCTTGTCGTACGGGACCAGCTCTCCCCAGATGACCCGTCCCTTCACACCGGGCCGGCAGTACTGGACGGTGACGTCGGTCAGACCGACCGTCTGCATGACCGACGCCTTCTGGCTCACGCGCGGGAGCGTCAGCTCGGCGGACGCGCTCGATACCAGAAGCGCGGCCAGGGCGGTGCACAACAGGGCTCTCTTCATGAACGGCCTCCTCGAGAAATGGGTGGATGGCATGCGAGATGGAATCACTTCCCGGCCGCGGCCTCCTTCGGGGCATTCCATGGCGGCACCACGCCGACGCTGCGGGCGTAGGCGATCGACTGACCCAGGTGCTCGTGGGCATGGCTCATCAGGATCAGGACGTAGGCGCGCTTGCTCGCCGGGAACCCGAACGCCTGGCTCTCGGCGTCGAGGTCCTCCTGGGACATCCCCTTGACCGCCGCGATGGCGTAGTCGAACGACTCCCGGAGCCGGGCAATGACTTCGTCCTTGGCCGTGACCTCGGCCTCAAGCTTGGCGAACAAGTCGAACGGCTTCTCGGGCATCGTCACGCCCTTCGGAGGGGCCGCCCCGAGAAGGACCGGAATCACGTCGTTGGCGCCGACGATGTGCATGTAGACCTCGCTGATCTTCCGCACCTTGTCGGTCGGGCGCCACGAGAACTTGTCCGCGGGGGTCGCCTCGGCCAGGTCGACCAGCTGCTTCGCGACGCGCGTGAAGTTGGCGATCACGTCACTCGTGAAGTCCGACTTCGCCGCGGCCTTCTTCTTCGCCTCGGCCGTCGCCGGCAGCAGGAACGCCGCCGCCAGCGCCAGACAGGCGATCGCCGCGGACACTCCTGGCTTCGAGCCTCTCATCGGTCCTCCTCGGGCCACGAGGCCTCAGGCGGCCCTGGCCCTCTGATCGATTCCCTGGCTGGGGGCTGCAATCCTAGCCCGGTCCGGCCCCCGTGGCAACGGGGTTCTTGAGCGCCCCCCCGCCCCCCGGGAGGACCGCCTGCAGGACGGAGCCCAGCACCATGACCAGGGCGCAGCCGATGAGGTTGTACCAGAGGTACCCGATGTCCGTCGTGAAGAAGAGGACGATCACCGTCCCCTCGGCCATGACCGCCCCCAGGAACACGGCGCTGCCCCCGACCCGCTTCAGCAGGAAGGCGGTCAGGAAGATCCCGAGGATGGTCCCGTAGAACAGCGACCCGAGGATGTTGACGGCCTCGATCAGGTTCTCGACCATGTAGGCGAACAGGGCGAATCCGATGATCGCCCCGCCCCAGCAGGCCGTCAGCACGCGGGAGGCGATGACGTAATGGCGTTCGCTCTCACGCGGACGTATCAGCCGCCGGTACACATCGACCGACGTGGTCGAGCCGAGGGCGTTCAGCTCCGAGGCGACGGACGACATCGCCGCGCTGAAGATGACCGCGATCAGCAGGCCGATCACCCCCTTCGGCAGGTGGTTCAGGATGAAGGTCAGGAAGACGTAGTCGGAGTCCTTCACCTCCATGTCCGGGTCGACCGAGACGACGAGGTTCTTGGCTTCCGTCCGGATCGACTCCGCCTGCTCCTGGAGGCCCCGGACCCGGTCCCTGGCGGCTGCGACGGCCCCCGCGTCGTCCGTGTCCAGGGCCGCGGCCAGGGCGTTCACGCCGTCCAGCTTCTCCCGGAAGGCGGCGGAATACCGGGCCTCGAGACGCTTCATCTCGGGTGCCCTGGGCGACTCCTGGACCACGCGGACCGCCGACTGCTTGAACAGCATCGGAGGCTCCACGAACTGGTAGAACATGAAGACCATCACCCCGACGAACAGGATGAAGAACTGCATCGGGACCTTGAGGACGGCGTTGAACATCAATCCGAGGCGGCTCTCGGTCACCGACCTGCCGGTGATGTAACGCTGCACCTGGGACTGGTCGGTGCCGAAATAGGACAGCGCCAGGAACAGCCCGCCGAGCATCCCGGACCACAGGGTGTAGCGCGTGCTGAAATCGAGCGAGGGATTGATGACCTCGAGCCTTCCCATTTTCCCGGCCACGGCCAGGGCCTGCGCGAAGGAGAGCCGTCCGGTGACCTCCCGGACGATGAGAAAGAACGCCGTGAACATCCCCGCCCAGATCACCGCCAGCTGGTACTTCTGCGTGAGGCTGACCGCCCGCGTCCCGCCCGAGACGGTGTACGCCACCGCCAGGACCCCGACGAGGAGAATGGTGGAATCGAGGCTCCAGCCGAGAAGGGTCGACACGATGATCGAGGGGGCGTAGATGGTGATCCCGGCGGAGAGCCCGCGTTGAATCAGGAACAGGAACGCCCCCAGCTGGCGCGTCTTGAGATCAAATCGTCGCTCCAGGTACTCGTAGGCGGTGTAGACCCGCAGCCGGTAATACATCGGGATGAACAGCGCCGAGACGATCACGAGTGCTATCGGCAGGCCGAGATAGTTCTGGACGAACTGCATCCCCTGCTCGTACCCGAGACCCGGGGTCGAGAGAAAAGTGATGGCGCTGGCCTGGGTGGCCATCACGGACAGGCCGATGGTCCCCCATTTCATCGCGTGATCGCCGCGGAAATACCCTTCCAGGTCGCGGCTACCGCGGGTCTTCCAGATCCCGTAGGCCGCAATGGCCAGGAGGGTGCCGAACAGGACGGCGAAATCGAGCGGGCTCACCGGTAGTGTCGCGTGAAGAGGTAGAACGCCAGGATCAGGAAGCCCAGGAACCCGAGGACCAGGGCGTAGACGCCGGTCCAGGTCCGGAAGAAGGGCGGACGGTCCTCGGTCATACGGCTTACCGGCCCAGGGAGATCAGGTTGACGAAGATGCGGTAGGCCCCCGGTACGCCGGCCGGGATCTGGCGGAACCAGGAGTAGCCGGTGTAGACCACGAAGCCCTCGCCGTACGGCGCGACCAGGAGGCCGCCGTCGCGCGGCGGCTCCCCGGTGTCGTTGCTGGAGAGGACGGCCTGGAAGCGCGGGTCCCACTTGTTGGGGAAGTACAGGCCTCGCTCCTGCACCCACCCCTCGAAATCCGCGGGCGTGATCCGGTTGGGCTGGTTGAGCACGGGGTGCCCGGGAAGCAGGAACCGCACCTCAGCGTTCTCCTCCGTGACCCGATCGCGCGAGATCGTCACGGGATAGGGCGCGACCGTCTCGACCTTGAGCTCGTGGCCGGTGTTGTACTGGATGATGAGCCGGCCTCCTGCTTTCGCATAGTCGAACAGGGCAGGCTGGCGCTGCTTTATCCCCTCGACCGTGTTGTAGGCCCGGACTCCCAGGATCACCGCGTCGAATCCGCGCAGCCGCCCCGGGTCGAGCTCGTCCTCCTTGAGCTCGACGACCGTGTAGCCGATCTGGCGGAGCCCGGCCGGAATCTGGTCGCCGGCCCCCTGCAGGTAGCCGATCGTCTGTCCCTTTCTCTTCAGATCAATGCGGACCAGGCGTGCCTCGGCGGGGGGCAGCAGGACCTGGGTCGGGATGTGCGCGTGCTCGATCCGGACGAGCCCGCGATCGAACCGCGCGCCGCCCGATTCGGCCACCGCCTTCAGGACCCCCGTGGACGCGGAAGCGGGCGGGCGGACCTCGAACCTGAGCGTGGTCTCCGCCTCCTTCTTCTCGAGCTTGAAGTCCAGGGACGCCGGGGTCGCCTGCCATCCGCCGGGCAACTCCAGGTGCAGCGTCCCTTCGATCCCGGCGCGTCCGGCGCGCACGCGGACCGTGACCTCCCGCGGCTCCGCGCCCGGGAAGACGAGGACCTTGTCGGCGAGATCGACCGCGACGTCCGGGATCACCTCGAACGGCCTGTAGACCTCGCCGCGGACCGGATCGGTCCACTTGTAGACGAGCGGCCGCTCGACCGAAAACGGCAGGCCGTTCACCTCTAAGGCGAAGACCGCGGTCACGGGGGGCGGGTTCTCCGGAAGCCCGATGAGGGCCGGATCGGCCACGCGGAACACGCCCGGCCCCCCCTTCTGCCGCAGCCAGTAGGGCTGCGAGTCGGTGAGACCCCTGGGGAGCGCGACCTCCATCTCCTTGGCGAGCACCACGCGGCCGCCGAGGTCCTGCTCCAGGGAGGCGTCGATCCCGGTGCCGGGGAAGGAGACGCGCTTCAACCGCACCGGGATCGAGGATCCGTTGGACGCCTCCAGGCTGACCTTGATCGTCTCGCCCGGCGCCGCCGAGGGGGCGGCCGAGGCCGCCTCGATGTAGAGACCGAGGCACGAGGCGATCGCCTGGTCCAGGTCCGCCTGCTTCACGCTCTTCCAGCGGCCGGCCGGCAGGGCGCGAAGCTTCTCGCGCGCCTCGAGAAGCAGCGGCACGCTCAGGGATGGGTTCTCGGGATTGAAGGCCCGGTAGGCCCGGTCCAGGATCCCGCCGATCGCGGCCCCACCCGCGATCCGGCCCCAGGTGGTGTCGATGCCGTCGAACAGGTCGGCCCCGGCCTTCTCCCCTTCCAGGAGCTCCAGGTATTCGAGGGACTCGCCGCGGGAGCCGCTCGATCCGAACCCCTGGCTCTGGTGCATGCTCCGGCTCCGGGCGGCGACCTCGGCGAAGGACTGCCCGAGGAGCGGGCTGAACTCCCCGACGTCGAGCTTCACGAGGCCGTCTTCCTTGAAGTCCTCCTTCTTGTCGTAGAACCAGGGGGAGGTGTTCCAGAAGATCCGCCTGGGCTTCCAGGGGCCGAGGTCCTTGATCTGATTGGGGAAACGCTTCGGGTCGCCCGACGCCGCGAACGCCTCGCGCGCCAGGATGGCGGAGGCGGTGTGATGCCCGTGCGTCGGGCGCACCGTGGCGGGGAACCGCGTCACGACCACGTCCGGCTGGAACAGCCGGAAGACCCGGACCGTGTCCGCGAGGACCGCGTCCTTGTCCCAGATCCGCAGGGTCTCGTCCGGGCTCTTGGAGAAGCCGAAGTCGATCGCCCGCGTGAAGAACTGGCGGCCGCCGTCGATCCGGCGGGCCGCCAGGAGCTCCTGGGACCGGATGATGCCGAGCAGCTCGCCGATCTCCGGTCCGATCAGGTTCTGCCCGCCGTCCCCCCGGGTCATCGACAGGTAGGCGGTGTCGGCCAGCCGCCCCTTGGCGAGGTAGGCGATGAGCTCGTTGTTCTCGTCGTCGGGGTGGGCGCCGACATAGAGAACGCTCGCGAGGACCCTCAACTTCTTGAGGGCGAGCTGGATCTGGGCGGCATCGGGCCGTATCGGAGCCTGAGCGGAGGCGAACCCGGTTCCGGCCCCCGCGAGGAGAATGGCCATCGTCAACCTCAGGGGTTGTCTCACGCTTCGAGCACCTCGTGATAGTAGTCCAGGTATTCGCCGACGATTCGATCGGCCGAGAAGAGCTCCCGGGCCCTGAGACGGCCCCGTTCACCCAGGCTCCGGTAACGCTCCGGAGCCTCCACGATCGCGTCCAGCCTGTCCACGAACGCCGCGACGTCGCCCGGATCGAGCAGGAAACCGGTCGCGCCGTCCTCCACGACCTCCGGAACGCCGCCGGCGCGGGTGGCGAGGACCGGGTGCCCGTGGACCATGCTCTCGAGGATGCTGAGGCCGAAGCTTTCGTGATCCGAGGTGTAGAGGCCCAGGTCGGCCGCGTTCAGGTAGTTCTCCACGTCCGTGACGGCCGTCTTCACGATGACGCGGGAATCGATCCCGAGCTCCGCGAGCCGCGCCCGGTAAGGGGCGAAGTCCCCCCCCGCCAGGATCAGGAGCCTCAGCCTGTCGCCATGCCGCGACGAGGCGATGACCCGCAGCAGGTCGTCGATCCGCTTTCCGGACCTCAGGTTGGACATGTGGATCGCCAGGAACTCGTCCTGGATCCCCAGCTCGTCGCGCACCTGCCGGCGGGTCCGGGCCGGGGCGGCGGGGGCGAAGAAGTTGTGGATGACGCGGATCTCCCGGGAGACGCCGAAGGTGCGCCGCGTCTCGTCCCGCAGGAACCCGGAGACGGCGGTGACGCCCGACGACTTCTCGATGGCGTGCCGGATCACCGGCTGGTAGTTCGGGTCCTGGCCGATGAGAGTCGTGTCGGTGCCGTGCAGTGTCGTGATCAGCCGCGGCCGGTCGCGCCCCAGCATGTCGCGCGCCAGGCAGGCGGCGATGGCGTGGGGGACGGCGTAGTGCGCGTGCAGCAGGTCGAGATCGAAGCGCCGGCTGACCTCGGCCAGCTTCACGGAGAGAGGCAGAGTGTAGTCCGGATACTTGAACAGGTCGTACTCGTTGACGCCGACCGGGTGGAAGAAGACGTTGGCCAGCGAGGCGTCGAGACGGAACGGCCTCCCGTAGCTGACGACGTGCACCTGGTGGCCGCGCCGGGCCAGCTGCTCCCCCAGCTGCGACGCCAGGATGCCGCTGCCCCCGACCGACGGGTAGCAGATCATCGCGATCTTCAGCGGGGGGCCGCCCGTGGGCGCGGCGCTACCGGACGGCGGCATCGGTGCCGGAGCTCCCTTCCGCGATCCAGGGGTAGTCGACCAGCGACCCGTGCGGGTCCTCGATGGCATCGCGCTCGACGAAACTGATCTCCGGCGTCTCGTCGCGATTCAGGTACTGCATCTCGCTCGCTCCGGCCACGTAGTGGGTGCAGCGGACCACCGACTGCATCCAGCGGAGCCGCGTGTCGCGGGCCGGGCTGATGGCGGCCTTCCGCGGCTCGCACCAGGGAATCTCCAGATACTCGTCGCCCCCGCGGTGCAGGGTGAGCCGTCCCGCCTGGCAGCGGGCCCGCACCACCTCCCCTTCGTAGTCGACGTCGACGTAGAAGTCGTCCACGTCGATCGCCTTCGACCTGACCGCCGGGTCGCCGGAGCGGACGACGTCGATCCCGTCCAGGAGCCCCAGCCCCCGGTACATCCCGAGGCAGAAATCGGCCACGGTCTCCGCACGGACCGCGAGGAAGGTCCCCACCAGGGCCGGCGCGACGAAGCAGGGCAGGACGCGGACGGTCTTCTCCTGCCAGTCGGCCTGGATCCGCTTGGCGTAGAGCGGGGAGTACTTCTTCTGCAGCTTGCCCATGTGGTCGAAGTTGAGCCGCTTCAGGTCGCCCGTCTTCAGGTCGCGGAGCGGGGTCGTCGTCTCGCGATAGTCGTGGTCGCTGTCATGGCAGAAATAGACGATCCGCCCGCCGACCCTCTGCTGCAGGCGCCGGGCGGTCAGAAGCTTCGCGTGGAAGAACCGCTTCGGGAAGAACCCACAGGGCTGCTGGCCGAAACAGATGACCGGATCGCTCATGAGAGAAGCGGGAAGGGTATCATCCCATCACCCGACTGACCAACCGTCCGTCAACCTCGGGCTCGACTTTGGGTGAAGGAACCGGCAGGGCGCATAGGAAGCTCAATCTGCGGTTCCGGGTCCGGTAGGGCCTATTCCGACAACCGCGGCTCCGATGGTGGGTGACGGAAACGAGTGGGAGACCGGGTGGCGGTGGACGGGTGCGACCTGGTGCGCACACTGATCGGGCACCCCTCACGGTCCGGCGCCCCACGACCACGGCGATTGCGGGGTGTCTGTGCCGCCACCTGGTGCGTTCGCCAATCGACCTGGGGCCGCCGGAGTACGACAGGATCCGGGCGATTTACGGCGGCACCGGTCGAGCGTTTGGCTTCAGGGCAGGCAGTCGGCCGGTCACGACCGCGGACCGGAAAATTACCTTGCGGGCCGCGAGGGCTGAGCGTATTGTTCCGGGCAAAGATTCCTGTGCGTGCGTCGCGGCAGGGAGAGGCGAGTCAAGTGCCAACACTCGGCCGATCCATCGAAAGTCTCATCCGCGCCTTTGTCCTGTGGGGACTCATCGCGACTCCCGCGTTCGCGCAGACGACAGGCGTCATCCATGGTCGGGTAACGAACGACATGGGCGACCCCCTGCCGGGGGTGGTCATCGTCATTGGCAGTGACAGCCACAGGATTCGGGCCCGCGGCACGGTCACCGACACGTCGGGTAATTTTCAGGTCCCCGGACTGCCGCCGGCGCGTGACTACACGGTCCGCGCGAGCCTGCCCGGGTTCGCGACCGTGACCCTGATGGATGTCGCCGTCTCGGCCGGTCAACTCAGCGGCGTCTCTCTCACACTGCAGCACGAGAGCGCGCTCCGGGAGCACGTGGAGGTCCGCGCCCGGCCGGGCATGATCCACCTCGACGAGACGACGACCGAGACCCGCCTGACGGCTGAATTCATCGACGCGCTGCCCTTGTTCGGCAGGAACTACCAGGAGGTCCTGACGCTCGCGCCGGGCGTGAGTGACGTCGACGGCGACGGCAACCCGAACATCCACGGAGCAAGGGACACCGACGTGATCACGTTCGTCGACGGGGTGAGCACGACCGACCCGCTCACCGGCAAGGCCGGAGCCCAGCTCAACCTCGAATCGATCCAGGAGATCGAGATCAAGACTTCGGCGGCCACCGCGGAGTTCGGCCGGGCTCAGGGAGGGTTCGCGAACATCATCACCAAGTCGGGGGGCAACCAGTTCGAGGGGGCCTTCAAGTTCTTCTGGCGGGGATCCGCCCTCGACGGCGATGGCGCCGGGATCGACGATCCGCGCCTGCACGCGGGGGTCGGGGAGGCAGGCCTCAGGGATCTTAGATTCAACGACTACCTGCCGTTCCTCTCGCTCGGGGGCCCTCTCGTCAAGGATCGCGCCTGGTTCTTCGCGGCCAGCGAATACATCCAGAAGCAGGACCCGGTCAACGCACTCAACACGGCCTTCGTCCGCGAGTTGCGCGAACTCCGCCAGTTTCTGAAGCTCACCTGGCAGGCGACAGCCGCACAGCGCCTGTCGTGGTCCTTGAACTACGACCCGCAGGAGTTCCGCAACGAGGGACTCAACGGATTCACCCGCCAGGAGAGCGGCTACTCGACGAAGGCTGGGGGGACCGTGCTGACTTTCAAGGCCGTGTCGATCCTGAACCCGATGGCGGCCCTGGAATCGTCGCTCTCGAACTTCGATGGACGGCCGGCCCTCGTGCCGAACCTTGGCCGGGACACGAACGGCAACGGCCTCCTGTACGATGATCGCAACGGCAACGGCTTCCAGGAAGCGTCCGAGCGCGACCCGGGAGATGATTACGATCGTGACGGCCGGTACGATGTCTTCGAGGACGCCAACCACAACGGGACACTCGGCCCCGGCGAAGATCGGGACGGCGACGGGCGCCTGACCCCGGACTTCGGCTGTGAAGGGAATTCGAGGGAGGACCTCGACTGCGATGGGCGACTGGACACCGTCGACGAGGACACGAATGGTGATGGGCTGCTGATCTCGTGTTTTTGTCCATTCAACGAAGACCTCGACCACGATGGACGCCTCGACCGGGGAACGGAGGATCGGAACGGCAACAGGATCCTGGACGATGCGGTGCGCCCGGTGGGCCTGTATCCCTACGGTCGGCTTGAGCCGCAGGCGCCCGATCGTGACTACATCATCGGCCAATCGATCGGCATCGTGAGCGGGCCCTACTTCAAGGAATACTCGGATCGTCGCGGGCGGGTAACCCTGCGACAGGACCTGAGCATTTTTGTGCCCCTCGCCGAGGGAAGTCACGACATCAAGCTCGGCTGGGCCCTCGAGCGGGAGCAGTTCAGGAGAGCGACCAAGGCGGGGGACATCCTGGCGACGTTCGACCCCGAGTGCTGGGAGGTCATCGACCATTATGTCGTGGCCCACGGCCCGGATGAGCCCTTCGGACGCTGCACGACGACGGGACAGGTGACCCTCAAGACCCTGCTGCCGGCCGACCCTTCGGTGGACAACAGGGCGACCGGGACGACCGGCGGGCTCTACGTCCAGGACAGCATCAAGCCGATGGCCAACCTGAGCCTCGGAGTCGGTCTGAGGTTCGACCGCGAGAGGACCGACTCCTTCGGCTACTCGTTCTTCGATCCTTCGGCCGAGCGGGCCCCCTTCGATCGCCTGAACGCGCTGATGGGCGGCGAAAAACTCCTCGATGACTTCCTGCAGGGGAACAACGATGGTTTGACAAACCTTGGCGTGCTGGGAGACCCGATTTTCTCGGGACAAGTATCCGCAGAGGAGGCCACGGTCTCCATCACCGATCCGATCCGTGTCGCCGCGATCGGAAGGCTCACGCGCCACCACGGCGACCGTGCGTTCCTGTCCACGAGGCTGGCTGCCCTTTACCCCGAGATCTTCGCCGGCCCGACCTTGAATCTCGAATCACTGCACGCGCTCGGAGTTCTCCCGCAAATGCGCGAAACTTTTGCGCTCACCAACAATAACTTGTCACCGCGATTGTCCATTTCCTGGGACCCTCAGGCGGAGGGGCGGACCAAGATGTTTGCAACCTGGGGACGGTACTACGACAAGCTGTTTCTGAGCACCATTGTCGGGGAGGCAGGCCCGGACTATCTGGCCCGCTATTATTACCTGGACACAACGGGAGTCGCTGTCCACTATTCCCAGACATCCCAGGGTTCCACCCCGCTCAGCGGCACGCCGAATCATTATGTCGGGCAGTTCATGTCGAAGGCGCCACCGTCCGCAACCCAGGTCGATCGAGGACTTCGAACTCCGTTCAGCGACGAGCTGACGCTGGGGTTCGAGAGGGAAATCGCCGCCGAGGTCGCCCTGTCCGTGTCCTACATCAGCCGGCGCTATCGGGATCAGCTCCAGGACATCGACGTCAATCACACGCTGCGATTCAATTCCGTGAGCGGCGAACCTCTCGATCTGTTCGGGCAGGTCAGGCGGATCTCCGGGGTCGGCGGCGTCACCAGGGCCGTCCCGGACGGTCGTCCAGACCTCTATTTGCTGAATCCCTTCTTCAACCAGGTACTGAGAGTCGGCAATTCCAACGAGGCACGGTATCGCGCGATCGAGGTGGCGCTCCGGAAGCGGCTCTCGCGCCGCTGGCAGATGCAGGGCTCCTACACTTATTCGAGAGCGGTCGGCGCGGCAGAGGACTACCAGTCAAAACTGGGGAACGACCCCTCGACGGTCGAATCCGAATTCGGCTACCTGGACTACGACCAGAGGCACGTCGTGAAGGCTTTTGCCACGGTCTACCTGCCGCACGAGTGGCAGGTCGGAACCTCGGCGGCCTGGGCCTCTGGCCTTCCGTACTCGATCGTGTCGCGGTTCTTCGCCCTGGATAACGAGCGCTACCAGCAGTTCCGCACGCGTTTCGGGTCCACCGTGGTCGATCCCGTCACCGGGCCGCGCTTCGAAGCGGCGGCGCGGAACAGCCGGCGCAATGATTCGACGCTCGACGTCAATCTCAACGTCCGAAGGAGCTTCGTGATGGGGCGGACGACGGCGGCGGCGATCGTCGAAATCTTCAATGTCCTCAACTCCGACGACCTGCGGGTCTTCACCTACGAACCCAGCAGGGGCGAGTTCAAGCCCGGTGACGGCATCCTTCTGGCCACACCGCTCCAGATTGATGCCGAGCGGCGATTCGGCCGCCGATTTCAGATCGGCCTCCAGATCGAATTCTAGCGTCGTCAGCGCGGCAGAACCTTCTTAATCTCGCCGATCAGATACAAAGAGCCGCAGATGACGACCAGGCCGTCCGTCGCGGGCCGGGCTGATGGCGGCCTTCCGCGGCTCGGGAGCCCCAGCCCCCGGTACATCCCGAGGCAGAAGTCGGCCACGGTCTCCGCCCGGACGGCGAGAAAGGTCCCCACCAGGGCCGGCGGGACGAAGCAGGGAAGGACGCGGGCGGTCTTCTCCTGCCAGTCGGCCTGGATCCGCTTGGCGCACAGGGGGGAGTACTTCTTCTGCAGCTTGCCCATGTGGTCGAAGTTGAGCCTCTTCAGATCGCCCGTCTTCAGATCCCGGAGCGGGGTCGTCGTCTCGCGATAGTCGTGGTCGCTGTCGTGACAGAAATAGACGATCCGTCCGCCGATCCGCTGCTGCAGCCGGCGGGGTTGGCTGGGGATCGCAGAGACGAGCGGACACACGCTGCCCTTCGCGGGGTGTCTCGGCAATGGGGATCCGGCGGGGAGGTGACCACCGGCCCGGCACTGTGCGGGCTGCCAGCTGGACGGTGGGGGCTCGGGTCGAGCGGGGCTGGTGGGCGGCGCGCGCGATGGCAGGTCCAGACACACCAGAATGGCGCGGGTAGCCCCGGGCGGATGGATCGCGGCCAGGATCCGCATCCGCCCGCCGCAGTCTTGGACACTCCAGGATCTCGGGCCCCGGCCCGGGGCCCCTGCAGCGGCGCGAGCGTGCCCTCCCTGCGCCGTCCTCGAGGCCTATTGCTTCACGGCCGGACCAAACGTGGCGACGTGGCCGTCCCGGTGCACCTGCTCGATGAAAATCCCCCTGCCGCTCTTGTGCTTGGGGATCGCGAAGAGATAGGCGCTTCCCTGGTCGGTGATGCACTCGTTGCAGGGAACCAGGGCCATGTTCAGCTGGGTCCGCCGTCCCTGATTGTCGATCAGCACGACGTTGAATCCCGCCAGGTCGTGTTCGATCCCTGTCTGCCAGCTCACCAGGCCCGACCCCTTTCCCAACGGATTCGAGAAGGTAACCGTGATGTTCAACGGGATGCACTCGGCACACGCGCAGGGATTCTGGTCCGGATTCGGCACCGAGGGGCAGTTGTCGCAGGCGTCGGGAAGGCCATCGCCGTCCGAGTCCCCCGACAGCGGCGCATGGACGCAGCCGGCCGCCGGATCGCAGGAGTCGGCGGTGCAGGCCAGGCCGTCATCACAATCGATCGGCGCCCCGGCGCACGTCCCGCCCTGGCACGTGTCCTGCGTCGTGCAGATGCTGCCATCGTTGCATGCCCCGCCGTCGAGATTCGCATGCCCGCACGTGCCCGTCGCCGGATCGACGCAGACGTCCTGCGTGCAGGGGTTGAAATCGTTGCAGAGGTTGATTTCGATGTTGCAGACCGTGCCGCCGCACCGGCCGACCTGACAGAGGCTCCCGGCATGGCAGATCTGCCCGCTCTTCGGTACGGTCACGCAGGAACCATTGCTGCAGCCGAACGAATAGCATTCGCCGCCCGGTCCGCACAGGCCGGGGTTGGGCACGTAGACGCAGCCGCGATCCCAGCGGCATCCCTGCGCATCGTTGCAGCCGATGTCGCTGCAGACGCGCGGCGAGCCGACGCAGTTTCCACCGGAGCATGCATCGTCCGTGGTGCAGAGGGTCCCGTCGCTGCAGGATCCCGACACCGCGCTCCGCAGGCACTGGCCGGACGAGGGATCACAGGAATCGGAGGTGCAGGCGTTGCCGTCCTCACAACTCTTCGGAGAGGTTGCGCATTCTCCGGTCGACGGATTGCACGAATCGACCGTGCACGCGTCCCCGTCGTCGCAGGATCGGCGCACTCCCTGACAGTCGACCGAACCCGTCCCGGTCGCCGTGCACACGTCACCCGACGTGCAGGAGTCCCTGTCGTCGCATACCGATCCAACCGGCGCCGGGGTCCCCCCGCAGTTCCCGCCGAGCTCACACCTGTCATTCGTCGTGCACGGGTTCCCATCCTGGCAGGGGCTCCCCACGGACTGCGGGACCGCCGTACATATGCCATTGATGCACACATCCGCCAATGTGCACGCACGACCGTCGTCGCAGGCCGTGCCGATCTCCGCGGGGGCGTGGCGGCAGCCGCCTATCTCGAAGTTCGGATCGCACGAATCGATCGTGCATGGATTCGCGTCGTCGCAGGAAAGAGGATCGTGGCGGCAGGTCCCCGTCCCGGTATCGCACGAGTCGACCGTGCAGGAGTTGAAATCGTTGCAGTCGGGGCAGTCGAGCGCGGGCGACCATTCGGCGGCGCCGGTCACGGCCCGGGCTTCATGGACGTGGACGGCAAGAGCCCCGATCAGGCACGCGGAGAGGAGAGCGAGAGGAACTCTGCGGCTGAAAATCCCAGTCATGGCTGTGACCTCCCGTCTGTAGGCCACGCCGACGGGAGGCTCGCAAAGGCCCCGACCTCGGCCTCGTTGTCCCGCTCGGCAGGAAGTTTCCGGAGAGCCTGTACTTGACTACTACGGCGATCCGTGCCCGATGTCAACCAGAACGAAGGCTCACCTTGCAGACCAGCGGATTGTACGCGGGTTGAACGTCGAGGTAGGGACTCCACCCGCCTCTCTCGATGACGTAGCAGGCCCACGAGTGCAGGTTGTCCCGGTACTTGGGCCCCTCCTCGAAGTTCTCCACGGGGACCATCGCGGCGCCTTCTTCGGCGTCGCTCATGCCGGCGAGATAATGGGTTCCGCGGGGGCGGTCCCGGGAAGTCCGAGCCCGGGTGCAGATCGAGGGAAAACCCGGCCAGCGTTCCCAGCGTTGCGGCGCCGATCACCGCGATCCAGGCAAATGCGAGCAGGGCGTTCTCCGGGTTGACGCGCCGCAGGAAGACGTGGGCCGAGAGGGGCAGCCCACCACGACAATCGAGAGCAGGATCCTGGCCGCATGGACGAGATTGGCGGGGGTCCCTTCGGGCCCGCCGGGATGCAGAACACCAGGCTGCGCGGATCGCTTGCCTTCGCGGGGCGAAGACCGCTATAAGAGGATTCGATGAGTCAGGAAGGGCCCGGCATCGTGGTCGTGGATCGCAGGATCGATCCTGTGGAACTGCGCCGCATCGTCGCTCTGTATTTCGGCGACATGGTCAAGGTCGTGGTCGATGTCCGGAGGCGGGTGGTGGCGGTGGGTGGAGAGCTCCACGCCGACGCGGAGCAGATACTGCTCACACAGGGGAGCACCCAGGCGGATCTCTGGGGGGCCAACTACTTCCCGGGCCGCGGTCCCGACGGATGCATCGAATACACGGCCCTGATCAACATCCGCCCCTCCCAGGGGAATCGGAGCATGGAGATCCAGGACACCGAGACCCGGCGGGCTGTCCGGGATATCACCCACGACCTGATCGGCCGCGGTGAAGAGCTCCCGCAATGAAGATCCAGCACGCCGGGCTCTCGGCGGATCGATGGGCATGCTTCTCGTTCGACCAGCAAGTGCTGATGATCGGGAACGAGATGAACCGCGCCGCGAAGCTCCTGGCTCCTTCCGACGGGGAGCGCCTGCGCGCCTGCTACGAGCGCGTCCTGGCCCTGGTCGACTTGACGGTGCAGGTTCAGGAACGGCCATCGCGACTGCGGGAGCTGCTGCGCTGGCGAGACCTGATCGCCGCTATGTTGGTTTCCGAGAGGGCCGATTCGCAGGCCCACGCGGAAGCCTTCCGCTGTCTGCTGCGCTTCACCCCCGCCGCCTCGGCTCAAATCCCCTTCGTCGTCAGCCCGGCAGGACCTTCTTGATCTCGCCGACCAGGTAGAGCGAGCCGCTGATGACCACGAGGCCGTCCGGCCCGGCGGCGTTCCGGGCGAGCGCCAGCCCCTCCCGCACCGAATCGGCCCCGGCCACGTCCGGGTGGCGGTCCCGCGCCAGGCGGGCCAGGACATCGGGCGTCTCGCCGCGCGGCACGGGAACGCGGGTGACGATCACCTTGCGCGCCAGCGGGCAGAGGAGGTCGAGCATGCTGCCCGCAGGCTTGTCCTTCATCGACGCGAAGAGAAGGACCGTGCTCCGGTTCCGCTGGTGGTCCTTCAGGTAGGCGGCGAGGGCCGCGCAGCCGGCGGGATTGTGCGCGCCGTCCAACAGGAGCTCGGGCCGTCCGGGGATGATCTCGAGGCGACCGGGCCAGACGGCCCCGCGCAGCCCGGCCGCGATCGAAGCGGGATCGATGCCGTTCACCCCGCGGGCGGAGATCTGCTCGGCCAGCAGGACGGCGACGACGGCGTTCTCCACCTGGTGCGCGCCGCGCAGGGCCGGGGCGAGGACGGGGTAGAGGCCGCCGGCGGGAGTCGTGAGCGAGAACACCGGCGGATCGGCGAGGCCCTCGGGGCCGCCGCTCTGCGCCGCATCACCGGGCGCCGGCTTCACGTCGCACGCGGAGGACGGCACGAGCGTTGCGCCGATCTGCGCCGCCTCGGCGCGGATCACCTCGAGGGCGGGCGGCTGCTGGGCCGAGACGATGCAGGGGACGCCCCCCTTCAGGATGCCGGCCTTCTGGTAGGCGATCTCGGAAAGGGTCGTCCCGAGCCACTGGGTGTGATCCATGGCGACGGGAGTGATGGCGCATGCCAGGGGCCTCACCACGTTGGTCGCATCGAACCGGCCCCCCATCCCGACCTCGAGGACCGCGATCGACACCCGTCGCCGGCTGAAGTGCAGGAACGCCAGCGCCGTCGTCGCCTCGAAGTAGGTCGGCGGGTCGGACGCGAGGCGGGGCACCGAGGCGATCGCGGCGCGCACCTCCGGCACGAGCGCGGCCACCTCGTCGTCGGCGATCGTCCTGTCGTCGGCGACGATGCGCTCGGCGAAGCGGACCAGGTGGGGCGAGGTGTAGACGCCGGGCGCGAGCCCGGCCTGCCTCAGGATCGACGCCAGGTACGCGGCGACCGACCCCTTACCGTTGGTCCCCGCGATCAGGACCGAGGGGAAGTCGTCCTGGGGCCGGCCGAGGCGGTCCAGGAGGGCCGTGATCCGGTCGAGCCCCGGCCGGATGCCGAGCACCTCGAGGGACTTGAGATAGGCGAGCGCCTCTTCGCAGGTCATCGTCAGAGGCCTCCGGAGATCTCCTCGAGCGTGCGCCCCCTGGTCTCCTCGCCGAGCGCCAGGACGCCGATCGAGCCCACGACCAGGACGGCGGCGAACATGACGAAGACGGCGGAGAATCCCCCGCCCCAGGTCCCCATCAGCTTGCCGACGACGAGCGGGGCCAGGACCCCGCCGATGCGGCCGAAGGCGGCGGCGGACCCGGTCCCCGTGCCGCGCAGCCAGGTCGGGTAGAGCTCGGGAGTGTAGCCGTACGTCACGCCCCACGCCCCAAGATTGAAGAACGACACCAGGCAGCCCCAGAGGACCAGGTCGTTCGGCGTCTGCGAGCCGCCGAAGCCCCACGAGGACAGGGCGCACAGGAGCATGAACGGGACCAGGGTCGCCTTGCGGCCGATGCGCTCGACGAGGAATGCGGCGGCGAAGTATCCGGGAATCTGCGCCAGGGTGATGATCAGGGTGAACTGGAACGACTGGACC
>Ga0070694_100000428_pt1 | contig 22909 bp, 15 predicted proteins | sample KBSK1251metaG_FD_65470 | JGI IMG/M metagenome (GOLD analysis project Ga0070694, IMG submission 65470) | Corn, switchgrass and miscanthus rhizosphere microbial communities from Kellogg Biological Station, Michigan, USA - KBS K1-25-1 metaG | ecosystem: Host-associated > Plants > Roots >... | reverse complement strand
AACCCGAAGATGAGGGTCAAAAGGACGCCGGCGAGCATGTTCGAGGCGAAGCTGACCCAGAAATCGTAGTCGGACAGGATGGCGCTCATCATGGAGGACATGTCGGCTACAAAAATAGTGTCCGCGGGCAGGAAAGCAAGGCGGGGCAGGCAGGAACCGGGTCCGGTGGAGGCGGCGATCGGAATTGAACCGATGTATGGAGGTTTTGCAGACCTCTGCCTTACCGCTTGGCTACGCCGCCGTCCCGGTGACCAGATTCGTTCAGTGGCGCGAATTCTACAGGGGGGCTCGGAAGCCTGTCAATCCGACGGGTGAAACCATGAGGGCCGGCCCCCGAGGGAGCCGGCCCGGATGTTGGAGCGGGAAACGGGAGTCGAACCCGCGACTTCAACCTTGGCAAGGTTGCACTCTACCACTGAGTTATTCCCGCGTACGCCCGGGAGCCCCGGGCGCGACGCCGATCTTAGCGGGCGTTTCCGGCGACTGTCAAGGCACCCGGGTCAGGCCTCGAAGGCGTTCCGTATGAGGCGGACCCGGGGCGGGGACCCCGGTTCGAGGAGGACCTCAACGACGTCGAACCGGCAGGGGGACTCCCGACCGCACTCGCGGGCGAGGTACAGCGAGGCGACCCGGGCGATCCGGCCGCGCTTGCGGGCGTCGACGGCCTCCGCCGGGCGCCCGCAGGCCAGGGAGGTGCGCGCCTTGACCTCGACGAAGACCAGGGTGTTCCCGTCCCGGGCCACCAGATCGATCTCGCCGGCGCGGGTCCTGAACCGGCGCTCGAGGATGACGTACCCCAGCGACTGGAGGTGCCGGGCTGCCGCCTCCTCACCCTTCTGGCCCACCCCAGTGTGGCCGGAGGCTCCGGCCCGGCGGGGCGGTCCGCCCCGGTAAGGGGGCGGCTCCTCCGCGAGCCGGCCGCCGGCCGGGCTCACAGGTCACCCTCGTCCGGGTCCCCGTCGTCCTCGGACAACGGGGCCTCTTCCGGCCGCGGCGCACGGGGTCCTTCCGGCCGGCGACCGGCGCCGGGCCTGCGTCCCCGATCGGGCCGGCCCTCCATGCCCCGGCCGGCCGCCTCGCGCAGGCGGCGTTGCATGACCCTGTGGAGACGCTCCTCGAAGAAGACCAGGCGCGCCTGCTGCCGCCCGCTCAGACCCTCGTCCAGGGCGCTGCGCAACTGCCCTTCGCGCCGCCGGAACTCCTCTTCGTCGGCCCGGACCTCCCGGAGCGCCTTGTCGATCTCCTGGTCGGAAGAGGTCTGGTCGGCGAGAAGCGCCCGCAACCGGGCCATCGAGGCGCGCCGGTCGGCCGCATGCTCGCGGCGCGCCTGCATGAGAGCCTCGAACCTGGGGACGGTGACAGACTCCTGGGACTCCGTCAGGTGCAGCGCCTCGCTCATGCGCGCGGTCACCATCTGTTCCATGGCCCGGCGCGTCTCCTCCGGGCGCTGAGGGCCGCCGGCGTCCCGGCGGGACACCGGCGGGCGTCCCTCGGGCCCCGCCGCCCCGATCGAGACCAGGGCGAGCAGGAGAAGACCGGCCGCACTTTCATATCGGACTCTGGTCATCGAACCTTGACCTCCTCTTCGCGTGGACGGCTAACCGTGCCCATCCGGAAGCTCTTCAACCAGCGTGTGCCCCTCGTCGGGCGGGACACGGCCCAGGGCCTCGGCCGCATCGGGCGCGTCCAGCGGGGCGATCTCGTCCAGCATGGCATCCAGGTCGGAAAGGACCGCGTCGGGCGCGGGCGCGTCCCTCAGGAGCTCGTCCAGGCGGGCGTCCGCCTCGCCGACCGGCAGGGCCCTCGGCGACCCGGCCGGCCCGGCGACCCCTCCCCCGTCCGGGAGCCGCCGGGGCGCGGTGGGGACGCGCACCTGGAAGACCGCGAGGCCGGCGACGGCGACGGCCACGGCGGCAGCTATCGCCGCCAGGCGCAGGAGGCTCCGGCGCCGCGCGGAGGCGGCGATGCGGGCCCGCAGGCGCGATCCGAACGATTCCCAGTAGAGCCGGCCCGGATCAGGGACCTCGTCCCGCTCCAGGAGGGCCAGGGCGTCCCGGATGCGTGCGGCCTCCGCCGAGCAGCGCGGGCAGCCGGCCAGGTGCGCGTCGAGATCGCGGCGGGACTCCGGATCGATCTCGCCCGCCAGCCAGCGCGCGATCAGGTCGGGCACCGTGTCGCAGAGGGGCATCGTCAGGCCCCCTCCCCCTGGCCGCCATCCAGGGGGGCGAGGCGGCCCCGCAGGCTCCGCACGGCCTGGAAGAACGTCGCCTTCGCGGTGCCGATCGAGATCCCCGCGATCTGGGCGATTTCGGTGAATTTCATCCCTTCGTACACCTTGAGGAGCAGGATCTGCCTCTGGCGGGGGGGCAGGTCCCCCACCGCCAGCCGGACTTGGCGCTTGAGCGCCGCATCCGGCCCGGCGGCCTCGCTCTGCATGCCGGGGGCGTCGTCGAGAGGCACCGTGGCGCGGCGCGAGCGGCGGGCCTTGAGCGCCAGGTTGATCGCAATCCGGGTGATCCAGGTGCGGAACGACGCCTCCCCCCGGAAACCCCGCAGCGATCGGTAGGCCCTCATGAACGCCTCCTGCGCCAGGTCGTCCGCCTCCTCGTGACTCCCCAGGAACCGGAACCCGAGGCGGTAGACGGCGATCCGGTGGCGCGCGACCAGGAGGTCGAATGCCGGCTCGTCCCCCCGGAGGAAGCGGGCCACCAGCACGTCGTCACTGTCCCGAGAGTCCGGGTCAGCCTGCATCGCCTCCTCTGACAGTTAGACCCCTCCCGAGGGGGGCTGGTTTAGCCGGGACGGGGGGTGGAGCGCCGGAATCCTTGGAGCCTAGGCGCCCTTGCGCTTCCAGCGCACTCCCTGCGGAGTGTCTTCCAGGACGATACCACGTCCGAGGAGCTCGTCGCGGATGCGATCGGCTGCCGCGAAGTCCCGGCGGGCCCGGGCCTCGGCCCGCCGGCGGATGGCGGCTTCGACGTCGGCCTCGATGCCCGCGCGCTGCCCGGGCTGGATGCCGAAGACGCTCGCGAAGTCCTTGAGGACCGCGCGCACCGCCTCCAGGTCCGGGCGGCCGAATGTCCCCGAATCGATCGCCGAGTGGGTCTCCCGGACCAGCTCGAACAGGTGCCCGAGGGCGCCGGCCGTATTCAGGTCCGAATCGAGGTCGTCCAGCATGCCGCGGTGTCTCTCCCCGGCTGTCGCGGCCAGGTCTCCGCTGCCTGCGCCGGCGGTCGCGGCGACCTCCTCGAGCCTCAGGGCGAGGGCGTCCAGCCGCCCGAGGGCCGCCTGCGCCTGCGACAGCCCCTCGAAGGTGAAGTTGAGCGGCTTCCTGTAGTGCACCGAGAGCAGCATGAAGCGGATGGCCCGCATGTCGTAGCCGCGTCCCGCCAGGTCGCGCAGCGTGAAGAAGTTGCCTCTCGACTTCGACATCTTCTCCCCGTCGACGATCAAGTGCGCGGCGTGCATCCAGTAGCGCACGAACCGCTTGCCGGTGGCCGCCTCGCTCTGTGCGATCTCGTTCTCATGGTGCGGGAAGATGTTGTCCACTCCCCCCGTGTGGATGTCGAAGGTCTCTCCCAGAAGCTGCATCGACATGGCCGAGCACTCCATGTGCCAGCCGGGGCGTCCGGGGCCCAGCTCCGTCTGCCAGAACGGCTCGCCGTCCTTGGGCGCTTTCCAGATGGCGAAGTCGCGCGGGTTGTCCTTGTCGTACTCGTCCGAGTCGATGCGCGCCTGGCCGGCCCCCGCCGCCGCGTCCAGGTGGGACAGGCGTCCGTACTGCGGAAAGCTGGAGATCCTGAAGTAGAGCGAGCCGCGGCTCTCGTAGACGTGCCCCTTCTCCTGGAGCCGCTGCGCGAGATGGACCATCTGGGGGATGAACGCGGTGGCCCTCGGGTAGTGCTCCGCCCGCTCGATTCCCAGGGCGTCCAGGTCCTCGAAGAAGGCGTCGATGTATTTTTTCGTGTAGTCGTCGAGGGAGAGGCCCGCCGCGCACGCGTTCGCGATCGTCTTGTCGTCCACGTCCGTCAGGTTCATGACCTGCGTCACGCGGTAGCCCCGGAGCTTCAGGTGACGGCGGAGCAGGTCCTCCCACAGGTAGGTCCGGAAATTCCCGATGTGGGCGAAGTCGTAGACGGTCGGACCGCAGGTGTAGAGACGCACCTCGCCGGGGTGCAGGGGCTCGAACGCCTGCTCGCGGCGGGTGAGCGTGTCGTGGAAGCGAAGGGTCATGCGGGCGCAGCCGTCCGACGCGGGCGGCGTGCGCCCGCGATTTAGAACTGGAACTCCATTCCGGCCTGGTAGCGACGCCCGAAATCGCGCTCGGAGTCCAGTTGCAGATTGCCGCTCCGGTTGGGCTGCGCGGGCTCGTACGTGTTGATGCGCAGGAAATCCCTGTTCAGCAGGTTCTCGATCGTGAAGCTGAACTTGGCGTTGAGCTTGCCGAGCACGAACGACTTGCGCGCCAGCAGATCGATGGTGAACACCGGATCGTTGCGGTGATCGTTGCGGCGCAGGATCCTGAAGGGGCGGTTGCCCTGCGCGTCGGGCTCATCGGGCACGTAGCCGTACAGGAGCCGGAACTGCGGGTAGTCGAAGTTGTTCAGCGCCAGGAAATTGGCCACGATCGAGTACGGCAGTCCCGAGCTCCAGTTGATCGTCGTCCCGACCTGCCAGTCCTTCGGCAGGTAGGTGCTCGCGTTGAACTTGATCACGTGCCTCAGATCGTCCTCGGCGTACGAGAACTCCTGGCCGACCGTCGCCGGATCGTCCCCGAGCGACGACTGGAAGTCTTCCGCCTGGGAGCGGTTCCGTGAATACGTGTAGGACGCGTCCATCTGCCACTTCCTGCTCAACCTCTTGGTCAGCTGCACCTCGATCCCGTTGTAGATGGACCGGTTGATGTTGCCGACCCGGAAGATCTGGTTGAAGAAGAAATTGTGGATGTACAGGTCCGGCTTGTTGTCGGGGACGCGCTGCGAAGCCGCGCCGCTGTTCGAGCCGGCCGGCGGGAGCAGGTTGCCGATGGCATCGAGCGGCCTGCCGTCAAATATCCGGATCGAGTGGTTGATGTCCCGGTCCTGCAGCTGGTCGCGGTACCTCTTGTCGATATACGTGAACCGGATCGACAGCTCGGGGGCCAGCTCGCGCTCGAAGCCCACCGTCATCTCGTCCGAGAACGGCGTCTGCAGTCCGCGGTCGACCTGGCTGGCGCTCGGCGGGGCCTTGGCGATCGGCGAGCCGATCCCGTTGTTCGGGACGCCGCTGGCCGAGACGCCGCTCGCGTCGGCCTCGTAGTAGCGGAAGATCGTGTCCGGGCCTTCTTCCGGAACGACGGTCTGGAGGAACAGCCGGTCGTAGTACCGGCCCCAGTTCATGTAGACCTTCGTCTTGGAGTCGGCCCACGGGTCCCACGAGATCGAGATGCGCGGCGCCATGTTGTTGTTCGTCAGCCGGAACGCCTCCCGCTCCTGGAACGTCGCGGCGCCCTGCTCCCTCAGCTTCTGGCGATCGATGATCAGGTCGCCCGTGATCGGATCGACCGACACGGCGTCAGGGAACAGGCTCTGCAGGCTCGAGGCCACCACGGTGGTCGCCGTGTGGTGCTGCGTGAGGCGGGACGGCGCCACGCTCTTCAGCCGCAGCAGGGTCTGCTCGATCTGCGCGATCCTCTCGAGATTCGGGTCCCCCGAGCCGGTCGAAATCGGGTTCTTGCAGGGATTGCCCAGGCCGTTGGCGTAGAAAATCGGGTCGGTGCAGTACCCGGTGCTCGAGATGCCGTCGTTGTTGCCGAGCAGCTCGTCCGGCGTGCCCTCGGAGCCGCCCAGAGCGACCAGCCGGTCATAGAGATTGCGCTCACTGACGGGGTCGAACGGCGTGTACCCGAACGAGTCGGTCGCCTCGCGATCGAAGCGGACCCCCATGAAGACCGTCAGGTTCGGCAGCGGCTTGTAGGTGTCCTGGGCGAACATGCCGAAGGTCGTATTGGTCGCCTCGTTGAAGACCTGGTTCTCGGTCGGCAGCTGGACCCCGATGGCGGGGTTGATGGCGGCGCCGGCGACCGGACGGGCGTGCGGGAACAGGATGGGGCGGAGACTGGTGTCCTGGCTGTAGGTCTCGCGCTCACCCACCACCCCGAACTTCATGTCGTGCTGCCCGTGCCAGTCGGGGACGAAGACCGTCAGGTCCTCTCGAAGCGTGATGCGTCCCGACTCCGAGGTGTAGTCGGTGAAGCCGCGGAGCCCGGGGGTGATGCCGGCGTTCGGCCCGGTGCGCCGCAACGTAGCCTGGTCGATCTCGTAGTCCCGGTCCCGCGGGATCGGCGAGAACCGGCCGTACGGGTAGGACGCCTCGATCAGGTGGCGCTCCGGGTCGTCGGGCGTCCCGAAGAAGATCTGATCGTCCGGGTTCGGCCGGACGCGGTCGTCGAGAATCTGGTTGCGGTTCCGATCCTCGATGTACGGGATGACATTGGGGAACGCCTGGGCGAAGGCGGCATCCCGCGTGTCCAGGTGCCCGTTCTCGTTCCGATCCTCGCCGAGGTCCAGCAGGCCGTTGTGGTTGAAGTCCTCGTCGATGTAATCGAGGACCCGGTCCGCGTCCCTGTCCTCTCCCTGGTCCAGCGAGCCGTTGTTGTTCGCGTCCTCCCAGAACAGGTCGACGTGACCGTCGCAGTCGACGTCCTCGCGCGTGTACCCTTCGCACCCCGACCTCGGCCGCGTCAGGCGGCCGTCGCCGTCCCGGTCCTCGCCGAAATCGAGCACGCCGTTCCTCGCGACCGTGTCCTCGAACACGTCGAACAGGGGGATCGGCAGGTCCCGGTCGAGGTCCTCGCCCGCGTCGCGCTCCGCGGCATCGATGAATCGATTGTGATTGCGGTCGACGAAGAGGACGCCGTTGTGATTGGTGTCGGCGTCGAGGGTCGGGATCGTCTCGGGCTGGGAGGCGAAGTGCTGGATCGTCGACTCGAGGAAGACGTTGGGGTTGAAGATCGACGTCTCCTTCAGCACCAGGTTCAGGCCGCCGGCTTTGTAGGTAAAGCCCGATTCGACCGCGATGAACGAATTGAGACCGAAGTTATCGTATTCCTGCGGATCCAGCGTGGTGGTGAACTGGAGCTTGTGGTTCGTGGACACCTGCCAGGTCATCTTGCCGAAGATCCGCTTCTGCTTCGCGGACAGGACGAAGGCCTGGGTCAGCGCGTTCACCGGGATCTCGATCTGCCGGTACTCGGCCGTGAAGAAGTACCAGGCCTTGTCCTTGACGATCGGCCCGCCGAGGGTCAGGGCGGGATACAGGTCGGTGAACGACAGATCCCGGAGCCCGAGCTCTCCCAGTCCGCCGTGCAGCCGGGGATCGTCGATGCCCGCCCCGTCACCGTCCAGGATGTTGCTGCGGAACTCGAAGCTGAAGGCCCCCTCGAACTCGTTGCCGCCCGACTTCGTGACGATGTTCACGAAGCCGCCCTGGGCGCGGCCGTACTCGGCCGAAGCGCCGGCGGTCTTCACCTCGATTTCCTGGATCGAGTTCAGGTTCAGCTCCTGCCCGCGCTTGCCGGTGAGCGGGTCGTTCGTCGACACGCCGTCCACCAGCGTCACCACGTCGACGTCGCGCGATCCGTGGATGGTCGGATTGCCGTCCCCGTCCACGTCCGTCACGCCGGGCGCCAGGGTCAGGACGTCCTGGTAATCCCGGCCGAGGATCGGCAGCGAATCGATGAACTCCGAGGTGAACGTCGTCGAGGTGGTGGTCGTGTCGGTATTGACCACGTCGGTCGTGCCGACGACCCTCAGCTTTTCCGTCATTTCGGCGCTGGGGCGCAGGGTGATGGTGGTGGTGTAGACCTTGCCCGCGGCGACCTCGGCGTCCATCTTGATCGTCCCCATCCCGGGGAAGGCGACCTCGATGACGTACCCCTTGCCGGGCGGCAGGGGGACGATCCGGAATTCCCCCTTGGCGTCGGTCACCGCTCCCTGGTTCACTCCAAGGGAGTCGTTCTTGATCGTGACCCGGGCGCTGGGAAGCGGCGCGCCGTCCTTGTCGACGACCGTGCCCTTGAGACCCGCGCTGCTCTGGGCGAAAGCCGGAAGGCAGAGAGTCGTGAAGACAACCGCCAGGCAGCCGGCAAGCAGGAGGAATCGTTTGGCATCCATCGGGATGAACCTCCGAGTAGGGCCGCAGCGCCCCGGGACCCCTAAGTTTGCACCGGCCTTACGATCAGTCCTGCTGTGAATGGTTCCCGTCCAGTGTATGAAATCGTGCAATAGCCTGTCAAGAAAGGCGTCAGGCCGTGGCCGCCCTCACCCCTCTGCAATTCATCCACCGGGGGACCCGATCCGAACGGGGAACCGGGCGGCCTCCTGCGCGCTGGGTAATTCTACCGTCAAGCCTCGACGTGTCAAGAAGATGATGAGGGGTACCGTGCGGGGCGTATGCAGCAGGGGGGGGTCAGGGGTTCCCCGACAGGGGTCTAACGATATTGAATCTTGAGCCTTTTGATCTTCTCGTTCAGGGTGGTCGGGTTCAGGCCCAGCCGCGCCGCCGCCCGTCGCTGCACACCGTTGACGCTCTTCAAGGTCTCCAGGATGATCTCCCTCTCGAGGCGCTCCATCGTCTCGTAGAAGGACATCGACCCGTCCATCGGGATCGGGGCCGGAAGCGGCCGGGGCCGGTCCCCCTGGAGCATCTCGGGCAGCAGGTCGACCCCGATGACGGGCGACGAGGAGAGAACCACCGCCCGCTCGATCACATTTTCGAGCTCGCGCACGTTCCCCTGCCAGGGGTGCTCCACGAGCAGGGCGAGCGCCTCCGGGGCGATCCCCTGGACCGCCTTGCCGTTCTCGGCGGCGTACTTGGCCACGAAGTGCTCGACCAGGAGGGGGATGTCCTCCGGGCGCTTGCGCAGGGGAGGCAGCTTGATGTTGATCACGTTGAGCCTGTAGTACAGGTCCTCGCGGAACTCTCCGCGCATCACCAGCTCCTGGAGGTCGATGTTCGTCGCGGCGATGATCCGCACGTCGACCTGCACGCTCTGCACGGCGCCGAGCGGGAGGAACTCCTTCTCCTGGATGACCCGCAGGAGCTTCGCCTGGACCTCGGCCTTGACGGTGCTGATCTCGTCGAAGAAGATCGAGCCGCCGTTCGCCACCTCGAACAACCCCTTCTTGGACTGGATCGCCCCGGTGAACGCCCCCTTCACATGGCCGAACAGGTTGCTCTCCAGCAGGTCCGCCGGCATGCTCCCCGAGTTGACCACGACGAACGCGTCGGCCGGGCGCCCCGACTTGAGGTGGATGGCCTGCGCGACCAGCTCCTTGCCGGTGCCGCTCTCCCCCTGGACCAGGACCGTCGAGCGGCTCGGCGCCACCTGCTCGATCAGCCGGTAGAGCTCGAGCATCGAAGCGCTCCGGCCGACCAGCTCGCCGAAGCGCGCCCGCCCCTCCAGAGCCCGCCGCAGCGATCGGTTCTCGTCCAGCAGCCGCCGGTGCCTGAGCCCCGTGGAGAGCGTGCGCAGGACGTCCTCGTTCTTGAACGGCTTGATCAGGTAGTCGTGCGCCCCCATCCGCATGCCCTGGACGGCCGATTCGACCGAGCCGTACGCGGTGATCATCACCACGACGCCGTCCGGATCCTTCCTCTTGATCTCCTTGAGGGCCTCGAAGCCGCCGAGCCCGGGCAGCATCAGGTCGAGGATGATGAGGTCGTACTCATGCTGGTCGAGCGCCTGGAGGCCGGTCTCCGCGTCGGGCGCCAGCGTGATGAGATACCCCTCGCGCGCCAGGATGTCCTGCAGGACCTCCCGGATGATCGGCTCGTCGTCGATCACCAGGACCCGGGCGACCTCCCCACGGGCGTTGAGGGGCGGTTCCCGGTCCAGCAATTCGACCCTGGACCCCTTCATGCCGAGACCCTCCTCTCGTCGACCGCGGGCAGGCTGATCAGGAACCGGGAGCCCTCTCCCGGCGCGCTCTCGACCGACAGCGTGCCGGCGTGCTCCTTGACGATGCCGTACGAGACGGAAAGACCCAGGCCCGTCCCCTGCCCGCGGGGCTTGGTCGTGAAGAACGGATCATAGATCCGGTCCATGTGCTCGGGCGCTATCCCGCACCCGGTGTCGGCCACCTCGATCTGGACCCTGCCGTTCTCGCCGCGGGCGGACACGGTCAGGGTCCCGCCTCCGGGCATGGCGTCGACCGCGTTCAGGAGGAGGTTCATCAGGACCTGCTGCAGGCGCCCTCGGTTGCCGTTGGCGCTGAGGTTCTCCTGGCCGGTGCGTCGCAGCAGCTCGATGCGCCGGCCTCGCAGGTGCGCCTGGAACAGGTCCAGGGTCTCGGCCACCATGTCGCTGATGTCGAGCGCCTGGTAATCGCCGTCGCGCTGCCGCGAGAAGTTCAGCAGGCTGGAGGCGATCGACGCCGCCCGGAAGGCCTGCTGCTCGATCTTCTTGAGGATCCCGTACTCCGGATCGTCCGTCGCGCGCTGGCCCATCAGAATCTGCGCGTAGGAGGAGATGCCGGTCAGCGGGGTGTTCACCTCGTGGGCGATCCCCGACGCCAGGAGCCCTATCGACGCCAGGTGCTCGCGCCGCTGCAGCTCCTGCTCGCGCACCACGTTGTCGGTGACGTCGTCGATCGTGATCACCCGGCCGCGCGGCAGGCCCGCCGGGTCCCGGAGCGCGGCCTGGGTCAGGTTCACCACCAGCCGCCGGCCGTCACGCGTCCGCAGGGACGATCGATAGACCTTGATGCCGCCGTCCGGCAGGTCCTGTCCGTGCGCCGGGGCCGCCTCGTCCGTGGCCAGGGTGAACACGCCCGCCGGCATCACCTGCGACAGCGACTGCCCCAGGATCTGTTCGCGGCTGTCGCCGTAGAGCACCTCGAACCCGCGGTTCACGTTCACCACGCGCCCGCCCGAGTCCGTGACCAGGATGCCGACGCGGCTGCTCTCCAGGATGCTCTCGTTGAACTCGCGGAGCGCCTCGACCTCGCGCACCTTCTCGTTCACGGCGCTGTACAGCCGCGCGCCTTCGAAAGCGACCGCGGCGTGCCGGCAGAGAGAGATGAGCAGCTGCATGTCCTCGCTGGTCAGGGGCTCGCCGCCGCGCGGCGTGCCGACCCCCAGGATCGCCACGACCTCCCCTTCGACCGTCATCGGCAGCAGGTACTCGAGCCCCAGCGTCTCGATCAGGTAGGCGCCCGTCCCGGTCTCCGGCGCGCCCGGATGGTCGCGCAGGGACAGGTAGTCCACTTTCCTGAGGAGCGCCACCAGGGGATCGTCCAGGTCGATCGCCCGCGACGGCGGGTCGGTGATCAGGCGCCGGCCCTGGGACTCGCGCACGAACACGCGCGCCACCTCGAGGTTGAACGTCCGCTCAACCCGCGCCAGGAACTTGCCGAGCAGCGCCGGCAGGCTGAGCTCGCGGTTCAGCGCCTCGCTGAACTCGTTCAGGGTCCTGCGGTAGTCGTAGCGCTCGCGGTAGAAGAACTGGTCGACGACGCTCTTCAACCGCCGGTGCACGCGCGGATAGAAGATCGCCATCAGGAAGGTGGCGAGAATCAGGGCGAGATTCAGGCCGCGTGGCGTGATGCCTCCGGCGGCGCGATCCATGAGGACATAGCAGGCGGCGTACGTGGCCCCCGCCGTGAGCAGGAGCCCGATCGCCACGATGCCGCGCTTCAGGAAGATGTCGAGATCGAGGAGCCGGTAGCGGACGATGGCCGCGGCGAAGGCCAGCGGGATGACGGCCATCGGCAGAAGCGACAGCTCGCTCCAGCCGCCGATGCGGATGTTGAGGGAGTGCGGCACCATGTAGAACAGCGCGGCCGGCAGGAATCCGACCAGGCTCCCCCAGGCCATCCACTTGAGCTGCCAGCGCGTCTGCAGGCGGGCGGCCCCCATGTAGGCGCGCACCGCCTTGACGATGCCGATGATGACGAAGACCGCGATGTAGACCTCCTCAAGCCTCTCCTTCAGCCGGATGACGGTCAGGGGGTCCGAGAAGCGATAGACCTGCTTGAACGGGACCAGGTAGAGGTTGTAGGCGAACAGCAGGATCGCCGGGACGTAGAACGCCGCCCGGCGGAGGCGCCGCCGGTGCGGGCCGCCGTCCTCGTCCGCCAGCGCCCAGTTGATGTGCAGGAACAGGGCCGGCGCGAGGAGCCATCCGGCCAGGTCGCCCCAGTAGCCCGACCAGTCGAACCAGCCCCCCTGACCGGTGCTCTTGAGGACCAGGACCAGGAACATCGCCTGGCAGAGCACCGCGAACGGGATCGCCGCGCGCGCTCTCGTGGCCCGCATCCAGACGACCACGCCGACGCCGAGAAAGGTGAGCCCGACGAGCGACAGGTAGTAGTAGACCGGCGTTCCCCCGCCGACCCAGTTCGGCCTGACCAGGAAGGACGCGTCCTCCCCGTCGCGCTCGACGCGGTACGAGAGCGCCATGCCCCTGGGGACCGTGAGGGGGGCGTCCTCGGCGTCGGCGGCCGCCGCGATGGTCCGGCCGTCGATCGCATGCAGCCTGTCGCCCGGACGCAGGCCGGCCTTCCACGCGACCGATCGCGGGATCACGGCATCGGCGACCACGCCCCGGGACGAGTCGACCCATTCGACGCCCGTCTCGGGCGCGACCTGGGTCACCTGGTTGTAGAAGTAGACCGAGCCCCAGGACAGGAGCGCGGCCGAAATCGCGACGACGAGCGCCTTTCTCATGTCAGAACGAAATGTCCACGCCGCCGGTGAGGCGCGACGTGGCGCCGGAGTCGGGCAGGCCGAAATCGTCGAGCGATTCGTACTGGAGCCCCTGGTACGCCATCAGGACCCTGAAGCGCGAGTTCGCGACGACCCAGGGAAGATCCTGGTAGACGGCGAGGTCGAGCCGGCGGTACTCGAGAGCGCCGTCCCCCGCCGGATCGCCGGGCTGCATCGACCCGGTCACCCTCTGGTAGTCGATGCGCAGCTCCGTATCGGTCGGCTGGAACTGCGCCCGAAGCGACGTCTGGTAGTAGCGCGCTTCGCCCGGCTTGAGGGTGTTGATCGGAGCCTCCTGAAGCCAGGGGCTCAGCCGGCCCTCCACGCGGCCGAGACTGCCGGCGAGGCTTCCGTGCACGGGGCCGAATCCCCTCCCCACCTCGAACTCCATCTCGTGCAGGCCGGCCCCGGCGTCGGCCAGGATCGGCCTCCCGTCGTCCCGGAAGACGGCCGACACCGGCCCGTCCCCGCCGTCGAACCCCTGGAACGGCGTGTACGACAGCGTCGCGGCGAATTGCAGCCGGTTCACGGGGCGGCGCGTCACGCCGATCTCGTATCCCAGGCTGCGCGTTCCCTGCGTGACGTCTCCCCCCGGCCAGGGCGCGGGCCCGCCCGGCTCCTGCGGCACGCGATCGTCGATCCGGTAGAGCAATGCGGAGCGCAGGAAAAGGTCGCCGGCGGCGGACAGCGCGCAGGTCATGCCTACCTTCGGCACCAGGTAGGAGCTGCCGGCGGCCCGGTCCGTGTGGTACCCCAGGCCGTACTGCAGGACCGACCGCTCCGCCACGCGCCAGTCGTCCCGTCCGGAGAGGCTCACGGCGCTCCCCTGGCCGCCCGCTTCCAGGGCCGTGGGTCCCGCGTCGAGGCTTCTGAGGAACGCGCCGCCGTCGCCCAGGTCGTAGCGATAGGCATGGACGCGGAGCGACAGGCCGACGTCGTGCGCGTCGGCCCGGAATGCCACCCCGGCGGTCGCTCCAATCGAGCGGTCGGACTGGCCGTCGAGGTCGGCGCCTCCCGCCGGGAGGACCGCCTGCGACGCGGCCGCGACCGACGGCTCCCGGACGCCCGCCTCCAGGTAGGAGGCGGCGACGTGCAGAGACGAGGCATCGCCGAGCCGCCGGTTCCACAGGGCCCGCACCCCGGCCGTCTTCTGCTCCTGGTCGATGCCGTCCACGAGCACCGGGGACCCGAGCAGATAGCGGCTGGTGCCGTAGCGCATCACCGCCTGCAGATCGTCGCTCGGCCCGAGGCGGTAGTCGAGGCCGACGCCGAGCCCGGTGGAGCGTCGCGCCCGGCGGGAGTCGCCCCCGGAATCGAGCGTCGTCGTGGAGCGCCCGTCCCGGCCGTCGAAGCTCCACGTCCCCTGGCTGCCGGCCGGCCCGCGGAGGGCGAGCCGCGTGGAGCGTCCGGACGAGTCGCCCGGCCCCGCGGCCTCTCCTCCCAGGAGACTCCCGCCGCTCAAGTGCTGGGCGAACTCGCCGTCGATCGGTGGCATCCGTGACCAGAACGGTGCCGGCCGGAGCGCCGCCGCGTTCGCCGCCGCCAGCTCCGCCAGGTCGAGGGTCCGTTCGCGCAGGACGTTGCCGTCCGGCTGCCTCAGGATCCAGTCGAGATCCCCCTCGGCCCCGGCGGCCGGCGGTCCGCCGGCCAAGGACGCCTCGGGATTCATGGTGAGGGCGATGCGATTCCGCGCCAGAAGGTTGACCTCGCCCAGGGCGACCTCGTACCCCGGTTTGAATGCCGCAATGCGGTACCGCCCGGCCGGCAGGATGGCCGAGAACGAGCCGTCCGCCGCGCTCCTGACCACGCGCGAGCCGCTCTCCCCGGCCGCCGCCCGGCCGCGAAGGTCCGCCTGCATCTCGGCCGAGAGTCGCGGGCGGCCCACAGGCATGATGAACAGCGTGGCGTCGGCGATGCCGCCTCCCCGCGCATCGAGGAGGAGTCCCGCGAGCTGTTTGTCCTGGGCGAACGCGGGCGTGCCCGCCCTCCCGAGGAGGATCAGGAGGCCTGCAATCGCGAAGCACGCCGAGCGGGTGCGTGTCCTCATTGGCTCCTCGACGGCCATCCGGACGGATCGAGCCAGCGGGCGTACGCTCTAGCGAAACGGCCTGTATTGTTGCCGAAGGAGGCCGGTCGAGTCAAAGGGAAGGGAGGGCCTCAGAACGCGGCCGTGAATCCCAGGCGGTACCGCACTCTCTGCCACCCCTCGGCATCCCCCGACGAATGGACGTCGATGTCGAGGCTCCCGGCCTGGCCGGGAGACAGGACCAGCGTGTCGCGCCGGGAGATGGGATGGGAGGAGGGCGCGTCGCCGGCCGTGACGGTGGACAGCTCTCCCTGCAGCGCGACGTCCACCTGGAGGCGGCCTCCCGAGATCAGGACCGGGGTCAGGCTCACCTCCACCTCCTCCTTGCGGTATCGCTTCGCGCCGGCGGAATCGGGGTCGAGGGTCACGTTGAAGGAAAAATGATTGCTCGCCTCGTGGCCGATGAGCGCCCGCAGCCGGTTGCTCTTCAACGGCTTCGGGTCCTTGTCCCCGTCGCCCCGGGACACGTCGAGCACGAAGTCGACGAACTGCGCTTCGGATCCCGGATCGGACACGGCGGCGCCGCAGCGCACGCGGAGCGCGATCTTTCCCTGCGTGACGCCGGACGAGTACGCCTCGACGAGCTTCTCCTCGTAGGGTTTCAGCACCACGGCGGCGCGCACGCGATCGGGCGGGCGCGGCCGGGCGCCGGCCTTCGCCCCGGCGAGGACGCTGCGCGTCTCGGTCTCGATGCGCAGGGCGCAGCCGCCGTCCGGGGCCAGCGTGGGGCTCAGCCGGGCGGTCATCTCCACCATCTCGCGCGCCTCGCCGCCGGTGCGGCTGAGGAGGGTGGCCGTTTTCTTCAGCACCCCGGAGCTGCCCGAGAAGATGTCGGCCACGTCCGTGCCCACGGACTGGGTGCCGCGGCGATCGACGAGGACCGTCTCGATGGTGACGCGCACCGCCGCGACGGGCCCCGCGGGCTCCGCGGCCGGCCTGCCGGGCTTCGGGGCCGCGCCCGTGAGGACCAGGAGCGCCATCGCGGCCATAAAGGCGTGTCTAGGAGTCCTGCCCCGGCTCATGGAGCAAGGCTACCATAATGACTCGGGTATAATCCTCGCCGAGGTTCTCTCACCATGGCGATCACGCGGAACGAGGTCCTGCACCTCGCCAAACTGGCCCATCTGGAGTTCGGCGAGGAGGAGATCGACCGCTTCACCCGCCAGATCAGCTCGATCCTGGACTACGTGGCGCGGCTGAACGAGCTCGACACCTCCCGGATCGAGCCGACCGCCTCGATCGAGAGCGGGTCGCCGGCGCTGCGCGACGACGCCCTGGTTCCCTCGATCCCGCGCGGCGACGCGCTGGCGAACGCCCCCGAGTCCGACGGCGTCCATTTCAAGGTCCCGAAGGTGATCGGATGAGCGGGCTCACCGGCCGGACGGTCGGGGAGATCCGCTCCCTCGTCGCCTCCGGAGAGGCGAGCGCCGTCGAGGTGTGCCGCGCCCATCTCGAGCGCGCCCGCACCCTCGAGCCCCGGGTCAAGGCGTTCCGCGCTCTTCTCGATGAGCCCGCCCTGCGGGACGCGGAGCGCGTCGATCGGGAGAGGGCGGAAGGGCGCCCCGCCGGCCCGCTCGCCGGCGTGCCGATCGCCGTCAAGGACGTGCTGTGCGTCCGCGGAGCGCCCGCGACCTGCGGCTCACGCATCCTCGAAAGCCACGTGCCGATCTACGACGCCACGTGCGTGGCGCGCCTGCGGGGCGCGGGCGCGGTCATCCTCGGCAAGACCAACATGGACGAGTTCGCCATGGGGTCCTCCACGGAGAACTCGGCCTTCGAGAAGACGGCGAACCCGTGGGCCCTGGATCGCGTGCCGGGAGGATCGAGCGGCGGATCGGCGGCGGCGGTGGCTGCGCGCGAGGTCCCGGCATCGCTCGGAACTGATACGGGGGGTTCGATCCGCCAGCCCGCCGCGCTCTGCGGCGTGCCCGGCATGAAGCCGACCTACGGCCGCGTGTCGCGCTACGGCCTGGTGGCGTTCGCCTCGTCGCTGGATCAGGTCGGGCCGTTCGGGCGGACGGTCGAGGACCTGGCGCGCGTCCTGCAGGTGATCGCCGGCCACGATCCCGCCGACTCGACTTCGGCGCGCGTGGACGTCCCGGACTACCTGGCGGGGCTGCGGCGCGGCGCATCGGGGCTGCGCATCGGCGTGCCGGCCGAGTACTTCAAGGGGGGCATGGATCCGGAAGTCGACGCCTCGGTGCGCTCGGCGCTCCGCCTGGCCGAGGGCCTCGGCGCAAGTCTTCGGGAGATCTCCCTGCCGCACACGGAATACGCCATCCCGACCTACTACATCATCGCCACCGCCGAGGCGAGCAGCAACCTGGCGCGATACGACGGCGTGCGCTACGGGCACCGCGCCCAGGGCGCGCGGCAGCTGGGCCCGATGTACGTCCGCACGCGCACCGAGGGGTTCGGCGCCGAGGTGAAGCGCCGCATCATGCTCGGCACCTACGTCCTGTCCTCCGGGTACTACGACGCCTACTATCTCAAGGGACAGCGGGTGCGGACGCTGATCCGCCGCGACTTCGAGAAGGCATTCGAGACGGTGGACGCGATCCTGACGCCGACCACCCCGACGCCGGCCTTCCGTTTCGGGGACAAGACCGACGACCCCCTGGCGATGTACCTCTCGGACATCTACACCGTGACGATCAACCTCGCGGGCCTGCCCGGCATCTCGATCCCCTGCGGTCTGACGCGCGAGCGGCTGCCGATCGGGCTGCAGATCATCGGCCGCCGCTTCGACGAGGAGACCGTCCTGCGCCTGGCCGCGGCGCTGGAGGGGGAGCTGAAATTCCACCAGCACCGCCCGCCCCTCGACGGGACGCCATGAGGCGGATCCGGGCGCGGTTTCCGCTTCAGGATGTCCGGCTCGCGCTGGCCGCGGCCCTCGCGGCGGTCCTCGCGGCCGCCGGGCCGGGGGCGGCGGCGGCAACCGCTCTTCCTCCCGGAGTGAAGCCGGCGCACCGGCTCGACGAGCCCGGCAGGCGGACCGCGGAGGCGGCTCCGCCGCGCGCCGGCGATCGGGCGATCGTCCAGAACGGGCGGGACCTGGTGCTGGAGGTGACCGTGCGGCCGGGCGACACCTACGTCTCGCTCGGCGAGAGGTACCTGGCGGACCTGCGCGAGCTCCCGGCGATCCGCTCCCGCAACGGCGATCGCCTGCCTCCCGCCGGGGGGACCGTGATCGTCCCCTACGCGTCCTTGAACGACGAGCACAAGGTGAAGGCGATCCTGGATCTCTATCCGGGGGACGGCCCGCGCGACGGGGGCTGGGTCCATCGCGTCGGCGCGGGGCGCCAGCAGGCGTCGGACGAGAGCCTGTGGACCCTGTCGCTCTGGCTGACGGGCCGCGGGGAGAACTTCGGATCCCTCGCGGACCGCAACGGGATCCCGGGCCTGATCCCCTCGAACGGCCAGGAGATCGTCGTGCCGGCCGAGATGCTCCTTGCTCCGTTCGCCCGGCTGGCCGCGGCGCACGCCTCCGAAGGCCGGTCCGCCGCGCCCGCGGACGGAGAGGACGAAAGCGACGATTTCACCGAGGTCCCTTCCGAAGCCGAGCCGGGGCCCGCCCCGCCCGCCCCACCCGCCGCGCCCCTCCGCGGTCCGGCCACCGATCCCAGCGGGCAGCTCACCTACGGCGCGGACGGGGACGGGGCGTTCGGCGGCTACCGCCTGAAGGGCGGCGAGGCGCTCTACTCGGTGGTGATGCGGTTCACGGGACGGGTCGACGGCCAGGAGGTGAACGACCTGGCGCGCTCCATCGCCACGCGCAGCGGCATCAGGGACCTGACGGGGATCCCGATCGGCTATCGCGTGAAGATCCCGCTCGACGATCTGCTCCCCGAGTTCCTGCCCGGGCAGGACCCCCGGCGGCAGGCGTGGGAGAAGGGCCGGCAGAAGACCGACCGCTACACCAACCTGGCGCGCAGCCGGAACCTGGAAGGCGTCACGGTGATCCTGGACGCCGGGCACGGCGGCCGCGATCGCGGCGCGTCGCACAACGGCGTCTCGGAGCACGAGTACGTCTACGACGTGCTGTGCCGCATCAAGGCGCGCCTGGAGGAGGACACCGCGGCGCGCGTGCTCACGACCATCAAGGACCGCAGGGAGGGGTACCGGATCCGCGACGCGGTCGTGCTGCCTCCCAGCAGGTCGGAGATTCTCCTGACCGATCCGCCGTTTCCGCTGACCGACCCGTACGCCGGCGTCAACCTGAGGTGGTACCTGACCAATTCCCACTTCCGCCGCCTGGTGGCGGAGGGAAGCGATCCCCTCAAGGTGGTGTTCACGAGCCTGCACGCCGACGCCCGCCACCCCGGCCTGGGCGGAGCGATGGTCTACGTGCCGGGGGAGGAGTACCGCCGCGGACGCTACGGCTACACCGGCCCGGTGTACGCGCGCACCCGGGAGTCGCGCGAGGTCCCCTACGTGTCGTTCACCCGGGCCGAGCGGGAGCGGTCGGAGGGACTGTCGCGCCAGTTCGCCCTCGCCCTGATCAAGTCGTTCCGGCGCGAGGGCGTCTCGGTGCACCCGTTCGACCCCGTGCGCGAACGGATCGTGCGGCGGCGACGCTCGTGGGTGCCGGCGGTCCTGCGCTGCAGCGAGGTCCCGGTCGAGGTCCTGGTGGAGGTCAGCAACCTGAGCAATCTGGCCGACAGCCGGCAGATCTCGGACCCCGCGTACCGGCAGCGGATCGCCGACGCCTACGTCGACGCGCTGCATCTGTACTATGGAGAATCGGCTGCACGCCCGCCCGTCTCCCGCCTGGCCACATCCGGGGGCAACTAGGGGCCGTCCACCGGCGTGTCGTCCGTGATCCCGCGCTTCCTGGCGAACTCCCGCGCGAGCTCGATCCGCCTCCCGAGGCTCGGATGGCTGAACAGGAGCGCCTCGATCCACGGATGGACGCGGTACTCACCCAGGTCGAATCGACCGAACTTCAGGAAGACCGACGCGGCGGCGGCCGGGTCCCCGGTCGCCTCGAGCCCGAACACGTCGGCCTGGCGTTCCTGCATCCGGCTGAAGGTCTCGAGGGCGGGGCTCGCGAGAATCGCCAGGATCGCGAGGACCAGAAGCAGGATCGGCAGGGACGCCGGCTCGGCCAGCGATCGGACGCCCAGGCCCGGGCGGCGGGCGATGATGAGGCGCGACAGGCGATCGACCAGCCAGAACCCCGGCACGATCCACACCGCCAGGAACGCCACGAACCTCCAGATGTGGTTCAGGACGTAGTGCCCCATCTCGTGCCCCATCACGACCCGGATCTCCCGCGGCGTGAACTGCCGGAGGAGAGTGTCCTGCAGCACGATCCGCTCGGTGCCGAGGATCCCCGCCACGTACGCGTTGTTATGGCTCGACTGGCGGCTGGCGTCCATCTGGTACACCTCGTCCGCCGGGATGCCCTGGGACCGGGCGAGCGCCAGGATGTCCGACCGCAGGGCCTCGTCGCGGAGCGGCTCGAAGCGGTTGAACAGCGGGGCGATGAACACGGGCGCCGCGGCCAGCGACACGATGAGGAACGCGACGGCCAGGCAGGCGCCGGCCATCCAGGCGTTCCGGCCGTAGCGGCGGATGAGCGCGTTCAGCACCATGAAGAAGAGCGCCTGGACCAGGGCGGCGATCGCCATCGCCTTTCCCTGATCCAGGAGCCAGCCGGCGAGGGACTGGTTGGCGAAGCCGAACCTCCGCTCGCGGACGAAACCCCAGTAGAGGGCGAGGGGCAGCGTGCCCGCGAACATCACGAACGTGAGGAGCACGGCGTACCACCCGACCTGGAGGCCGGGCCGCCTCGTGAGGACCGCGGCCCATCGTTGCAGGGTGGCGCCGAAGCCGGAGAATGCGACGAGGGCGAGGAGCCCCGCCGTCCACAGGTAGTCGACGACCCGCAGGGCGTAGTTGCCGTGCGCGTACGACTCCATCCGCGGATCGTCCGGCGGGACGGGGCCCAGCGGGTGCGGCTCCATGACCGGCTGGCCCGCCGCGGCCGTGGCGCACAGGAGCAGCGCCGCCAGGCCGAGGGCGAACGGCTTCAAGACGGCGCCTGCATCATCTGTCCGCGGATCAGCCCGACGGGGATCGAGCCGAAGGACAGGAAGCGGTCGTGGAAATCGCCGAGGTCGAAGACCGGCCCGAGCCGGCTCCTCAGGTCCTCGCGCAGGTTCAGGATCGCCTGCTTGCCCACAGCGTAGGACATCGGCTGCGTGGGGGTGCGGGTGTAACGCAGGACCTCGGCGGCCGCGCTCGGGCGCTCGAGGCGCGCGACCTCGCACAGCATGTCCGCGGCCGCTTCGGCCGTCATGCCGCGCGTCTGCAGGCCGACGTCGATCACCACCCGGCAGGCGCGCCAGAGCTGGTCCTTGAAGAGCATCACGCGGCTGCGCGGGTCCTCGTAGTAGTCCTGCTCCGCCATCATCTCTTCGCAGTAGAACGCCCAGCCCTCGACCAGGACCGACGTCCCGAAGGAGCGGCGGACCCTCGAGGGAATGCGGCAGGCCACCGACAGCTGCAGGTGGTGGCCGGGATACGTCTCGTGAACGACGGTCGCCGGGATCGAGGGGCGCAGATGATCCTGCAGCATGCGCGACCGCACCTCGGGCGCGGCCCCCGCGGGCGGCGGGGTCACCCAGAGGAAGCCTTCCTTCGCGCTCTCGAAGGGGGCCGGGGCCATGTAGGCCGCGAACGGGGTGACCGTCGTCTGGAAGGACGGGGTCTCGACCACGCGCAGCCGCTCCCCCTCGGGCAGGGTCGCCAGGCCGCGGGATTGAACGAACTCCCGGGCGCGCTCCACCTCCCTGCGATACTCCGCCAGGAATTCCTGCTCGGTCGGATGGTCCTCCTTCCATCCGGCCACCAGGTCCTGCCAGGAGCGCTGCGGATCGACGGCCCGCGCCGCCTCCCCGATGAGCTCACGGCAGCGGGACACCTGCGCCGTCCCGAAATCGTGCAGGGCGTCCGCGTCCAGATCGATGCCGTGCTGCACGCGCAGCAGGAAATTGAACAGGTCGCGTCCGACCGCGAACCGGCCGGACGCCTCGGAAAGCAGCCGCGCTCGCAGGTGGGTGCCGAATCCGCTCAGGGCCTCCGCCGCGACCGTCAGCGCCTTCTCCAGATCGGCTCCCGCCGCTCCGGCCTGCGGAGCCAGCTCGCGCCTCGCCGCATCGAGGAAGGCCCGCCCCCCTTCGACCTGCTGGAGCGCCGCGGTCACCCACTCCCGGGGAACCGCGCCGGGGTCCGACAGGTTCGCGCGCGCCTGCTTCAGGAGATCCGGGACAGCCCGGGCGCGCCGGGCGGCCGACCGCGCCCTCTCGGGAAGAGGGGCGAACTGCCGCTCGACCAGCAGGTAGATGCCGTAGAGAATCTCGTCCAGGTAGTAGGACGGATCGCGAAACGGCGCCCGGACCTCGCGCAGCAGGCGCTCGTCCACCTCGAGAGCATCGCGGAGGACGCGGACATCGAGCGCGTCGTCCGGCCCCGGCGCCGGGATCGTGGCGACCAGCCGATCGAGCTCCCGCCGGCGGGACGCCAGGCTCCGGAGGCGGGCTTCGATCGCGTCCGGGGCGCAGTCGACGAGGCGATCGTCGTAGTCGTGGATCCCCGCCGAGGTCGCCGAGGTCGGATTGGCGCTCCAGATCGAGTGCAGGATCTCGTCGATGAGCGCCGCCAGCCGCTGGTCCATCGCACGCGATTATAGCCGCATCGCACGGCGGCCCCCGGAACCGCTCAAGCGAGTCTTTCCCAACATCGAGTTGCGGGGCGCAGCGTGGCGCGCTCTGCCTTGGCCGGGCCGTCTGAGACCTCGCGTCCCAGGACCCGCCGCGCGTTTTTCAGCGCGGTGGGCGGACGCGAGGCTGGGAGCCTGACCGAGTATTGGGCCGGGTCGCGTTCCGGACGCCGTGGGGCCGGATGCGAGGCGCCGCGACGACGTCCGATGCCTGCGCATCGAGGAGGCGTGGCAACGAAGCAGACGGCCCCACGCCGCCGGAACCCGAAGGGCGCATGGGGATTGCGGCCGCATACCGCGTCGCTCGTCGTCGGCGATGAACCCGCATCGCTCTCCTCCTCGCTCCTTGT